>SXGT01332767.1_pt1 | contig 32330 bp, 31 predicted proteins | sample 3176221 | NCBI WGS metagenome assembly SXGT01 (sample SAMN11356862, study PRJNA531348) | freshwater metagenome | isolation source: freshwater sample F1-120 | place: China: Fuxian Lake, Yuxi | collected 2017-12-25
AAGGAAGGCGTAATATACACGTCAACCGTCCTTAAAGCAAGCAGAAAATCAGCTTGACAGCTACCAATGCAAGTCAGGACATCCTTCACGGACATGCGGTTCGAAACGGCCCCGTTTGATCAGGAATGATCAGGCTTTCGAATAAATGATGTCCCATACCCCATGGCCAAGACGCTGACCCCTTTGTTCGAATTTTGTCGCTGGACGGTAGTCAGGGCGTTCAATAAAACAGCCTGACCCGGCCGTGTTAAACAGTAACGGGCAGGCATCCAGTACACCGATCATGTGTTCGGCATAGTCTTTCCAGTCGGTTGCCAGGTGAATGTATCCTCCTGCTTGCAGCTTCGTCGCAACGAGTGCGATGAAATCCGGATGGATGAGCCGTCTTTTATGGTGTTTCTTTTTATGCCAGGGGTCGGGGAAAAAAATTTGCAGGCCATGGATACTGGCATCAGGCAGGCAATGTCGCAGGTATTCAACGGCATCACCGCGATGCAGGCGGATATTGTCCAGTTGTCTGCGTTCAATCTCCAGCAGAAGATGGCCGACTCCGGGTTTATGGACTTCAATTCCTATGAAATTCTTGTCCGGTGAAGCGGCTGCCATGCTGGCCAGCGAATCACCATTACCAAAGCCGATTTCGATGATCAATGGTGCATTACGACCGAACAGGATACCGGCGTCAACGGGTTGATGTGTGGTTAACCCATAAATCGGTTCGAGCCGTTCCAACGCCTTGGCCTGAGCCACCGTCATGCGTCCTTGGCGGAGCACAAAACTCTGAATATTCCGCCGCTTCGACGATGGTACTTCCGCTCGCGGCATTTGATCCGTTTTATTAACTACTGAAAAGATGGGGATACTCATGAAAATAAGGTTTATTCGTTTGCTCCTGATATTGGGGGTTCTGGCCCCCTTGTCAATGAGTCTCACACAATGTTCAAGCCAAACTGCTGTTGATACCGAATTGAACAGGAAGAAGAATCTTGATTTCCTGGTTGAAAACAGAAAACGACCGGATATTCAGGCTACAGCTAGTGGTTTACAATACCAGATAATCGGTCAAGGTTCCGGAAACAAGCCTGAGGCAACTGATTTTGTCACGGTTAACTATACGGGTAGTCTTATCTCCGGGCAGGTTTTCGACAAGGGGGATGGAATCAGTTTTCCCCTGAATGGCGTAATCGCAGGATGGACGGAAGGGTTACAATTAATGAATCCGGGAGCAAAATTCCGGTTTTACATTCCGCCCAATCTGGCTTACGGCGACCGGGGAATAGGGCATGTCATACCGCCTGATTCCACGCTTGTTTTCGACGTGGAGCTAGTCAAAATCGGGCGGTAAATACCGGTTCTTGCTTCGTCAACGTTCAGATCTTGATCATTGAACAGCTCAAAAAATCCTTGCCCCCCACAAACCTGGCCAATGAGGCTCATCCAGACCAAACGCTGAAGCTTGAGTAAAGTGTAATTCGCAGATAGCGCAGACACACGCAGATACAACGGAAAATCATCGGCGAAAATCTGCGTCATCTGCGGAGGGAGCCGTGTCCACTATTGGGCGACGGTGGGAGTAGCCCCCGTTAGTTAACGATATCGAAAAGAATATGGAAGTTGGCTATTTCCAGTATTTTTTGTATGGTCTGGTTTGGGTTTATCAGCCTTACCCTTTCCTTTTCGTTACCCGCCTTTTCCAGCAATAGCAACAACATGCCCAGTGCTGCGCTGTCCATGTAGTCAGAATCTTTCAAGTCTACCGTATAGCACTGTATATTATCGCTCATGGGTTCAATGATATCCCTGAATTGCTGGTGCAGGTTAAAATCAAAGCGTCCGCCTATGGTGATCGTCAACTCCGTTGCATCGGCATTCAGGTGGGTAGTAATCGACATGCAAAATACCTGTAGTTGTTAATAAATGGCAGGCGGGTTGGCTCATCGCAGCGCATGAACACCGCAGCCTGATAAATGGATAGCATCAAAAAAATTCGATATCCCCTTCATCCAGATTTTGCTGCAGAACGGCATGCGAATGGGTGCTTTGCTCGCGTTGCTTTCTGAGAGCCGACAGATTTTCCAGTTCGGCCCTGACCTGCTCGATTGAGGCGGGATTAGTGGTATCCAGATCAACGACATGACGGGTACTGGCATGAATGATGGCTTCCATATCAACCAGGCTTTCCTGGGTTCTTTCGAGGATTTGTCGACCGATATCTTCAAACTGAAGGGCCCGAATGGCATTGGAGACACGATTGTCGATATCCCCTGTTATTGTCGACGCCAGTTCAAGACCCTCCTCCAGCAGGATATTGAGTTTTTTGATACCCAGCATCATGGTTTCAACCCCGTCTTTCATCTGAATGGTTTCGTTGACGTCCTGTGAGGCCATGACTTTCATCATGGCCTTGGCTTCATGTATTCTTTCCCGGGAATCCGCAACGACACCACGAATTTCGTCGCTAAACCGGTTGGAATATTTTGAAAGGTTTCTGACTTCCTCTGCTACTACAGCAAATCCACGTCCTGCATCACCGGCCCGGGCGGCTTCGATAGCGGCATAGAGTGCCAGCAGGTTGGTTTGATCCGCGATGTTTCTGACATCCTGCAGTAATTTTTCGATGCGATTCATGCGTTCATTGATATCCTCAATCAATTCGACCATCTGCATGCTGTTCTTGCTGATCATGACGACATAATTGACGAAAAAGTTCAGCACGGTTTGAGTTTGGGTTGCCAGTTGGGTAAAGGTAATTCTATCCTGCGTCGAAAGGGTTTTTCCGGCCGGATTTGAAATATCTCCCAGTAATTGTTTCAGCAGGGCTGTCTGCTGGCCCGCCAGTTCATAAATTCCATTGAAACTGTCGTTCAGGGTAGCGACGGCATCCGCCACCACGGATTTGACTTGCAGAATATCGGCGGACGCATTATGAATACCCTGCTCGGTATAGAGATTGATTTCGTGCCAATACTTGCTTCGTAAAGACTCGGTTTCATCGTGCAGTACGTCCCCGGCGGCTTTTTGCAAATGTTCCGGTTGTCTACCGGTAAAGCCCGCAGCAATAACCCATAGCACGGTCTGTATGAGGGAAAATAAAGTCAGCGTGATGGAATGAGACTGAATATAAATACCCGACGCCACCAGTAAACTGACAAAAATGACCAGGCCATAACGATGTAACAGGTGCTGTATCATGGTTGTAGTTGACTCAGTAAGGCGAGGAGTTTTGCAGGTATTTTCCCCAACGGCAGCACATGATCGACAGCACCCAGTTTGAATGCTTCGCCCGGCATTCCCCATACGACCGAAGTATTTTCATCCTGTACCATTGTAGGGGCTCCCGCATCATGCAGAACCTTGAGTCCCTGTGCGCCATCAGAACCCATTCCCGTCAGTAACAGGCCAATGCAGCGGCTGCCAAAGGTGTCAGCGGCGCAACGGAACATGACGTCTACTGACGGTTTGTGGCGATTCACCGGATCACCATCGTCCAGTTCCACCACATGACGCAAACGCCCCTTGCGCTTGACCAGCAGATGCTGCCCGCCCGGTGCAATATAAATGTTACCGTGTTCCAGTACCATTCCGGATTCGGCTACCTGCGCCCGCATCAGGCTGACCTTATCGACATTTCTTGCAAACGATGCACTGAAGGCGACGGGCAGGTGTTGGCTGATAATGACGGGAGGCGTGTCAATGGGCAATTGACAAACGACTTGTTTGATGGCTTCCGTTCCACCGGTTGAGGCACCGATCGCGATAACCGAATTAACGGGTTTGCCCGCCAGATTTGATCCGGGTTTATTGGGCAAATCCCCGCTCCCGCCCGGTACAGATGTGTCGGCTCTGGATTTCAGAGTCTTGCTGATCCGGCTGGCCGAGGCGATCCTGATCTTGCTGATGAGCTCACGTGCGTAATCTTCCAGGGCATAACCGGTATTGAGATCTGGTTTGGAGATAAAATCAACCGCCCCGGCGGCAAGTGCCCTGAGAGTGATATCCGCACCATCCTGAGTCAGGCTGGACAACATGATGACCGGCATGGGACGTAGCCGCATCAGGTTATTCAGAAAGGTAATGCCATCCATGCGCGGCATTTCAATATCAAGCGTCAGCACATCCGGATTGAGTGTTTTTATCTTTTCGCGTGCTTCGTAAGGATCAGTGGCCGTACCAATGACCTCAATATCGGGCGCATCAGCCAGTATCTGGGTTAGGAGATTTCTCATCAGTGCGGAATCATCGACGATGAGTGTTTTTATTTTTGCCATGTAGGTTAATTATCAGAAGAGTTCTATTTCGCCTTCAACCGAAATATCATCCATGGTTTTCTTGTATACCAACTCACGGCTGACTATCCGTTCGACATTGTTGTCCAGAATTTTCCTGACCCTGGCCCTGCCGGTCGCTGGATAGTAAAGCACTTTGCGGGCATGAATATCGCCGACATCCTTTGCCACCACCCGCAGCCCTTCACTGTCCAGGTATCGAAAGATAAAATCGATATTTTTTTTGCCTACATCGGTCATGGCATTCATTACCCGGCCACCACCAAAAACCTTGACCTCAAGAAAGCCGCGCCTTCCACCGTTTTTGAGGATGGTGTTGATGAGATGTTCCATGGCAAAGTTACCATAACGGGTTGCCGTACCGATGATGGTATAGGATTCCTCATTGAGGCGTTCCTGACTGATGAGGGGCAGCATGAAATGATTCATTCCTCCCACACCGGTTTTGATATCCCTGACACATACGGCAATACAGGAGCCCAGTACAGTGAGAATTCGCTCATTTTTTACCGTTACGTAAAATTCTCCCGGTAATATCTTGGCTTCAGTGATCTGATCCTGTTCATTCCATCGTCTGTGAATCGATTCAAACCCCTGAATACAGGGATAGGGTTGTGTCGAAGACGACATTTATTGAAACTCCTGATTACGCCGATAAATGGTATTACCTAATCCTGTAAACCGGTCACATATATTATGCAGCGATTCGGAATGCCCTATAATAAGATGCTGATCAGGGGGGATCAGGTCGGCAAAGCGATGGATAATGCCGGATTTGGTCGGGTTATCAAAATAGATCAGCACGTTCCTGCAAAAAATGATGTCAAAAGGTCCGTTCAGCTTCCAGGGGGTGATGAGGTTCAACTGTCGGAAAGAGATCATTCTCATCAATTCCGGTTTGACTCTCACCTGACTGATCCGGCTCGAGCGGTTTTTCTGAAACCATCGTTTAAGCCTTTCACTGTTTACGCCCTCCAGCCTGTCCGGCGTATAGATACCACTGGAAGCCTTGGCCAACACCTGGGTGTCCAGATCGGTAGCCAGTATCTTGACATCCCAGGAACCGGGGTGAATGCCATTTTCAACCAGGGTTATCGCGATGGAATAAGGCTCCTCTCCGGTGGAACAACCTGCCGACCAGATACGGATCCGCTTGGTATTGAGCTTGCGTCGCTTCAATTCAGGAATGATCTGGTTTTTAAGATACTCAAAATGATGATTTTCCCTGAAGAAAGCGGTTAGATTGGTCGTAATGGCATTGATGAACTCGGTGAATTCTTCTTCATGATGCTGCCGGAGATAACGACAATAGGCTTTGAAATCAGGTAACTTTAGCAGGCGGATTCGCTTGGCCAGCCGACAGTAGAACATATCGAATTTATCATCCGGTACTTTGATACCCGAATGCTCGAAGGACAGCGTACGCAAATGATTAAAGTCATCCCAGGTAAACTCAAATTCACGCATGGTTTCAGACAGCCTCTTCAGGCAATACAGACATTCAGGAAGGGAAGCGACCTACCCCACGGATTTGCATATCGGTTCACAAGGATGAACTCAACCCGAATACCTGATCCAGGCCCAACAAATGACTGGCAGAAAGAAAGGCGGGAGAGGGATCATGCAGGGCTATGGTTTTGGCTTCCTGCCGGGCAGTGATAAAGGCGATCGCCAACAATTGCAAGCTGGCCGCATCGATGGCTTCAACCTGTGAAACATCCAGAATGACAGGGCCCAAGCGGTTGAAATGATGCCGGATTTCCTCTTGCAGGAAACGGACGGTTTCAACGGTTTGGGTGGCAGGAAGCCGGATGACCTCCTCATAGAGTTCGGTATTCATATCGAACCTGTACCGTGCTGGAAAGCAGATAAATCATTCGGTGCCAACAGGCGATCAGTATCCAACAGCATCACCATATTCTCGCCTGCTACCATGCCCAGGATGTACCCGATATGGATATGGGTACCCAGTTCCGGGATGGGTTTTATCATGACATCGTCTACATCCATGACATCCGAAACGGTATCGACCACGATGCCGACCGTTTGCAGGCCCGGGGCACTGGCGACTGTCAGTATGATAACGACGGTCGTAGGACCATAAACCGCAGGCTCCAGACCAAACCGCAATCTCAGGTCTATGATGGGCAATATGATGCCTCTCAAGTCCATGACACCCTTGATGAAGTCCGGCGTATCCGGCAGTTCGCGAACCGGTTGCCAGCCCCTTATTTCCTGAACTTTCAGGATGTCCACGCCATAGTACTCGCCAGCCAGTTCAAAACTGAGATACTGCCCCCGGTTCGTACCAGTGGACTCGATAATCGTGTCGGCTGGTTCTGACACCTAGAAGTCCTCCCATTCATCGTCACCCGTCTGGGTGGTCTGGGACGGTGTTCGGGCACTGACCTGGGATGCCGTCTGTTTGACACGACCCCCCGATTTATGAGGTGAAGGCTGGGCGGTCTCGGTGTAGCGAGCCCTTTCTGTGGACTCACCACCACGGCCGTCGGTGTTGTTTTCGTGGGTTTTGAAGAAAGATAACAGCCTGACCATGTTATTGGCTTGTTCGCACATGGATACGCTGGCTGCCGAGGCTTCTTCGGCCAGTGCGGCATTTTGTTGTGTGATTTCATCCATTTGGGCAACCGCCTGGTTCACTTGCTGTATACCTTCTGCCTGATCCTTGCTGGCCGAGGCAATCTGGGACACCAGATCACCGACCTTGACGACACTGCCTACGATCTGATTCAACATGACACCCGATTCCGTAACCAGGGTGGAGCCACCACTGACCTTTTCCAGGCTGTTCTGGATCAGTTCGCGGCTTTCCTTGGCCGCCTTGGCACTGCGCTGTGCCAGGTTGCGAACTTCGGTGGCCACGACGGCAAAGCCCCGCCCCTGTTCACCGGCCCGGGCGGCTTCGACTGAGGCGTTGAGAGCCAGCAGATTGGTCTGGAAGGGGATTTCGTCGATGGTGCTGATGATGTTGGCGATTTTGCTGCTGCTGGCATTGATTTCACTCATGGCCGCTACCGCCCGGTTGACCACATCGCCGCCTTGCTCGGCCAGTTGGCGAGCCGAGATGGACACCTGATTGGCCTGTATCGAGTTATCGGCGTTATTTCTGACGGTATTGGTCAGTTGTTCCATGCTGGAGGCTGTTTGCTCCAGACTGGCGGCTTGCTGTTCTGCCCGGTGCGAAAGGTTGTTGTTGCCGGTGGCGATTTCCTGCGAGGCATTGTAAATAAAATCAGCCGTCTGCCGTATCTGGGCGAATACTTCGCTGAGCTTGTGCTGGGTTTTGACGATGTCGTCCCGCATCAAGGCGTAGTAGCCCACATAGCCATCATAGCCGGTCTTGCGGGTCAGATTACCTTCAGCCATGGCCTTGATGACCTTGCCAAAGTCCTTGAAGGTGAATTCCAGGATTTCGGTGATCTTGTTGAGTTCCTCACACAACAGCCGGAAGAATCCATTCTTGCCCTCCAGTTCGATGCGACCGTGTAATTCTCCACCCTTGATGGACTCCACCAGACGTTGTATGTCCTGCTGGGCATGGATTTCAGCCGTCTTGTTGGCCCACTCCACAACGGTACCAAACCGGTTGCCCTGATTATCCAGAATCGGGTTGGCAATGATCTGGAAATGCCCGTTACCGACCTGAACCTGCGAGGTGTGGGTGCCATTGAGGCGTTCCACGATGCGGCGTTGATGAGACGGGTCACGGTGAAACACATCCATGTTCAAGCCGATCAGTTGGTCTGCCCTAAAACTCGGAAGACTCTTGCGCAGTTCACTCTCTGCGGTCTTGAACATATCGAGTGCCGAGGTATTCATGTAGACGATAGTGTTGGACTCATCGGCCACCATGACATTGGTGGTGGCATTGTCCAGGGCGTTTCTGAGTCTCAGGCTCTCCTGGGTCAGTTGGCGTTCCCGCTCCTGTTGCTGGATTTCCTGGGTGCGATCAGCCCATTCCACCACCGTACCCAAACGCTGGCCATTTTCGTCGATGATGGGGTTGGCGATGATTTCGAGTACCCGTCCACCCACTTTCAGTTGACTGCGGAAAGTCGTATTCAGGCGTTCGAGCAAGCGTCTTTGGTGGGAGGGGTCTTTGTGAAAACTATCGATATGGGAGCCAATCAGCCGATCGGCATTGAATTCAGGTATATCCTTGCGCAAATCCGATTCAACACTACGGAATAATTCCATGGCCGTGCGATTCATATAGACGATGTGATGACTGGCATCCGCCACCATGGTGCAGGTCGAGGTGGTATCCAGAGCCAGTTTCAGCCGTCCCATTTCAGCCTGTCCGCCACGTAACTCCTCCGTTTTTTCGTGGAGTTTGCGTAAGCTGTGAGCGAGATCCTGATTACCCTCCAGAGGAGGAAGCTCTATCGTGACCTGGCTTTCACCGATTCTGATTCGATCGACGATGGTTTTTACTTTGTCCAGGCTTTCTGACAGTAACCGGGCTTTAGCGAACGCAAACATGGTTATTTTCTCTCTTGAGTTAATAAGCTAAGAACACAGGGCCATATCCCGACCCGGGAATGAATATCAGGAAGGCTCACCTTGATCCTCGTGTTCATCGGTAGTCCCTCCCTGTTGGGGAAGCACCCTGTCAATTTCCAGCAACATGATCATCCGCTGACCGACCGTGGCCAGGCCGCGCAGAAAGCGGGTATTGACGCCGACCCCGAATTCAGGGGGAGGAGACATCATTCCGCTCGCGATATCCACCACATCAGAGACCTGATCGACCACGAATCCTACCACCGGTTGACGATTTTCCTGCCTGAGTTGTAACACGATGACGACTGTCAGGGGGGTGTAATCCGTCACCGGCAAACCAAACCGATCCCTCAAGTCGATGATGGGAACGATGGCTCCCCTCAGGTTGATGACCCCTTTTTCATAAGAGGGAACATTGGGTATGCGGGAGACCGGTTCCCACCCCCGTATTTCCTGCACCCTCAGGATATCGACACCGTACTCTTCATCTCCCAGTATAAAAGTCAGGAATTGTTCCGGTTTGCTCATGGCCATAGCCTCGCGGCGTAGTGGGTATCAGGTTTTCTGTTCACGGGGTGTTTATGGAAGATTCGCGGGGTTGTTGCCGTGACAGGTGCATGAGGCCTGGAATGTCGAGAATCAGTGCAACTGATCCGTCACCCAGTATGGTTGCCCCGGAAATACCCGGGACTTTACGATAGTTTTCTTCCAGTGATTTGATCACGACTTGCTGCTGTCCGAGGATATTGTCGACGAAAAGACCGCATCGCCCACCCAGACCTTCCACGACCACGACCAGTCCCGACGTGAGTTGGGTTGAGCGAACACTCCTGATATCGAAAACGTCATGCAGACGGATAATCGGTAGATATTCATCGCGGAGATGCAGGGTTTCACCCTTGCCGGCCAGACGGTTGATCTGTTCAGGCGAGAGGCGCATCGACTCGATGATGGAAACCAGGGGGACGATGTAGGTTTCATCGCCTACCTCGATGGTTTGCCCATCCAGTATGGCCAGTGTCAGCGGCAGATGTATCGAGAAAGTCGACCCCTTCCCCGCCTCCGTCTGAATGATGATATTGCCTCCCAGGGATTCGATGTTTCTACGGACAACATCCATCCCTACACCACGCCCGGACACATCGCTGATTTGTTCCGCCGTGGAAAAACCAGGGGCAAAGATCAGTTCATGCGTTTGCTGGGGCGTTAAACCCACGCTGGATTCGATCAAACCCCGTGCTACGGCACGATCCAGTATCGCCTTGCCGTCCAGACCCCGCCCGTCATCGGATACCTCGATAACGATGCTGCCCCCCCGATGATAGGCATTCAGCGTAATCTGGCCGGTCTCGGATTTACCTGCGGCCCGTCGTTGATCCGGGGGCTCGATGCCATGATCGAGGCTGTTACGGATCAGGTGTACCAGTGGATCGGCAATCTGCTCGATGACGGTTTTATCGAGTTCGGTTTGCTCTCCCGACAACTTGAGTTCGACCCGCTTTCCCAGTTTGGTACTCAGGTCAAAGACCATGCGGGGAAAGCGATTGAACACAAAGCTGATGGGCAACATCCTGATGTTCATGACGCTTTCCTGCAAATCGCGGGTGTGGCGTTCCAGTTGCACCAACCCGCTTTGTAACTGTTCGAGGCGATCCACCGTAAAGTTTTCACCCAGCATGCTCAGCATTGATTGGGTAATGACCAGCTCGCCAACCAGATTGATGAGTTGGTCTATTTTCTGGGTGTCGACCCGTATCGATGTCGGAGCTCCCGTACCGGCTTTTGCCTCGTTTTCCGGACGTGAACGGTTTGCTGTCTGAAATGAGGATGTGGCGGAATCGGGTAACGGGGAAACAGGAAGGCTTTCGGTCACCGCGGGGGATGGATCCGGTGTGGTGACATCCATGTTCTGCTGCAGGTGGATCTCGGACAGCGGCCGTATGGCCATGTCGCAGTCATCCTCTACCCAGGCAAAAACGTCTTCCATATCGCTGCGGTTGACAGCCCCCTCAAGGGTAAGGGTCCAGGAGAGGAAGCACTCCTCGGGGTTATAGTCCTCCAGTGCAGGCAGAAACCGGATATCGGCCTCGATCGTCAGTGTGCCCAGTTCGTCCAATTCACGGATGATTCGCAAGGGATCGTTGCCGGTTGCAAAGATGTCCCGGTGAGGGGTAAATACGATTTGCCAGCCATCCTCCGGGGGAGCGGGTGCCGAAGTGACAGACAAGGGCGTGCCGGGCGGCTGCGGGATATCCTGTGACACGGATGCCGTTGAGTTCAGCAAGGTTTCCAGTGCCTGCTGATGTTGATGCACCTGATCCTGGTCGATGGCCTGGCCGGACTGGCAAGCCCGCAGCATGTTTCCCAGGCAATCCACGGACTGGAGCAACACATCGATATCTGCCGGTTGAACTACCCTGCGGCCGCTGCGGATTTCATCGAGCAGGGTTTCCAGGTGATGGGTAAAGGCTGATACGGCGGCGAAACCAAAACTGCCTGCCCCGCCCTTGATGGAGTGGGCAGCCCTGAAAATGGCATTGATCTGCTCATCATCAGGCGTCCCCGGTTCCATGTTGAGTAACCCGCTTTCCATGATTTGCAGGCCTTCAAAGCTTTCTTCGAAGAAGATTTTATGGAACTGGGTGATATCGACGGCCATCGTTTGCTTACCGGATAGGTTGAGACACAGAACCTGCCAATCAGCCCAGCACCTTGCTGACGGTTTTGAGCAGTTGATCCGGATTAAAGGGTTTGACGATCCAGCCGGTTGCTCCGGCAGATTTACCCGCCTGCTTCTTGTCGTTACCCGATTCGGTGGTCAACATCAGGATGGGAGTAAATTTGTATTCCGGTAATGTTCTGAGATCGGCTATCAGGCTGATGCCATCCTTGTTTGGCATGTTGAGATCCGTTATAACCATATCAACTTTACGGGTTCTGGCCTTGCTCAGGGCCTCGACACCGTCACTGGCTTCAATGACCTCATAGCCAGCACTTTTCAACGTAAAAGAGACCATCTGACGCATCGAAGGAGAATCGTCCACCGTCAAAATACATCGCATGTTATTTCCACCCTCATGACTCTGGAATAATTTGATTCTTATTGTATTGCAAGTTCGGTGTTCCTGTCAGACCCCTGCCCTTCAATTTATCTCATTCTAACCCACAGGGATTGCACTATAATGGCATTTTTTCCGGCGTGTTCCCCTTCAGTTGGCAACCGGGGGAGGACGATCACGACAAACCCCCGTCAAGGCAAGCGGTTTGAAGACTTGTCCGGGGAGGATATTGGCAGCAGGGATGCCATCGTCCAGCCTCCCGGCAGGGAGGGCTCCCATTCCTTTCAGCGTCTAAATCCATGAACGTATTGTTGTCCGTGCTTCAAAAAATGCTGATCGGCATTTTTCTGCTGGTGATGCTCGCCCTGGCCGGCATTGCCCTGTTCAAAAAGCTGTTCCCGGAAGAGGCTCACGGTACCTTGTCATGGCAGCAGGTCAGACACGAGAACACGATCGAGGCCTACATCGAGTACCTGAAAGAATGTCCATCCTGTCGACATGCTCCCGAAGCCACCGTCCATCTGGACGAATTACAAAAAAAAGCCGGGTTGATTGCACGTCTGGACAGGGCTGGTTTATCGGCCCGGGATGATTTTTCTGCCCTGGCTTTTTCGCCCGATGGAAAAAACATCGTAGCAGCCGGGGTCAGCCACCTGCATTTCTGGGAAGCCGAAAAGGGCGAGACCCTCTCCCGGGCAGAACAGGCATTCCGCTTGATCCCGGGACGGCGGACGGTCAGTGTACGCTATTCGCTGGGCGGAAAACAGATTGCCGCTGGCACATCCACCCGAACCGGAGCAGGCAGCCTGATGGTTTGGGATGCCGCCAGCGGTGAGACCCTGGCCGAACATCCCGTCCGGGATCACGACATCAGGGCGGTGGCCTTCGCACCTCGCAGTATCGGGATTGGCTGGCTGGCCGATGGGCCGGTGGGCATCTGGGAACCCCGGGCCGACCGCATCCTGCGGGCCATCCATGAGGGTGCTACAGCCTTTTCCTTCGTGCGTGATGACACTGACCGTTTGCTCATGATAACGGCGGGTGGACGGGAAGTATGGCTCTGGAATCCGGACACACTCGAGCCGTTGAAAAAAATGGACATCAAAACCGAAAAATCCCTGTTCGGCCTCAGTCACGATGGTAAGGTCATCCTCTACCACGATGTACAGGGAATCGAAGCCCGGGATCCCCTCACGGGTGATTTGCTGATCCCGCCGGTTCGACTCAACGGCGACCTGACTGCCTTTTGCAGCGATACCCGCAAGGGACGCCTGGTTCTGGGTACCCGCGACGGGATGATTCACCTGTGGGATCTTCGTAATGATACGGCACTCACCGAAATGTTTGCCCATCGCAACGCGGTAGAGGAACTTGCCTGTTCTTCCCGTAGTCGTACCGTTTCCCGCGCCATTGACGGCCTGAAGTTGTGGGATGTGGACAGAATGGCGAAAAGCCATGCCGACAGGCCCGCCCATCAGGACTGATTGAACCGCCTGGCCAGAAAAGACTGGCGAAAATCAAATATGCGATTCAGGCGGGCCTGGATAAAGGCCTGATGAATCCGTTCCCCCAGCCACCCCCACGGCATCACGTAATACACGCTGTCTTCCATCACTATTCCGTTTTCGACGGGGGTGAACCGGTGCAGGTGATGCCAGAAACGGAATGGCCCGAGCCGTTGCTCATCGACGAATTGACACTGCGGTATGACATGGCTGATCTCCGTTACCCAGGTCATGGGAATGTTGGCCACCGCCGAAATCCTGTAGGTAATGATCAAACCGGCATGGATTTCGTCCGGAATCGCGCTGGTGATGCGAAAATGCAGGAAATCGGGCGTAATGAGTTCGAGATTACGGGGACTCGAAAAAAACGGCCAGGCTTCGTCGAGGGTCATGGCCAGAAACTGCTTGCGATACAAATGGTGAATTTTCATGCCAGAAGAGTTATCCATGAATGCGTGTGATGAAGGAACCGCTTTGACGGTTTTTTTCGACGGAGGTTGCCCTTTGTGTACCCGGGAGATCAGGCATTACCAGACATTGGCGGGTCAGGCAGCCATTAGCTGGGTCGATGTCACCCGTCAACCGGAACGACTGTCGGAATACGGCTTGTCGCAACCGGAAGCCATGGCCCGGTTTCACGTGATGGATGAGCGGCAAAGGTTTCACCGGGGGGCGGACGGTTTTCTGTTACTCTGGAGTCGTCTTCCCGGATATCGTCATCTGGCCAATGTCTGCAAGGCTTGCCACATTCAACCCGTGTTGCGCTGGGTCTACGAACATTTTGCCCGCTGGCATTTCAGGCGGCGTTGTCCCGAGGGTCACTGCACGTTTTAGAGTGTGTCATCCGGGGTACTGGCTGTGTGATATGACCAAGACGTTTGCGGTTTGCGTACCGTCCGTCAAAACGGGATGAGCCGGGTTGTTGCCTGCCTCCGGGCCTGAGTGGAGTGGCATGTTTCATGATGAGATTCATACTGCTATCCGCGATCGGTCTTGACGAGTCAACCCAAGGGCACCCGTTGCAAGGCTGATCGCAACCACTCTGCTGTCGTTTGCCCTGGCTCGATACTCATATTTTCCCCTCAGGCAATAAAACATCTCCTGAACCTGCCCGTTAAGCCGGTATACAATCCGGGTTCCTCACTGCTGATCTGCCCGTTAGCCGATTTCGGTGAACATTTTCCCCAACCTGGAGTTTTTTATGAATGCGAAAAAAGCCGACATAGGCCTCGTAGGTCTGGCCGTGATGGGCCAGAATCTGGCCTTGAACATTGCCGATCACGGTTATGACATTGCGGTATTCAACCGCAATCCCGACAGGACGCAGGAATTTCTGGCGCACTGCACTTCATCAGAACCCTCCCGCGACCGGATCAGCGGTTATTACGACCTGGCTGAATTCGTTCAGTCCATCGAAAGACCCCGCAAAATCATCTTGCTGGTCAAGGCCGGAGAAGGCACCGATGCCGCCATCAACGGTTTGTTACCCCACCTGGATCAGGATGACATCATCATCGACGGCGGCAATGCCCACTGGCTGGATACCATCCGGCGTGAAAAGGCACTGCGTGCTGCCGGGTTTGCCTTCATCGGTTCGGGTGTTTCGGGTGGAGAAACCGGGGCCCGCTTCGGACCCTCCCTGATGCCTGGCGGCAATGAAGCGGCCTGGGCTTCCCTCAAACCCATCTGGGAGGCCATCGCCGCCAAGGTCGATCCGCAGACCGGTGAACCCCTGCCTGGTGCAGCACCGGGCCAGCCCGTGACGGGCGGTGTAGCCTGCACTGCACACATCGGTGCCAACGGAGCCGGCCATTACGTCAAAATGGTACATAACGGGATCGAATACATCGACATGCAGTTGATCTGCGAAGCCTATGGCCTGATGCAAAACCTGCTGGGTTTGTCGGCTCCCGAAATCGCCGCTGTTTTCGGGCAATGGAACCAGGGCGATTTATCGAGTTACCTGATCGAGATCACGGCCGATATCCTGGCCCAACCCGATCCCATGGCCGATGGCTTTCTGGTTGACCGGGTACTGGACACTGCGGGCCAAAAAGGCACGGGACTCTGGACCTCTGTCAGTGCGCTGGAACAAGGCATACCGGCCAATGCCATTGCCGAAGCGGTATTTGCCCGCAGTCTTTCCGCCCTCAAGGATGAGCGGGTTGCAGCCAGTACCACGTTGACCGGACCCGGGGTAACGCCGCCGACGGATCGGGATGCCGTGGTGGAATCCATTCGCCAGGCTTTGTATTGCTCAAAAATCTGCGCTTACGCCCAGGGCTTTCAGTTGATGGCCGCAGCGGAAACCACCTATGACTGGACCCTGGATTTTGGCACCATTGCCCAGATCTGGCGGGGTGGCTGTATCATCCGTGCCCGCTTCCTGCAAAAGATCACCGACGCTTACGGCGAAACCCCCGAACTCAGAAACCTGATGCTGGCTCCTTATTTCAGCCAGGCTCTGCAGGCCGGACAAACCCAATGGCGCGAAGTGATTGCCCTGGCGGTACGCAATGGTGTTCCGGTGCCGGCCTTCAGCTCTGCCCTGGCCTATTTCGACGGTTATCGCAGTGCCCGCCTGCCCGCCAACCTGCTCCAGGCGCAACGGGATTATTTCGGAGCGCATACGTATGAGCGCACCGATCAACCCCGGGGACAATTTTTCCACCTCGACTGGAGTAGCGAAACCAGACGCCAAACCGCCTGTTAGGATAACCCGGGCCTGGTTCGTGCGGCGTTGGCGGCAGAGAAGCTGCCAACTGCCGCATTGATGTATGGTGTGCTTTTTTCACGCTTGCGCCTCCGGTGCTGCCATCAACTGATTCGCTTTGTCTTTCTTCAGTGGCTTGAGGCGTTCCTTCAGATCGACCACGGCTGCCTTGATACCCGCCGCCTTGTCCAGCAACGGCTGCATCTCCTCGCGTGCTTTGGTGCGCCGTGCAGCGAAATCCACGGTCCAGGAATAGCGGCTTTTCCCTTCGGCCTGGCCGTGGTGTTGCAGCATACGGGCGTAGCTGGGGAAGCAATTAGGCGACCGGCCTGTTAAATTTTGGCTGAAGCTACACCTTATGACTCACAGCCATTCCGACAGGGCGCGTTCGATCCGGCGAAAGTAGAAGATGCCTCCCCATGCCAGCAAAAGAATCACGGACAGGGACAGGGCGATGTCCTGTACCAGATACTCCGAGAGCCGTCCCGTCACTGACCAGCGAAAACCCTCGATGAGGCCCACCATGGGATTCAGTGCATACCACACCCGCCAGTCTGCCGGAACCAGACTGCTGTCATACCCGACCGGTGAGAGGTAAAGCCCGATCTGTACCGTAAAGGGAATGATGTAGCGGAAATCCTTGTACTGTACGCTCAGGGCCGAAATCCACAGTCCCGCCCCCCACGCCAACAGAAAGGCCATCAACATGAACAGGGGCAAGGCTGCCAGAGACCAGTCCGGCCAGTACCGATACCATGCCAGCAAAACGATCAGCACGGCCAGCGCGGCCAGAAAATCGATGAAACTCACGACCACCGCACTGGTGGGTATGATCATCCTCGGGAAATAAATCTTGTTGATGATCGATTCCTTGTTCGCCAGGCTGTTGCCGGCATCGGCAAAGGCCTGGGCAAAAAACTGCCAGGGTAAAAGGGCACTGTAAACCAGTACGGGATAAGGCACATTCGCCGAAGGCAGGCGGGCAAACTGGTTGAATACCAGGGTGAGAATCAGCATGGTCAAAAACGGTCGCAGCAAGGCCCAGGCAAAACCGATGCTCAGGTTCTTGTAACGAATCAACACATCCCGCCAGGCCATGAAATAGAACAATTCCCGGTATTGCCACACATCCTGCCAGTAGTGACTGACCGTTCGACGGGGTTCCAGGATGATTTGCGGGGGGGGAGTCATGGTCAGCAATTCTCGTTAGGGTGAATTCAGGCTATGGCCCTGAATAAAGTAGCGATCTACCCGGGTGGTGAGACCCGGCAATCCGTTTTGGGGGTGGCGTCCCGGTGTGAGGAGAGACAGTCGGAGCATTTCTGTCATGGCAACACCATTCACGCTGAGGCCAGTTCATCGATCACACGCAGCAGTTGATCTTTTTGCTGTTCCACACTCTCGGCGATCCGGAATTGCTCCAGGGCGCGGTGCAGGTTTTGTTCGGGGTAGGTCACCTTGAAATACGGGTTACCGGCCAGATGATCGGTGAGGAAGCGCAGTCCCAGTTCGTAAGGGATCAGCCGTATGGCTTCGTACCAGTACCCGCGTTCCCGGGCGGGCGTAAAGGGAAGACTGGCTGCATGATAGGCCTGTAGCAGGGGGATGCACCGCTTCAGGTCGAAGGCGGGTTCGCCCGGGTTTTTACGTCCGCAGCAGGAGCGCAGGCAATCGCCCAGATCATGATGAGCCAGTCCGGCCTTGACGGTATCCAGATCGATCAGGCTGACCACACGGACTTCAGCACGATCGAACAAAAGGTTATCCAGTTTGGGGTCGCCATGGGTGACCCGCACCTTGAGATCACCCCGCTCCCGGGCGGTTTCCAGCACGGACACCCGCTCCCGTCCGGCCTCTACCCAAGCCATCGCCTGCTCCAGCCGGGAATCGGCCGGAATCGGGGCGATGCCGCTACGAATCCTGTCGTAGTGTTCGAGGTAAGCGGGGGTGACATGGAATCCGGGCAAGGTGTTTTTCAGGCGATCCGGTGGCAGATCGGCAAACAAACCGTGGAACCGGCCCAGGGCCGTCCCTACCGCCTCGGCCTCTGCAGGCGTGCCGATGTCATGCAGCGTGCGGGTTCCCGACAGATATTCCTGCGCCCGCCAGACATCCCCCGCTGCATCATGCACACAAATTTCACCGGTTCGGGTATCGAGCAAACGGGGGATGCGAAGCGACGGCCTGGCTTTTGGCCGCTTATCGAGGTGATCGAGCAGGGTGCGGTAATTGCCCAGAATGGCCAGGGGATCGGCAAAGACCCGGGGGTTGATCCTTTGCAGTACGAAAGACTCGCCGGTTCGAACATCAACCCGGAACGTATCATTGATCAGCCCGTCTCCCAGGGGAAACAGCTCAAACGGGGTTGCGTTATGGATAAACTGCTGTGCTGCGTCTGCGGCAGCCGGAGGAATACTCACGGTTGAAAGTCAGGTTTTCCGTGGGTAATGCCCAGTTTTTCCCGGGTTTTCTGTTTTTGTTGCTCGCTTTTACGCAACAACAGATAAACCGCCCCGGCCCCGCCGTGGAATTTTTGGGCACTATGAAACGCCATGACTTCGGGAAACAGGGGTAGCCAGCGAGCCAGGTAGCTTTTCAGCAGCGGTTTCTGTTCCTTGTTGTTACGGCCCTTGCCATGACTGATCAGGGCCGAACGGACTTCGTGATGCAGGCAATCGCCAATGAAGCGAAACAATTCATCGCGGGCCTGTTCCACCGTAAAGCCGTGTAGATCCAGTATGGCTTCGATGTCATATCCGCCTTGTTGCAACTTGCGGAATACTCCGTTCTGGATGCCATCACGGCGAAAGCTGATGGTGGCTTCGGGGTGCAGGAATTCGACGAAGGCGGTCGGCAGGCGATTGGCATCGAAGGCTTCATGACGCTGAGCCGCTTCCCGTCGATAATCCTGACCCGGTGTGGAACGGGTTCGGGCCGGGGGAAGTGCCACGGGTTTCTGCTCCAGCGGGACAACATCCGCCGTTTCCTGCCGGAACAGTTTCAAATCATCTTCGGTCATGACGGCGCAGTGAGCTGAGCCCTAAAACTGGGGTTTGTTTTGTGTCGAGTTGTAACGTTCCAGGCTTTCCACGATTTCCTGTTTGGCTTCCTCCACATCATACCAGCCGTCGATTCTCACCCAACGTCCCGGGTCCAGATCCTTGTAATGCTCGAAGAAGTGGGCAATCTGGGCCAGTTGCGAGGCGGGCAGATCGCGGAAGGAATTGACCTTGCCGTAAAGCGGGGTCAGACGGTCGTGCGGGACGGCGATGATCTTGGCATCGCAGCCTGCTTCATCCGTCATCTTCAATACCCCGATGGGGCGGCAACGCACCACGGAACCGGTCAGCAACCGCCATTGGGCAATCACCAGGACATCGACCGGGTCGCCATCCAGTGAAAGGGTGTGAGGGACATAGCCATAATTGCAGGGATACTGCATGGCCGTTCCCATGAAGCGATCCACGAACAGTGCCCCCGTCTCTTTGTCCACTTCGTACTTGATCGGGTCGCTGTAGGCCGGTATCTCGATTATGACGTTGATGTCACTGGGCACGTTCTGCCCGGAACTCACTTGCATCAAGGACATGGAAACAAAACTCCTAAAGGGTGGTATGAAAGCCCGAATTATAAGCCAAGTCAGCCGGGAAACCAGCAATGGCTACGTATAAATCGACGATGAACCCCTTTTCGAACCGGTGTCACTTTTTTTAACACGGGCAGCCTCCCGTCGGGCTGATCTCCGCCGGAGTCCGCGTGAAATCAGGCTTCCCGGGCAGTGGCACGGTATCTGTTATAAAGCCGGTGCGGGTCGGCCTTGCGCCGATTACGCTTTTTTCATTCAACTTCACTGTGAGGGAATCACTCATGAACAGGAATGTACTACTGACAGGGATTTCTCTGGTTTTCGCACTGGTCAGTCAGTCTGGTCTGGCCGCCAATGCCAATACCACCCAAAAGGGCAGCCTTCTGATCTACCCGAAAATCGATGTACGGGACGGTGTAACCACCTGGGTGCGCCTGGTCAATGACAGCAAGCTGCCGGTGACCGTCAAGTGTTACTACATGGATGTCAATAAAAACCGGGTGGATTTCGAGTTCCCCCTGACCAAAAATCAACCCATGATTTTTGATGCCGCGACCGGTATCGGTCCCAGTCGATCGGTCAACGCATTCCCGCAGGGTACGGACTATCCCGGTTACGGCGAACTGATCTGTTTCGCTGTCAGTGACGACGGTACCCGATTGAGGCACCACGATCAACTCAGCGGTACGGCCACGATCGCCGACACCAGTAACGGTAACGGTAACGGTAACGTCAACGGGGCATCCGAGTACAATGCCTGGTCGTTCCGTTACAACGCCAACGGGACGACTGAACCGACCGCAGGCGATCTGAACCTCACCGGTCGGACAGGCGGTTACGACAGTTGTCCGGCCTACCTGATGGGGCAATTTTCGCCTTCGGGTTCACCGGCACCGGGTGATCGAACCACCTATGGCAAGACCACCATCAGTGTTTCGAGCTGTAGTCAGGATTTGCGGCAGGATTACACCCGCAATGAGACCAAGCTGCAGTTCGATGTGTGGAAGTACGATGAGACCCGTTTGACCGGTGCCTATCATTGTGCCAACAGTTTTGCTGAAACGGCACTCGGTGACGTTGGGACGGCACCTCAGAACTTCACGGCGGCCGTGCTCAAGGAAGCGGCTTACTACCGGGTACAGGGCGTTCAGAGTACCCAATGCAAGGACTCCAAAAACACCGGCTTGGTTGGTGTACAGACCAGCCTGATTCCGGGGTTGGGTTCCATCTCTACCGAGCTGGCGGCCTCCAATAACGCGGCGATACCGGATGGCTTCATCAAGTGGGATGCTTTCCCGGGGCTGGAAGCACCGGCACCGTAATGGTTTGCCGTAAGGCTTGAAGGCTTGAAATCCAGACCCTCCCTCCCGTTTCAGACGGGGGGAGGGTTTTTTCTGACCGGTTCATGCCAGGCCCTGATGCCTGGGTAAACCGGTATTTTAATTCCGGGCCATATCCCAACGTAGTTTTCACGGATGACCGCCTGTCTCAAAACCGGTACATTGCACACTACACCGGATGACCCGGGTCGTAGCGTCAGGGACGAAACCAATGAAACGATCAAAGCCATACCGCAAGGGTTTACTGCTACTGGGCTGCCTGATGTATTGGGTGACCGGGGCAGCGAATGCCGACCCATCTGCATTACTGCAGGAACTCAGGATACGGGCAGCCGCCTACTGGCAGGCCAAGGAACAGGAAGACTGGCACACGCTCTTCCGCTTTATCCCGCCCGATTATTTGAAAGACGTCTCCGAAGCCGATTTCGTTGCCGCCAAGAACCGGCTGGAAAAATTGCGTTTTTCGCAAACGGCCATCCACCGGATCGAGCAACAGGGTGAGCATGCCTGGGTCGAAGTGGAGTACAGCTATCAACCCAGAGCCTACCTCACCGCATCCCCACATCGGGCCAGGGTCTGGGATGTCTGGAAACGGGAGCAGAACCAATACTACCCGGTGCCGCCCGAGTTACGCCAAACGGTGCCGGCCCTGCCTCCCCTGGCTCGGGCCGATACGGAAGAAAAGGCCCTGACGGCCCGCCTGCATCAGTTCTGGGAAGCCCGGGAGCGGCAGGATCATGCCGCTTTGTACGGGTTGCTCGATCCGGCTTATCGCCAGCGGGTCGATCTCAAGACTTTCCGCAAGAAACGACCGTTCTATCAGTATCTGGTACACAAACTGGATTGGGTGGAAGTTCCCTTGCATGCGCAGCAGGGCCGGGCACGGATTACCTTCACTTACAAGCTCAACGATCCCAGCGTATCCAAAATGTCGCCGCGCGAAGAAGCCTCGTTGCAGGAGTGGATCAAGGTGGGTAGCCAATGGTATCGCAGCATCCCCCCGGAACCGGCGGCTCCGGTTTCAAATGCCGAAAAACAGGGAGACAAAGGCGTATGACGATTAACCGATTAGCGTGTTATGGCCAATGGATCATGCTCACCGTGCTGCTACTGGGCAGTACCGGTTGTCAGCGGATGGGTATGAAACCGGTTGATGGGACCCTTGAAGGCAGTGATACCCCGTTCTATTTCGAGATGGGGGCCAAAGGGTTGCCACAGGGCGGCAAATGGAAAAGCGTACCGCTGGTCAGCGATCTGAATCATGATGGTCATCCCGATATTGCCGCCCATGTTCGCATGGGTGTCGGCCCCCGGGTTTTTCTGGGGAACGGCAAAGGACAATGGCAGGAATCCTCCGGCGGACTCACCATGCAAGAGACCTCTTGTGGCGGCGGCATTGCCAGTGCCGACATCAACGGTGACGGTCATCCTGATCTGGCCGTAGCCGATCACTGCCATGGTTTGTATGTCTGGCTGGGTGATGGAACCGGACATTGGCAAGCCGTTGCCCAGGCCATCAACTCACAGGCTGCCCTGGCCGAATCCCGTAAAAAAACCGACCTCAACGTGTTCATGGGCACCGAAGATCTTGGTGTGGGTGATGTCGATGAGGATGGCTTCGTGGATATTGTTGCAACCGGCTCCGATCGGGGCGGTTTCACCGTGTATCTGGGAGACGGCTCAGGCCGCCAGTGGCGGCAATCCCCGGCGGATGGTTACGACGGTTTGCCGGGCAGCGATGACCCGGATGCCGAAGACGGTCAGCAGGGGGGATGGTCGCAGGACATGACGCTGGCGGATATCAATCAGGATGGCCATCTCGATGTGGTCGCCTCTTATTTCGCCGGGCCCAGGGTCTGGTTGGGCGATGGCAAGGCACAATGGCGTTCTGCCTCCAGAGGCTTGCCGCATCCCTTGATCGGTGGCATTTACCAACGATTGGCTCTGGCGGATATCAACGGGGATCGGCGGACGGATCTGGTGGTGGCCAATGATATCAACGGCATCGAATTGTTCCTGCAGAAACCGGATGGTGCCTGGTCGGCCGCGCAGGATCCCTTTCCCGACCTGAAAGGCGGGGCTCACGCCGTCGGGGTTGCCGATCTGAATCAGGATAGCCGTCCCGACCTGCTGGTGGCCGGCACCCTGTTGCAGGATCCGCAAGCCAGTCGGGGGGTGTTCGTGCTGGCCGGTGACCCAACGGGACACTGGCATCACAGCGCGGGAACACACCTGCCGACCTCAGGTATCAGGGAGATTTACGGCATCACGGCGGCTGATCTCGATGTAGATGGCCGCCTGGATCTGGTTGTCACCACCGATGACAATCTGCCCCGGGCACAAGCGATACCGGGCTTTCTGCCGGTAACTGCCAATCGGGGATTGCAGGTCTGGATGAACAGAAACACCACCAGGGAGGAGAATCATCGTGGCAAGGACGCCAAAGGCTATCGCAGTCATGGTCTGGATGTTGTCGGCCACTAATGTGGCCGAGGCGAACGGATTTTACCAGGGGACTCCGGCGGAACCCTATGCAGTACCGGGAGGAGAACCGGATACCGTGACACCCTCGCAGGATTCAGGGCAGGCCACCGTGCCTGACCTGGAAAACCTGCCGGATCAACCGCCTCCACCCCACCGACCTTTGCTGGATGAGGTGTTGCAGACGGATGAGAACACGCCAGAAATCAGGACGTTACGGGAGGCCGGTTCCACCAACCCGCTAAGCCCTCCCCTGATCAATGTGATGGGTCTGCAAACGACAGCCAATCCGCCGGATCCGGTAGGCGATGTCGGTCGGCAGCATTATATCCAGATGCTCAATGCCACCCTGTATCAGGTCTTTGACAAGAGAGGGCAGCCGCTGACCACACCCCGTCTGCTGAGTGGACTCTGGCTAGGGCAACCCGATACACCCGGTAACCGGGCTTGCAGTCGTAATCATGGTGATCCGGTGGTCATCTACGACCACCTGGCCGATCGCTGGGTAATGAGCCAGTTTGCCCAAAGCGGGGAATGGAGCCAGGGTCAGTTCAAGTCACCGTTCTATCTCTGTGTTGCCGTCAGTCAAACCGACGATCCCGTCGTGGGCGGTTGGTACGTTTATGCGTTTGAGTTGCCACAGTTTCCCGACTATCCCAAACTGGGCTTGTGGCCTGATGGTTACTACCTGTCATCCGTCTACAATAACCGCCTTTATGCGACGGTGTTTGAACGATCCCGGATGTTGACAGGCGAACCGGCCCGTTCAGCCCAGTTCGAGTTGCCTGCCCTGGGCGCACCGGGCGTGCGGGATACCCGAATGTTGCCGGCTGATCTGGACGGCGATCCGCCCTTGCCCGGAACCCCGCATTACTTTGTGCGTACGGTCGATGACCGTCAGGATCCGGCCCGTCCGGTCGACCGCATCGAGCTTTACGCTTTCAGGGCCGATTTCACCAGGAATCTGTTTTCGTTCAAAAAGCACGGGGAACTGACGGTTAAAAACGGCTTGTCTCCCTTCGACATCATGACTTGCAATCGTAGCGGTAGCGAACCGGCCAACCCACGCGACTGTATTCCACAGCCGGGGCCGGTGGGCACCCTGGACGCACTGTCCAACCGTCCCATGATGTCACTCAAGTTTCGCCGGTTTGATGAGGGGCGCGAGTTTCTGGTGTTCAACCAGACGGTCAATGTTCAGGATGGATTGCGCTTGAGTGACGGCTCCCCCCCCCTGAAAGAGGTGGCCGGCATCCGCTGGTATCAACTCGGACGCCAAAGCCGGGGACGCTGGCAGATGGCGGCACAGGGAACCTATGCCCCCCAACCCGCCGCAGTGACCCGCGAATCCAGCTTCATCCATCGCTGGATGGGCAGTCTGGCCATGGATGGGGCGGGTAATCTCGCGCTGGCCTATCACCTGGTCAATGGCGATGCGCGTGTGGGGCGACGTCTTTTCCCCGGGATTGCCTATACCGGCCGTCTGCATCAAGACCCCCCCGAACGTTTGACCATGCCCGAGCAATGGATCAAACGGGGTACCCAACTGCAATGGCCTGCCAACGAGGCATCCGGCCTGGGGCAACGCTGGGGCGATTACAGTAGCCTCAGTGTGGATCCGGTCGATGACTGTACCTTCTGGTACACCCAGCATCTGGCCAGCGGCCGGGGAGCTTATCGCAAAACCCGCATTGCCAGCTTTCGGTTCGAGGGGTGTCGCAAGCATTAACGCTCCTCGTGACCAGCGACTTTCAGTATCGTTTTTTTCAACTGTCCTACCTGTAAACAAAAGGAGTGTGACCCATGTCAAAGGCAACCGTCAGTGTAGTAAAACCGCTGGTCGTACCAGCAGGTGTCTTCAGCTTGAGCGGAACGAAGGCAGCCGACTGGCTGCAAGGCGGAGTAACCCGCAACACATTAAAGGGAGGGCTCGGTGCGGATACCCTGGAGGGTCTGGGAGGAAACGATTTATACCTGGTCGATAATCCGGATGATGTCGTCCTCGAGGGCAAGGGGGCCGGTATCGATTCTGTTGTCAGCACCGTCAGTTACCGTTTGCCGCAACACGTCGAAAATATCAGATTGACCGGCAAGGATTCCATTGATGGCTTGGGTAATGAGTTGGACAACGTGCTGGTGGGTAATGCCGGCAACAACGTGCTGGATGGCGGTGAAGGCATCGATACGGTGTCTTATCGCTGGTCCAGGGGGCCGGTTCGAATCGACCTGTCCAGCGAAGCCCCCCAGAAGACCCGCGAGGGAGGCGATATCGACACCCTGTTGCATATTGAACGGGTCATGGGTAGCCGGTATGACGATCACCTGATCGGTCATGAAGGCCGCAATACCCTGACCGGAGGACAAGGTGCCGATACCCTGGAAGGTGAGGCGGGTTCTGACCGTCTGATAGGAGGGGGCGGTCAGGATTGTTTTGTGTTATGTCACCCGGATGGCACCGACACTCTGGTGGATTATGTCCCCGGGTATGACCGCATCTGTATCGATCAAACGCACCTGCCGTTGGGCGACCAGGACGAGATCATCGAACAGGCCATTGTCGTCAGGGGCTTGCAGAGCTTTTCGCCCAAAGCCGAATTTGTCCGCTTTGCCACCGAGCTGCACGGTCGCTTCGATACCGAATCCGCAGCCGCCCTGATCCGTTCTGCCGACCAATTCTTCACCCTGGGGCATACGGCCTTGTTCCTGCTTGAAAACGACACCGAAACAACCGGAATTTTCTATTTCAAGGCCAGCGACACCGATAATCGAGTGGCAGAGCATGAGCTGAAACTGATCGGTGTGGTGCAGGCAACCGGACTGGATGTCGCGGAGTTTAACCTGATATCGTGAGTCTTGGTGGATGCCGACTACGGTAAGCACACCAAAAAGAAAAGACACCCGGAAGTCGCACGTATACCCGGACTGGATCGCTTCTGGCGGGGATCGACAGAAGCTGCAATGCTCGGGTGCGACTTGCGGGTCTGTTTTTTTCGGTCCATTGCGTGAATCAAACCCTGCCAGACTACCCCGAACGGTCATAATGAGAATGGCTGTCCAGTTCTCCCGGTGTTATTTTTGAAGCCTTGGTTAGGCTAGAATAGTCGGCTTTGCTCCCCACTGTTTTCCTACCATGATAGTCCTGCATTGTGCATGGCTCCCTGAAGCAACGACTGACTTCTACCAACCGGGTGATTTCTGGTTTTGGGTAGAGCGATCCGGCAACGGTTCCGGGCAGAAGGATGAGGCAACGCACAGGCATCCGCGGCACCTCGATAAAAATGAACTGGTGGTGTTTCTGACGGAGACGATGAACCAGGCCATGACGCCCTACGAGCGGCGTTTTCATTTCGGTTCGCCGGGATTGCTGCTACCCGCACGGGAGGGGATTCCCCTGGTTTCACCGGAACTCGATCATGACGCTGTACTGGAACCTTACCCGGCCCGTCTCGAACCCTTTGAAGTAGAGGCTTACCGACTGGTACGCCCCATCAAACAACTCAACGAATTACGCTTTCAGTGTCTGAGTCAGGATGCCAGCCTCAGAATGGGAAGCGACTTCCTGTTCTGGCATTACTACACGCAAGCTCTCAAGGGCATCCTGTTCAGGGATCGTTATATCCCCGTACTCAAGCATCACATGGTCGAAGATCAGCATGAATTCCATGCCGGTTTCGAGTTTTTCTCTGACGATTACGACACGCTGCTGGACGATGCAGCAGCACGCATGCCGCCAGTCTGTTACTGTAGTGGACAGGGATTCCATCAACCGCGGGACTTGCTCAGGCATTGCAGTGAAGTACTCATGCGTCAGATTACGGGTTCCATCCATTTTTCCGGCGGTCTTGTCCGAAAAATGAGTGGTACGCTGCTGGGGGCGGCCTGTGCCTCGGCGGGTGAAACCCAGGCCTGGAAGACTAGCGATAGTCTGGAATTGTACCGGCACTGGCAACACTGGTATCGCACGCTGACGGCCCGCAAACAGAATCAGGGTTTCGATCTGACCCTGTGCCTGCACGATGCCCCGAATGAACATATGCCCTGGACATTGGAATTTTCGGTAAGCCCGCATTCAGAGCCATCCTGTCGGCTTGAGCTGACGGATTACTGGAGTCGGTCTGCGGCTGAACGACAGGCTCTGGTCGACTGTTGTCACCCGGATTTCGAAAAGAACCTGCTGCTGTCACTGGGACAAGCAGCCCGCATCTATCCCAAACTCTGGGATGGACTGGAAACGGATCAACCATCACGGGTGGAATTATCGCTGGAGGAAGCCCTGGCTTTCCTGATGGTCGATGCCTGGGTACTGGAAGAAGCCGGTTTCAGGGTGCTGACACCGGCCTGGTGGTCACCGGAGGGCCGACGGCGGGCCCGGATCCGTCTCACCCGTAAAGGTCACTCGATCAATCAGGGCACTAAAGCGGAACCCTTGAGCCTTCATGGTCTGGTGGCCTACCGCCATGAACTATCACTGGGCGATGAGACGCTGACCGAGACCGAATGGCAATCGCTGGTGAACAGCAAGGTGCCGGTGGTTCGTTTTCGCGGCCAGTGGCTGGCCCTCGATCGGGAACGGATGCGCGAAATGCTGGAATTCTGGCGCAAGCAGCAGAATCCCGAGCCTTCTCACTGGGGCATTACCGAGTTGCTGCGAAAAACGGCAGAAGATGCTGATTTCTTCGATCTCGATCCCGCCCTGACGCTGACGGACATGCTGTATCGCCTGCATGAACCTGGCCGCTTCGCGCCGATTGCAACCCCTGACAAACTGCGTACGACGCTCAGGGAATATCAGCAACGGGGACTCGCCTGGATCCATTATCTGGAAAGTCTGGGGCTGAATGGTTGTCTGGCTGACGATATGGGCCTGGGCAAAACCGTGCAGGTCATCGCCTTGCTGGTACTGGAACGGCAGGCCGAAGAACCTGTGTGCCCTACCCTGTTGATTGCACCCACTTCGGTCATCGGCAACTGGCAGAAGGAAATCGAGCGGTTTGCCCCTCACCTCAAAACCCTGATTCATCACGGCCAGGAACGCCTGCAAACCGGCAAGGCCTTACGTCAAGCCTTGACCCGTCTGGACGTAGTCATCACGTCCTACAACCTGATTCGCAAGGATGAAAAGTGGCTGGCCACCCAGGACTGGAAGCGGGTGGTACTGGATGAGGCACAGAATATCAAAAATCCCCTGTCGGCCCAGAGCAAGGCGGTATCCCGCATATCGGCCCGACATCGACTGGCCCTGACGGGAACACCGATGGAAAACCGTCTGCTGGATTTGTGGTCGATCTTCAATTTTCTCAATCCCGGCTATCTGGGGCGACAAACCTGGTTTCGACGTCACTATGAACTCCCCATACAGCGAGACTATGACGCAACCCGGACAGCAACCCTCAAACGCCTGATAGAACCCTTCATCCTGCGCCGGGTCAAGACGGATCCTGAAATCATCAAGGATTTGCCCGACAAGGTGGAAAACCGCCAATATAATTACCTGTCGCGGGAGCAGGCAGCCCTGTACCAGGTTATCGTGCGCGATGTGGAAGAACGTATCGGCAGTACACAAGGCGTGGAACGGCAGGGCTTGATGCTATCGACCCTGACCCGGCTCAAGCAGATATGTAATCACCCGGCCCAGTTTTTGAGGGATGGCAGCCCGTTTACGGTTGAACGATCGCCCAAACTGGAACGCCTGAGGGATATGCTCCACGCCCTGCTGGCGGAGCAGGACAGTGCCCTGGTGTTTACCCAGTTTGCTGAAATCGGCACCCTCATGGAGGACTTCCTGCGCAAGTCGCTGGACTGTCCCGTTTTTTACCTGCACGGTGCGATTCCGGCCGGTCGACGGGAACGGATGATCGATTGCTTTCAGGATGAAAATACGGAACCGGGCGTTTTCATTCTGTCGCTGAAGGCGGGCGGGGTGGGCATAAATCTCACCAAAGCCAATCATGTTTTTCATTTCGATCGCTGGTGGAACCCGGCGGTAGAAGATCAGGCCACCGATCGGGTGTTCAGGATAGGTCAGCGGCGGAATGTCTTTGTACACAAATTCGTGACCGTCGGAACCCTGGAGGAACGTATAGATCGCCTGATCGAGGAAAAAAAACAGATGGCCACCCTGATTGTGGGTACGGATGAATCCTGGCTGTCGACACTGGATAATGACACCTTCAAACAACTCATCGCCCTCAATAGTCTGGCGATCATGGAGTAAACATGCACCATTCTGGCGGCTGGGGACAAAGACTGCTGCAGTCCCTGGAACAGAGCATCGATCCGAAACGCCTGATGCGCGGACGGCAATACATTGCTTCGCACAAGGTACCGGACTGGACGCTCGACGGGAACCGGATCCATTTCCAGGGCAAGAACCGGGGAACGGCTTATTACGGCATGAACGAACCCATACGCTTCCAGGGCTGCATCACCGTACAACCCTTGCCGGAACCGCTCTGGGATGAAGTGACTCAATTCATGGGGCAGCGGGCCAGTTTCGTAGCCCGACTGCTTTTGAATGAAATACCGGACGCAATAGAGTTTCCCTTACATCGAAATGGCTACAGCCTGATACCGGGCCGCTACGGCGAGGACATCCGGGCGGAATGCAGTTGCCGGGAGGCCGATCCCCCCTGTCGCCACATTGCAGCCGTACTGGTAGCCCTGGCCATGCGGCTGGATCAAACCCCCCATCTGCTGTTCGAATGGCGAGGGCTTTGCCGTAGTGCACTGATCGAACGGCTTCAAACCACGTCGCTCGGTGGTATTCTGGCTACGACACTGGCCGATGAATCCGGCCACTTCGAGCCGACCAGCGGCTATTTCACCTGCCCGATTTCGGTGGATGCCGTCCATCAGGCAGTAGATAGCCGTGAGTTTTGGCGGGCTCCCCGTAAATGGCCTGCCAACCCGCAACCGGCTCAGCCAGCCCCGGTGCCCGGCCTGCTGATAAAAAAGGGGGGAGATTTCCCGGCTTTCTGGCACAAGGACATCTCGTTTATCGAGGTCATGGACACCTTCTACGAAGAAGTACGGAAAAAAGCCAGGGATTGGTCCTGAATAACCCCGGAGTCTGGAATGTGTACCAGCCCCGCCATCCCAAACCTGAGCAAGACGAGATTTCTACCCGGATGAACAGTCAGATTCACCAGATGCAGTTTAGCTACTCGGCCAGTGAGGACCGTTTGTTGTTTCGTTTCAATACCACTGGAGGTGAAGAATTCAGCTTCTGGCTGACCCGACGCTATATCAAATTGATCTGGCCGGTATTGCTGGAAGTACTGGGCCGATTCGATCATGCCGCGCCCAATCCCCTGATGCGGGATACCCTGTTATCCTTTCAGCATGATGCCGTCATGTCCAAAGCTGATTTGGCCACGCCCTTCCGTGAAACCCGCCAAGCCGTACGACCACTGGGCTCCAAACCGGTATTGCTGGGTCTGTTGAGTATCAAGAACTCCCCACAGAATCTGCCCATTCTCTGTATGCACCCGGAGACTGGTAAAGGCATAGAACTCGTCATGGATTTGACGCTGTTGCATTCCTTCTGCGGACTGATGATCCATGCCATCAACCAGAGCGGCTGGGATCTGCACTACGATCTCGGCGACTTTTCCTCTCCCGGTAAAGCGCAGAAGTTTGCCGTCCACTGAAGAAACGATGCGACGGGTTTTGCTGCTCTTCCTGCTGATGGCCGTCCCGGTGCTGGCAGCAGACCTTGACGATGAGCGGGAGTTGGCTGAACGGTTGGCCGATCGTAATGGCCCGGAAGAGGTTTTGACGCTGGATATATCGGGCATTGCCTTCCAGGGGCTCTATCGGGATAGCCCGGAAAAAAAACGACGGGGCGGGATCATTCTCCTGCACGGACGAAAATCCAATCAGGATGCCCTGGAATTGATACACCCTTTGCGGGTCGGGTTGCCTGGTCACGGTTGGGCGACTCTCTCGGTTTCCCTGCCTGCCGCAGAAACGCTTGCCGAAATTGAAAACTTTTCCAGCCTGATGCCGGAATCGGTGGGACGGTTACGAGCCGCAGTCAATGCCCTCAAACAAAAAGAGCTGACCGATATCGCCCTGATAGGTCACGATGCCGGTGCCTGGATCATACTCAACTACCTGATCCAGCAACCCGACCCCGCCATCCGGGCCGTGATACTGGTGGATCCGGCCCCTGTGCACGGTCTTGTCAATTTCCCGGTCAGATTGTCCCGCTTGTCTGAGATCAAAATCCCGGTGCTGGAGTTGCTCGGTCACCGGCAAGGACTGCCGCCCAATGAGGAGGCCCGCGAGCGCAAAACAGCTTTCAAGTCTGTGCCGGATTATCGGCAGATTGGCGTGGAAACACCCCACACAGGGTGGAATGCCATGGAGGATTACCTCATTCAGCGGATACACGGCTGGCTCAGTCGCATGTTTGCCCGTCCAAAACCGGCCGAGGCAAAACCGTAAAAGCCCCGACCTGAACATTTCAGGCCGGGGCTTTGACATGGCTATCCAGCGGCGTTTTCCCGGGCCAGTCTGGTTATTGACCGGGATTTCCTGCGAATGAGCTTATTGGCAGGCCTCGCAAGTGGGATCATCAATCGAACACATCTTGGGGGTTTGCTCTGTCGGCATCACATCGGCCTCCTTCACCGCGTTGAGCTTGCCATCGAAGGCCGTACTTTTCTCTACGTGCGTTGCACCCAGTGTCCTGAGGTAATAAGTCGTTTTGAGCCCCCTGATCCAGGCCAGTTTGTAAAGGATATCCAGTTTCTTGCCGGAGGGCTCGGCCATGTACAGGTTCAATGATTGTGCCTGATCGATCCATTTCTGGCGGCGGGAGGCCGCTTCGATC
>SXGT01589062.1_pt1 | contig 32320 bp, 23 predicted proteins | sample 3176221 | NCBI WGS metagenome assembly SXGT01 (sample SAMN11356862, study PRJNA531348) | freshwater metagenome | isolation source: freshwater sample F1-120 | place: China: Fuxian Lake, Yuxi | collected 2017-12-25
CGGCGTCGGGGTGCGAGATGATCGCGAACGTGCGGCGGCGCTTGATCTCGTGCGCGAGGTCGGGCATCGGGGGCGAACAGAGTAGCGACGGCGGTGGCGAATGCGAAGAGGTGGGCGTGGCCGGATGGCTGGACGGCTGGGTCCGGCGCCGGATCAGCGCAGCTGTTCGCGCAACAGCGGGTCGGCGCGCAGCGCGTCGAACCGCCGGGCGTCGAAGTCGGCTGGCGTGCAGCCGGCCGCGCGGGCGGCCAGCAGGAGACGCAGGGCTTCTGGCCGCACCGCCTCGGCGACGGCGGGCGAGCTGGCGGCGGCCATCGCGCCGGCGAGTTCGGCGAGGGCGAGCTTGTTGCCGGCGAAGAGATCCACGACCCGTTGCGTTGCCACGCCGAGGCCTTGAGTGTCGCCGGCGTTGGCGAGGCACCGGAACTGGCTGGCGGCGGTCCCGACCAGACGTCGTTCGTTGCGTTCGTTCGGATTGGCCTGGAAGCCCGGGGCGAACAGGTCGATGGCGGTGCCGGCGGCCGCTGCAGCTTCTTGCCACTGGCTGGCGGCGACTTCGAGGTCGCGGCGGATCAGCCAGGTGTTGCCGCTCATGGCCGCCACCATCGCCGCGCCGGTGCCGGACTCGAGGTTCGCCGCGGCGAAGCCGAGCCCTTCGTCGAGCAGCGCACGACCGCGCTCGAGCCACAGCCGTTGGTCACCGGCGTCGGTGGCCAGCACCTGCAGCAGCTTCGTCAGGGCGGCGCCGGCTTCCTGGCGACCGACCCAGTCGAGTGCGCCGCCGGGCGGCTCGGGGCCCATGCGCACGTGCTCGTCGAGATGGTCCAGCGCCGCCTTGCTCTGGCCGAGCGCTCCGTGCGTTCGCACGGCGAGCAACAGCAGCTCCCGGTGGCGCGAGTGCCAGCGCGCCGTGGCGACGGTCTGCTCGCGCAGGGCGAGGCTCGCGGCCAGGGCCGTGCTGACGAGGGGCTGCGCTTCCGCGGCGAGCTTCTGGTCGAGCAGCTTGCCGATGAACAGGCGCTGCAGCTCCAGCTGGCGGTTCTTCCACTCGGTGCCGCCGAAGTTCTCGCGGTGCAACTCGTCGCCGATGGCCACTGCCTCGCGCAGCAACGCCAGCGCGGAGCCAGGTTCGCCGCGAGCGTCATCGACCAGCGACTGCATGCGCAGGACCTCGATCCGTTGCGGTCGTGCCGCCGTGCGTGCCGCGGGCGTCGCCATGGCGTCGAGCTCGGTGCGGGCCTGCTGCAGCGCCGATGCCATTTCCTCCAGATCCCAGTCGCGGCCAACTCGACGGCCTTCGTTGTGGGCGAGCGCCAGGTTGGTGCACGCGGTCACCAGCTGTCGCTGCAGCGAGAGTTCCTGTGGGGCGATGGCAAGTGCCTGGCTGGCGGTGGTGCGCATCTGCCGCAGCGCCGCGAGCGCTTCGGGAATGTCGCGTGCATTCTGGTGGGCACTCGCCAGGTGGTTCTGCAGTTCGATCTCGGCGGTGCGATACACGACGATTGCCGGATGGTCGGCGACGAAGCGGGCAAGCGTCGGCTGCAGTTCGTGGCACAGGTCGAGCACTTCGTCGCTGCGTTCCGCCGCGTCGAGCACACCGACGAGATGCAAGGTCGCGCGCGCGCTCGGCCACTCGTTGCGGTCGGGATGCGTCTGCCGCAGCTCGAGCAGCGTCCGCACCTTGGCCATGGCTTCGGCGGGCCGACCGGCGAGCCGTTGCACGTTGGCGTGGTCGCCACCGACGGCGAGTCGCAGGGCCATCAGGCCATCGGCGCCTGGGTGGCGGGCGGCCAGGGTCTCGACGAGTTTCTCGGCGGCTGCCAAGTCGCGACAGGCGGCTTCGACGTCGTCGCCCACGACCTGGTCGGCGCGCAGCGACAACAGGCGGATGCGCAGCCGCAGGTTGCGCTCGTCGTCGGCGGGGTTCGCGTCCGGTGACTGGGGGATCGCCAGGGCAGTGTCGATGGCGGTGATGGCGTCCGTCGTGCGGCTGCGGCGATCGTGCACGACCGCGAGCAACGTCAGGGCTTGCCGGTGCAGGTCATGGCGCTGCGACTCGGGCATCGCGCGGCCGGCGGGCGTGGCGAGCAGCGACAGCGCCGACTGCACGTGGTGTTCCGCTTCGGCGATGCCGCCGAGTTGTTGCTGCATGCTGGCGAGCCGGACCAGCACGTCGATCGTGCGCGGCACGAGGCTCGGATCGTCGGGCGACGCATCGGCGAGGAAGCCCTGGTAGATGCGTGCCGCCCGCGACAGCATGTCGGCGCGAATGCGTTCGAGATGCGGCACCGCAACCAGCTCCGAATCACCGACCTGCACCAGTTCGCCAACCGCCTGCAACGAAGCCCAGTGGCTGGCCGCCGAACGCGTCGCGTGCGCTTGCGCGTCGACCCAGAACACCGTGCTGGCGACGAAGCCAGCCAGCAGCGCACCGAGCACCATGCTGGCAGCGACGACCTGCAGCCGGTGGCGGGCGCAGAATCGGCTCAGCCGATACCAGGTCGTGGGCGGTCCGGCGCTCACCGGTTCCCAGGCGAGGTGGCGGCGCAGGTCGGTGGCGAGTTCGGCCGGCATCGCGTAGCGGCGGTTGCGATCGCGGTCGATCGCCTTCATCACGATCCAGTCGAGATCGCCGCGCAGGCTCTTGCGCAGCGCCGGCACGCTGGTGCGTCGGTGCAGCGCGACCGTGCCGGCATCGGCCCCGAGGTCGGTGATGCGCGTGCTCGGCGTCGGCGGCTCGCTGGCGCGCAGGGCTTGTCCGACATCGCTCTGGCGCAGCAGCTTGGCGGCCACCGGCAGCGTGCTCGTGAGCAGTTCGTACAACACCACGCCGAGGCTGTAGACGTCGGATCGGGTGTCGACGTCGTTGGTGTTGTCGGCTTGTTCCGGACTCATGTACTCCGGCGTGCCCAGGCGATGGTTGGCCCCGGTCAGCGTCGCCTGGCCGAGCGGTGCGCCGACGGACTTGGCGACGCCGAAGTCGATCACCACCGGACTCGGCTCGCCGTCGCGGTCGGCAACCAGGATGTTGGAAGGCTTGAGGTCGCGGTGCAGCAGCCCCTTCTGGTGCGCGTGCTGGACGGCATCGCAGACGCGCGCGAACAGGCGCACGCGCGCTGTCGTGTCGAGTTGGCGTTCGTCGCAGTAGCGACCGATCGGCAGGCCGGGCACGTACTCCATCACGAGGAACGGCCGACCCGTGTCGGTCCTGCCGGCATCGAGAATGCGCGCGACGCCCGGATGATCCAGCAAGGCCAGCGCCTGCCGCTCGACCGCGAAGCGGGCCAGGACTTCGTGCGAGTCCATGCCGGCGCGAATGACCTTGATGGCACCCTGTCGGGCGATCGGTTCGTCCTGCACGCCGAGGAACACCGTGCCCATGCCGCCGGTGCCGAGCCGGTGTTTGATGCGCCAGGTGCCGATGCGCTCGGGCATCTCGGGAGGGTGCAGCAGGCCAGCTTCGCGCAGCGATTCGATGTTGGCGCGCACCGCGTCGGCGATCGGACCAGCCGCCTGGAGAGCTTGTTGCAGGCCCGGTTCGCCGTCGCGTTCGAAGGCGATGATCGCCGCTTCGACTTGGGCCATCAGATCCGCGGAACCAGGCTGCATGGGCCGAAATACTACCCCGCCAGCCGGCGGCGCGATGACGGCTCTGGGGCGTGCCTCGTTTCGCGGCACGGCAAGCGATAGCCTGCATCGTCATGGACGGGATCGAACCTGTGCTCGCCGCCGCGTGGACCCAGCCGCTGGTGCGCTTGTGCCATCGGCTGGCCAACACCAACGACCTCAACGACATGTTCCAGTCGGTGGTGCAGGCCCTGGTCGAGACCACGGGATTCTCGCGCGCTTCGGTGCTCACGTTCGATGGCGCCGGCGTCATGCGGTTCCGCGCCTGGCAGGGGCTGAGCGAGCACTACCGGCGCAAGGTCGACGGCCACTCGCCGTGGCGTGCCGACGAACGCAACGCGCGGCCGCAGTTCATCGGCGACGTGCGGTCGGTGCCGGCGTTGCACGAGTTGCAGCCGGTGTTCCAGAGCGAAGGCATCCAGGCGCTCGCGTTCCTGCCGCTCGTCGGTGGCGGCCGCCTGCTCGGCAAGTTCATGCTCTACTCGGAGCACCCGGTGCAGTGGCGTGGCATCGACAACGGCTTTGCCCTGGCCGCGGCCGACCTGCTCACGAGCTTCCTGCTGCGCGAGGAAGCGAGCGAGAAGCTGCTGCACGCGCGGCGCATGGAGAGCCTCGGCCTGATGGCCGGCGGCATCGCGCACGATTTCAACAACCTGCTGACGACGATCCTTGGCTACGTCGCCCTGATCCGCGAGGAGACCGTGCGTGGCACTCCCGCGCGTGGCTACGTCGAAGTGCTGCTGCACACGACGGAGCGCGCCGCCGAACTCACCAAGCAACTGCTGGGCTTCGCGCGTCCCGACACCCGGGCGCACGAGGTGGTGGACCTGGCCGAGTTCGTCGCCGAAGTGCGGCCGAGTTTCGAACGCATGTGTGGTCCGGAGCGTCGCCTCGAGGTCGTCGCCGCGGCGGAACCGATGCTGGTGCTCGGCAGCCGGGTGCAGTTGCACCAGCTGCTGCTCAACCTCGTGCAGAACGCGTGCGACGCGATGCCCGCAGGCGGGGCGGTCACCATTGTGCTGCAGGCTGCGGCCGATCCGGACGCCGTGGAACTCACGGTGAGCGACACCGGCATCGGCATGGACGAAGCGACGCGCGCGCGCGTGTTCGATCCGCTGTTCACGACCAAGAGCAACGGTCGCGGCACCGGACTCGGCCTCGCCACGTGCTACGCGATCGTCGCCGGCATGGGCGGCGAGATCTCGGTGCGCAGCGCCCCAGGCCACGGCGCCAGTTTCGTAATGCGCGTGCCGCGGGCGCGCACGCCGGCGCCGCGGCCGACATCGGTTGCCCCGGACAAGCCGGTGGCGCGGGTGCTGCTCGTCGAGGACCAGGACGACGTGCGTTCGATGCTGGTGCGCGCGTTGCGCACGATGGGCTTCGCCGTGGCGAACGCCGTCAATGGCCGCGCAGCGATGTCGATGCTGGCGGAGCAGTCCTTCGACGTCGTCGTCAGCGACGTGGTGATGCCCGAGATCGGCGGCATCGACCTCGCCCACATGGTGATGGAGCGTTGGCCGGACGTGCACGTGCTGCTCGTGACCGGCTTCGTCGATGCGCCGGAGGGCGTGCCCGAAGGCGTGCCGGTGCTGCACAAGCCGTTCTTGCCGCGCGAGCTCGGCCACCGGATCCGGATGCTGACGGCGAAGTGAATCGCGCCGGCGCGCCCTCGGCGCGTGGTCACATCTTGTCGGGATCCTGGCCGCGCAGCACCGAGTTGCCGTCGAACGTCTCGCGCAGGTTGGCCCGCGCCGGCTGCCGCAGCATCGACTCGTTCAGACGCCCGCTCTGGGCGAAGAACGCGATCGGGTTCTGCCACACCAGCTGCTCGATGCGGGCGCGCGGCACACCGGCCTGTTCGAGCTTCACCGCGGTGCGCGGCACCATCATCGGGTCGCTGACGCCCCAGTCGGCGGCGCTGTTCACGACCATGCGCTCGACGCCGTACTCGAGCACGATTGCGACCATGCGGGCCGGGTCCATCTTGGTGTTCGGGTAGATCGAGAAGCCCGACCAGCAGCCGAGGCCGCGGGTGATCTTGATGGTCTCTTCGTTGCCGTGGTCGAGCAGCACGCGCTCCATCGGGAACCCGCTCGCCTTGACGATCGCGATGCAGCGCTCGAAGCCCTTCTTCTTGTCGCGATGCGGCGTGTGCACCAGCACCGGCAGGTTGTGGCGCTTCGCCAGCTCGATCTGCTCGGCCATGAACTTCTCTTCGGCCGGGGTCTGGTCGTCGAGGCCGATCTCGCCGATGCCGATGCAGCTGTCCTTCTCGCAGTAGCGCGGCAACACGGCGAGCACGTCCTTGTTGACGCGGTCGTCGTTCGCTTCGCGCGGGTTCAGGCCCATCGTGCAGAAGTGGTGGATGCCGAACTGCTGGGCGCGGAACCGTTCCCACCCGATCAGCGTGTCGAAGTAGTCGATGAACGTGCCGATGTGCGTGCGCGGCTGGCCGAGCCAGAACGCCGGTTCGAGCACGGCGCGCACGCCGGCGAGGCTCATGCGCTCGTAGTCGTCCGTGATCCGGCTGTACATGTGGATGTGCGGTTCGAAGATCAGCATCGCTGGTTTCCGGCTCGGAGGTTCATGAAGTCGTGGTCCCGCCGAGGCGGGCGAGTACGGCGCGGATCGGGGCGCGCAGTTCGCGCGGCAGTCGTTCGCGGGCGAACGCGGCGAGGTCGCTGCGATTCGCCGCCAGCAGGCCTTCGGCGGCGGCAAGGCGCACGCCGTCGTCGCCGTGCTCGAGGCCGCCGACCAGGCGCGCCAGCGAGCCGGGGCACGGCGCGCGGCCGATCAGGCGCCAGGTGTCGCGCCACACCGCGCGCCCGGCCGCTTCGCGTTCGGTGGCCAGGTCCTGCAGCATGCGCGACAGCTCGGCGTTGGCGTGGCGTTCGGCGTGCAGGCAGCGGCGCAGCGGCACGTCGAGGAAGGCGAACTTCAGCAGCAGCTTGTTGGCGGTGGCGAGATCGAAGCCGGGCGTCCCGACGGTGCGCGCGAACAGGTCGCCGTCGCACAGCGCCGCTTCCAGGTGCAGGGCGACGTTGGTGCGCTGCACCTCGCCGAACAACCGCACGGTCAGCTGGCCGACGGGCAGGAAGTGCAAGGCGCGCAGCAGCATCGCGCGTTCTTCCATGTCGCCGTGCGCGAACAGATCGAGCGCCTCGGCCTCGGTGGCGGCGGTGGCCAGCAGCACGTGGGCGGCGGTCACGTCACAGCGGCGGAAGGCATCGAGATCGACCGTGTGGCCGCCGAAGTCGCGCACGCCGCCGCCGACGATGTCGCGGCCGGTGCGGCGCGGCACGCTCGGGAACAGCACCGGCAGGCGCGTGCGATCGCTGCGGATCGCCTGGGTGATCTCGTCGGCGGTGGCGGCGGCGGCGCCGAGCAGGGGACGCAAGTCGATCGTGGCCATTGGCGGGGGCGAGGAGGATAGCGTCTTGCCTTGACCGCGTCATCGCGTCGTCGGCGTCGGTTCGTTACCTTGCGCCGATGCAGTTCCCCGCCTGGGATCCGGTGTTGTTCGACATTCCGTGGTTGCCGATCGACGTGCGCTGGTACGGAATGATGTACATCGTCGGCTTCGTGGTCGCCCAGTTCGTGCTGGTGCGGCTCACCCGGACCGGGTTCCTGCCGATCTCGGCCGATGCGGCGGCCGACCTGATCTTCTACTGCGTGTTCGGCGTGATGCTCGGCGGCCGCGTCGGCTACGCGCTGTTCTACGACCCCGACCTGCGGTCGCCGCTGGCCTTCCTGCAGGTCTGGAAGGGCGGCCTCGCCTTCCACGGCGGGCTGATGGGCGTAGCGGTCGCGCTGTGGCTGTTCTGCCGCAAGCACAAGGTCGGTTGGGGTCGGATCGCGGACGGCTGCGCGCTGGCGGTGACGCCGGGCATCTTCGCCGTGCGCGTGGCGAACTTCATCAACGGCGAGCTGTACGGTCGGGTCTGCGAGAAGACGACCGCGTTCGCCATGCAGTTTCCGACCGATCCGCGGGCGATGCAGCGGCTCGGCATCCAGAACAACTGGTCCATGCGCGACAAAGAACTGTGCATCCAGGTCGCCTACGGCAAGTGCCGTTTCGAAGACGTGCGACCGATGCTCAACGACCTCGATGCGCAGGGCCGGGCGATTCCTTGGGAGACCGTGGCGCCCAAGCTGGATTGGGCCAAGGTCAGTGCCGAGATGGTCGGCGGCGAGCCGTGGGTGCCGTATCGCCACCCGTCGCAGATCTACGAAGGGCTCGGCGAAGGCGTCGGGCTCGGCATCCTGATCTGGATCGTGTTCCGGCTGACGAGGCACCGGAAGCTCCGTCCAGGCACGTTCGCGGTGATGTTCCTGCTCGGCTATGCGGTCATCCGTTGGTCGTTGGAGACCGTGCGTGAGCCCGATCCGCAGCACGGTGAAAACGTGCTGTTCGGCATGACCATGGGGCAGCTGCTCAGTTGCGGGCTCGTGGTATTCGCGATCGGCCTCGTGTTCTGGAGCTGGTTGCACGCTCGCAAGGACGCTTCGGCCAAGGCGTGATCCGCGTTCTTGGTCGTGCCCAGGCTGGTTGCCGCGGCCTCGGGCGGGAATAATCGTCGCCGACGCGCCGTCCGCGGGCTCTCCCGCTGCGTGCACGAACCCCTAGCATGACCTTGTCCTTCCGCTGTGCGCTCCTGTCGCTGCTCGTGCTGTTTGCGAGTGGCTGCGACAACGTCGGCCGCGCGTTCGACCGCGACAACGACCCGGACGAACCCGATCCCGACGCGACCGAGTCGATCGTGCAGGTCGTGCCGGTCGGCGGCTTCACCAAGCCCGGTCGCCCGAAGGTGCGCACCACGAATCCGGAAGGGCCGGGTTGGCCGGCCGCCGTGCCGGTGGTGGTGGAGTTCAACGAAAGCGTCAACGAGGCGTCGATCCTGCCGACGTCGCCGACCGCGACCGATGCGCGGGTGATCCTGCGCGTGAAGGGATCGACCACGGCGTTGCCGTGCCAGTACGACTTCCTGATGGCTGGCCGGGTGTTGGTGCTGCGGCCGATCACCGCCCTCAGCGTCCCGCCGAATGCAACCTACGAAGTCGTGCTGTTGGCCGACTCGCGCGACAGCGACGGCGTGCGCTTCCAGGTCGAAACCGGCGGCACCGTGCTCACCGAGTTCCAGACCAACCAGGATGCCTCGTTCACCGACGGCCGCATCCTGGCGCTGTGCCCGCGCGACAACGCGACCGACCATACGCGCGAAGGCGATGTGTTGGTGGTGTTCGATCGCCCGGCGAACGCCGCCACGGTGGTGGCGGCGAATTGCTCCGTCGCCCCGGCCGGCGGCAGCGCGCTGGCCGGCACGCTCGATCTGCCGCTCAGCACCGTCGGTGTGCCCGATGGGCGCGTGGTGCGGTTCCGGCCGCAGGCGACCCTGTTGGCCTCGACCACCTACGAACTGACCGTCGACGGTGACATCACGTTCGGCCAGGAGGGCAACCTCGACTTCCGCGGCCGCACGCCGTTCGCGGACTTCGAAACGGTGGCGCCGACGGTGCCGACCGACGTCGAGATGAGCAACCCGACGCCGGGTTTCCCCGACCAGGTCAACCGCGGCACCGTCGACAACGTGGTGCTGCGCGTGACGACACCGGCCGACACGCTCGCCGGCGACAAGGTGCGGGTTCGCATCTACGGCGGCGACAAGACCACGAATCCCGTCGGCGATCTCGGCTTCGTCGAACGCATCGCGGACGTCACGGCCAACGGGGCCCAGACCATCGACGTGTCGTTCGCGGGGGCGTTGGGAACGCTCGGCGACCCGGACTTCGACGACGGCGAGTTGACGTTCACCGCGCAGATGCAGCGCGGCGCGCAGTACTCGACGTGGGTGCACCAGCCGTCGGACTCCGAGCCGCGGTTCGACATCACTCCTCCGACGCTGGCAGTGCTCGGACCGCCGGCTTCGGCCGATGGCATGAGCCTGTTCGTCGATCAGGAGGACACGCTCGTCTACGGCCGCGCCAGCGAGAAACTGGCGGCGGCGTCGTTCGCCGATGGCGTCAACACGCGCACGATGTACGCCTGCGACGACGCCGGCCGCTTCGTGCTCATCCCGGCCCCGATCGGTCGGCTGGCGACGCCGCGGGCGTTCACGCTGACGTTGACCGACCTCGCCGGCAATCTGGCGGCGGCGACGGTGTCCGGCACGCTGGTGCAGCGCGGGCACGTGACCGGCACCTTGGCCGGCACCCTGGTCGTCGAAGCCTTCGATGCGGCGACGATGTTGCCGGTGGCGGGGACCACGGTCCTCGTCGATCCGGGCACGCCGACCGTGCCCGCGACCGGGCAACTCGTGGGCACGACCGACGCCAACGGGCTCGTCACCTTCACCGGGCTCGTGAGTCCGTCGCACACGGTGACGTTGGTGCGCAGCGGCTACCACCTGATCACGATGTACTCGACGCCGGCGGCGCGCGTGTCGCTGCCGTTGACGTCGACGACGGCGTCGGCGGCGACCGCGACCGGGAAAGGCACGGTGGCGTTCACGCCCGGCGCGAACGTCAGCGCGATCGTCGGCAACACCGCGGTCGTCGATCGGGCGATCCTCGGCATCCGCACGACGAACGGGGCGCCGAACACGATCCCGGACACCGCGATCACGCCCAACCGGCTGCAGCTCGTGACCGGATTTGCAGGCACGTTCGAACCGACCGCCGCGCCGGAGTTCACTTCGCACGGGGCGTTGATGATGGGCCCGACCCTCACGGTGCCGACCCCGCCGGGCGCCCCGGCGACGCCTGGGGCCGATTCGCGGCTCAGCCTGGCGCTGGCTCCGGCCACCGCGCAGTACACGGTGTTCACCAACGGCTACACGCAGGACCTGGCGCTCGCGACCGGGCTCGACACCGGCACGCTCGTCGGCGGCAAGCCGCGCATCCGCGTCGGCATGGCGGCGGCGGGGTTCGCCAACCAAGGCCTGCTCGGCCTCGGGTTCGCGACCAACACCATGGGTTCGGTGTGGTCGGTGTCGACCAGCCACAGTTCGACGATTGCGCTCGGGCTGGCGCCCTTCGTGCAGACGGTGTGGAGCGTGCTCGATGCCGAGGACGGCGCCGGCCGCATCATGCGCACGCGGCAGTTGCTGGTGACGAGCCTCATCTTCCCCGGGCCCGGGCCGTTGCCGTTGCCTGAGATCACGCCACCGGGGGGGCCGGTGACCGGCTCGCCCGCGGTCAGCTTTGTCGATGGCTTCGATCCGGCCGTCGCCGCCGGTTCGTTGTCGAGCTTCGAAGTGACCGCGACCGATTCCGCCGGGCGTCGTTGGCTCGTGTTCGCGCCCGACCGCGATGGCGCCGTCGGACCAGACACCGTGCAGTTCCCCGATCTCACCACGGCCGCCGTCACCGGCCTCGCGCTCGGCGCCTGGTCGGTGCGAGCCGAGGCGCGGTTGTGGTTCTCGACCACCGGTGCCACCATCGATGACTGCGTGCTGGCCGAACGGGGCAAGCAGGAAGTGAACTACGCGCGCTCCGCCGCGGTCACCTTCACCGTCCAGTGATGGCTGCGGCGACCGGCGTCGCGTTGTTGTCGGGCGGACTCGACTCGGGCGTTGCCGCGGCGCTGTTCGCGCAGGCGGGGAATCGCCTCGTCGGCGCGCTGTTCTGCGACTACGGCCAACGCGCTGCGCGGCGCGAGGCGGCGGCGGCAGCGGCGTTGGCGGCGCGCCTGCACGTGCCGTTGCAGACCGTGCCACTGCCGTGGTTGTCGGCGCTCGCCGTGCAGTCGGGATGCAGGTTGGTGCCGGGCTCGGGTGAACTCCCGCACGGCACGATCGCGCAGCCGGGCGATGCCGCCAGCGCGCGCGCCGTCTGGGTGCCGGCGCGCAATGCGGTGTTCGTCGCCATGGCGGCGGCGTTCGCCGAGACCGCGGGTGCCGCGTGCATCGTCGCCGGCTTCAATCGCGAAGAGGCGGCGACGTTCCCCGACAACTCGGCGGCGTTCCTCGCGGCCGGCAGCGCGTTCCTCGCCTATGGCACGCGGAGCCAGGTGCGCGTGGTGAGCCCGACGCTCGAACTCGACAAGGCGGGCATCGTCGCCGCGGCGCAGCGACTCGGGTTCGGTGCGAACGACTTCTGGTCGTGTTACGAAGGCGGCGAGGTTCCGTGCGGCCGGTGCGAGTCGTGCCTGCGCAGCCGCTGGAATCGCTGAGCGTCGTGCCGCGCTCGTTCAGCGCACCATCATCCAGCGGTTGCCGTCGGCGCCGTTCGTGTTGATGGCGAGCGTGCCGCCGACGATCATGTTGGCGGCGACGCCGGTCAACGCGGCGCCGGGCGGTGGCACGCTGCTGACGCCGCTGTAGTTGGCGTCGCGCGACATCAGGATCTCGCCGCCTTGGTTGACGAAGTAGGTGGCGGTGCCGCTGCGGCCCTTGGTGATCGGCCAGGCGATGCACGACCAGCACGATTCGGCATGGTCGGCGGCGATGCTCGCATCGTTGGCGGGCAACGCGACGAGTCCGATGCCGGTGGCATCCGGCAGATGCATGCTCATCAAGTAGCCGTGGCCGGTCGAGCGGCCGACGGCGTTGACGTTGCCGATGGACGCCGGCAGGCACGCTGGCGACAGCAGCAAGCCGCTCGTGCGCAGGCTCCGCACGCCGGCCATTTCGTCGAGACCGAGCGCTTCGCCGCGGCCGTCGCGGTCGGCATCGACGACGGCGCGCGACTGGCATTGGATCTGGGCGGTGGCGATCGAACGCAGGGCGGCGATCACGGCGCGTTCGTTGGCGGCAGTGCGCGCACTCAGGAAGTTCGGAATCGCCATCGCCGCAATGATCGCGAGGATGACGACCACGATCAGCAACTCGATGAGGGTGAATCCAGCAGTGCGGTTTTGCATCGGGCCTCTCCTGACGCGGATCTACGGCCCATATCGGCTGACGACGCGTGGCTTTGCTTCCGTCTTCCGCGAGGGCGATGGCATGGTGAACGCACCGGCGGGGCAGGGGCGCCGTTTCGCGATGCGCCCGGCGTTCCTATGCTCGTCGCCACGCCATGGTCGGCATCTTCGGAATCGTCAATCTGACCCGCGACTCGTTCTCGGACGGCGGCCGGTTCCTGGACCCCGCTGCGGCGATCGCGCAGGCGCTGCAATTGCATGCCTTTGGCGCTGACGTGCTCGACGTCGGCGCCGAGTCGACGCATCCGGATGCCGAGGACGTGCCCGCCGCCGAGGAGATCCGCCGTCTGCGTCCGGTGGTCGAGGCCCTGGTGGCCCGCGGCATCCCGGTCAGCGTCGACACCTGCAAGCCGGAAGTCATGCGAGCGATGGTGGTGACCGGAGTCCGATGGTTGAACGACGTTGCGGGCTTCCGTTCGGCGCCGGCGATGGAAGTGGTGGCCATGGCAGCTTCCACACCCGGCATCCGCTTCTGCGCGATGTTCGCGCGCAATGCGGAACCGCGCGCCTCGCGTTCGTCGGTGGGCACGCTCGGATTGCTCGACGAGATCCGCGCGTTCTGCCGCGAGCGCATCGCGGCGTTTGCCGCCGTCGGCGTCGATCGCGACCGACTCGTGCTCGATCCGGGCATGGGCTTTTTCCTCGGCCGCGATGCGGCTCCCAGTCTGCACGTGCTGGCGGGCCTCGGCGAACTGCAGCGCGAGTTCGGCCCGCTGCTGGTGTCGGTGTCGCGCAAGTCGTTCGTCGGTGAGGTCACGGGGGCGCCGGTCGCGGAACGGGGGCCCGGCACGCTCGCGGCGGAGCTCTGGGCGGCGCGCCAGGGGGTGACGTGGTTGCGCACGCACGATGTGAAGGCGCTGCGCGCGGCGCTCGCGGTCGAGCAGGCGATCGCCGGCGCCACCTCGGGATTGCCCGGAGAAAAAAGGCCCGCGACCGGCTGAACCTCCCAAGCTACGGTCCGTTCGCCGGACTTCCCCGCATGCTCACTCCCCAACATCTGACGACCGGTGTGTTGTCGTCCGCTGTCCTCGCCGCCCTCGCCACCTCGCTCGCCGCCCAGACGCCGCCACCGGGAGTGCAAGGAGACGGCCGCATCGTGGTGACCGCATCGCGCACTGCCCAGGATCCGTTCGACGCGCCGCGATCGATCGACGTGATCGACGGCGAGGCGATGCGATCGGGGCAGTATCGCACGCTGCCGCAGGCGCTGCGCACGCTGCCGGGCACGCTGGTCCAGGAGACGGCGCCGGGCCAGGGCTCGCCGTTCCTGCGCGGCTTCACGGGCTACAACAACCTGCTGTTGCTCGACGGCATCCGGATCAACAACTCGACGTTCCGATCCGGCCCCAACCAGTACTGGTCGACCATCGACCCGCTGTCGCTCGATCGCATCGAAGTGTTGCGCGGCCCGGCCTCGACGCTGTACGGCAGCGACGCGGTCGGCGGCACCGTGCAAGCGTTCACCAAAAGCCCCGATCGCTATGCACCGACCGGCGTGCGTTACGGCGGCGAGCTGCGGACACGTTGGGCTGACGCCGAGGACAGCATCACCGGCCGCGGCGAGATCCACGTCGGGCTGGTGCGCGACGACGGCCTGCGCACGGGCGTCCTGGTCGGCGGCGATGCGCGCGCCTTCGGCGACATCGAAGGCGGCCGCGCCACCGGCGTGCAGCCCAACACCGAACACGACGAGACGGCGTTCGACGTCAAGCTCGAGCACTGGCTCGGCAAGGACGAGAAGCTGGTGTTCCTGCACCAGCAGATGGCGCAGAACAACGTGCCGCGCACGCACTCGACGATCTTCGGCGAACGCTACGCGGGCACGACGGTCGGCACCGACCTGCAGCGCGACCTCGACCAGAACCGCCGGCTCACCTACCTGCAGTGGCACAAGACCGGCATGGCGGGGGCGGTGCAGGCGATGCGGCTGTCGGTGTCGTGGCAGACGCAGCGCGAACTCGAAGACCGCATCACCAGCACCAATTCGCAGCGCTGGCAGGCGTTCGAAGTCGGCACCGCGGGTGTCTTCGCGCAGTTCGAGAGCGACCTCGGCGAGGCCGGTCGTCTGACCTACGGCATCGATGCCTACCACGACAACGTCAACTCGTGGTTCCGCCGGTCGGGCACGCCGCAGGCTTCGGACCCGATCCAGGGCCAGGTCGGCAACGACGCCAGCTACGACCTGCTCGGCGTGTTCGTGCAGGACGAAGTCCGCTTCGGGGACCGCTACGCCGCGCAAGCCGGGGTGCGCTACACGTGGGCCGCCGCGGACGCCGACAGCGTGCGCGATCCGTCGAACAACAAGATCGCGGTCGCCGACGACTGGGATGCGGTGACGGCGAACGTGCACCTGCGGGCGGACCTGGTCGCCGGCTGGAACGTCTACGGCGGGGTGAGCCAGGGCTTCCGGGCGCCGAGCCTGTCCGACCTCACCAGTTTCGACGTCGCCCGCAGCGGCGAACAGGAAGTGCCGGCCCCGGGCCTGCAGGAAGAGAACTACCTCGGCTACGAGGTCGGCACCAAGCTGCGTCGCGGTGACGTCACCGGCCAGCTGGCGTGGTTCTACACCGACATCGAAGACCAGATCCTGCGGTTCCCGACCGGCGCCACCAACGGTTCGGGCCAGCCGATCGTCACCAAGGCCAACGTCGGCGAAGGCTACGTCGAGGGCATCGAGCTGCAGTACGGCTGGGAGTTCTGCGAGCGCACCAGCCTGTTCGGCGCGCAGACGTGGCAGTACGGACGCGTCTCCAACTTCAACAACAACGGCAGCACGCGCGGCGAGGAGTTCGTGTCGCGGCTGATGCCGTTCACCAGTCTCGCCGGCCTGCGCTGGCAGGACAGCGCGGGGCGCTTCCGCGCCGAGACCCTGGTCGTGCGCGCCGAGGACGCCGACAAGACCTCGGCTGGTGACAATCGCGACACCCAACGGATTCCGCCGGGTGGCACGCCCGGCTACACGATCTGGAACCTGCAGTGTGGCTGGCAGATCGACGACCGCACGACGTTCGAACTCGCGTGCGAGAACATCACCGACGTCGACTACCGCGTGCACGGTTCGGGGAGCAACGGAACCGGTCGCAACTTCGTGCTCGGGATGAGTGTCGTATTCTGATCAGCCGGGTCCCTTTGTGGGATTCCCAGGTCGGGTCAGTGCCTCAAGTTCGGGCGGCCGTCGGCCGAAACTCACTCCGTCGTGACCCCATCGCCGGGGCCGCACGGAGTGCATGGAATCGGTCAACGAAATCAAGGAAGCCCTGTCCGCCCGTTCGCGCACCGCGACGCTGGACGAACTGCGTAGCGAGGGTCGCAAGCGCGTTCGCCTGATTCGCGCCGAGCACGTCGCGGCGATGATCAGCGAGGCGGTCCATGCCGCGATCGAACAGTCGGGCCTGATCGCGCCGGAAGAAGCCGAGAAGCTGGTCGAGAAGAGCCGGCAGGAGTTCCGGACGATCCTGCGCGAACGCGAGCAGGAAGCCCAGCGTGCGCACGCCAACGAAGAGTCGCTGGCGCAGCGGCAGAAGGAACTGGCCGAACGCGAGCAGGAACTCGCCGAGTTGAAGCATCGCTTCGACGAGCTGGCGGGGGCGCTGGCCTCGACGCAGGCCGCATGCACGCAGGCGCAGGCTGAGGCCGAAGCGGCCCGGGCCGCTGCCGCCGCCGCCGAAGCACGGCCGCCGGTCGTCGTGGCTGCACCGATGCAGCCAGCGCAGCCGTCGCCGGACCTGCTGCTTTCGCTGGTGCAGGAGATGGCGACCATGAAGGCCAACCTGATGCACCAACAGGCCCAGCCTGCCGCACCCGCGGCGGCGCCGGTTGCTGCAGCACCCGTGCCGGACTTCACGGCAGCGCTCGAGAAGCTCACCGGGTCGCTCACCGACCGGTTGGAGAAGCTCGGCAAGAAGATGGGCGTCAGCGCCGCGGTCGAAAGCGATCAGCCGGTGGACTTCGGCGGCCTCTTCAAGGACACGGGCAAGTCGCTCGAGTCCAACATGGACAACATCGAGATCAAGCAGAAGGCCGCTGGCGGCATCGCCGCGAACCTGGCCCGCTTGAAGAAACTCAAAGGCGGCAGCTGAGCCGGTCGCCATCGACGCAACACATTCCGGGAAGAGTTAGGCGGAGACACACAATGACGCAGAACAAGCAGAATCCTGTGCAGGACCAAGGGGTGGACTCGACGGTTGCTCTGGGCAAGGGCCTGGACGTCGGCACCGCCAATCTCGCGGCCGCGGTGCAGAACGCCGAAGGCGGCATCACGGTCACCGTGGAGCGCAACGCGTTCCTCGACATCCCGAGCGACGTCTACAGCAAGAACATGCTGACGAAGCTCAAAGTCCCTTACATCGTGCACAACGGCAAGCTCGTCGTGATCGGTGAAGCGGCATTCGAGCTCGCCAACGTGTTCGGCCGGGAGACGCGCCGACCGATGATGGACGGCCTGATCAGCCCGAACGAGCAGGACGCGCTGCCGATGATGAAGATGATCATCCAGAAGATCCTGGGTGAGCCGCGTGTGCAGGGCGAGAACTGCTACTTCTGCGTGCCGGCCCCGTCGCTGGACGTCGACAACAACGTCGTCTACCACCAGGGCCTGTTCGAGAGCCTGGTCAACAAGCTCGGCTACAAGGCGCACGCGATCAACGAAGCGCACGCCGTCGTGTTCGCGGAGCTCGCCGAGCAGGACTTCACGGGCATCGGCCTGTCGTTCGGCGGTGGCATGGCGAACGCCTGCATCACCTACAAGTCGATCCCGTGCCTGTCGTTCTCGGTGGCGCGCGGCGGCGACTGGATCGACAAGAACGTCGCCAACGTGCTCGGCTGCCCGCGCAGCAAGGCGACCTCCATCAAGGAGCGCGGCATCGACATCCGCGACCCGAAGAGCCGCGAAGAAGAGGCGGTCGCGATCTACTACCGCAGCCTGATCAACTACGTGCTGCAGAACATCAAGACGCGGTTCGAGTCCGGCCAGAACATGCCGAGCTTCCAGAACCCGATCGACATCGCCTGCGCCGGCGGCACGTCGCTGGTCGGTGGCTTCATCGAGGTGTTCCGCGACGAGTTCGCGAAGATCGACTTCCCGCTCCCGGTCGGGCGCATCTTCCGAAGCGAAGAAGCGTTGACCGCGGTCGCCAAGGGCTGCCTCGTGGCGGCGGCGATCGGCGAGAGCTGAGCCGCTCCGGATCCGCGAGCGAGGCACGGGGCCCGATGGGCCCCGTGTTCGATTTTGGCCCGCGGTCCGACGCCGCCGGCCGGCGCGCTCACAAGGTGAGCGTGATGCGCACCCAGTTGCCGATGGCGTTCTCCTGCGTGCCCGAGGCGTCGAGCGTGAACGGGGCGCTGTAGAGCGGCCAACCGGCGAGGAACGGCAGATAGGGCGGGAAGAACGTCGGCGACACGGTTCCGTTCGCCGGCAGCACGCCGACGAAGCCGAGGAAGAACGGACTGGCCGGGTCGATCGACAGGCCGAGCAGGAAGCCGTTGTTCAGCGGCAACAGGCCGCCGCCCGGCAGCACGGTGCCCGGTTGGATGCCGTCACTCATGCACAGCAGGTAGGGGCGTCCCGCTTCCGTCGGCATCGCCAGCTGCAGTGCCGTCGGTTGGCCGAGCGGCGCGGTCGCCGGGGCGCGCAGCGACATCGCATCGAGCAGGAACAACAGGCTCTGCTGCACGAGCCTGGCGCGCACGGAGGCGTCGCCGATCGTCTCCAGCGGCAGGCCGAAGTTCACCACGCGGGCGCCGCTCACCGGGTCGAGCTTCTGCACTCCCGCGACGAGGCCGTTGCCATAGCGCAGGCACACCGTGCTGTTGGCGTTGGTCGGCGCCAGCACGTCGGGGTAGTTCACGTCGTAGGTGCCGAGCGTGCCGTTGTCGAAGCCCGAGGCCGCGATCCCGGCGCTGACGGTGCCGGCGATGCCCGCCTGCAGTGTGTAGGTTCCCGCGTCGTCGCTCGCGTAGATGGCGCCGAGCTTCTGGCGATAGAACGTCTCGTCGGCCACCGAGCCCTGCGCATCGAGGTCCCAGCCGATCTCCGCGCCCGACACCAGCACGCTGCCACCGCCGTCGAGGTAGCTGCCTACCAGCAATTGCTCGACCGAGCCGAACGTCTCGTCGGTGGTGCTCTCTTCGCCGCTGCACCAGACCACGGCCTGATAGCCCGGCAGTGCGACCCGCAGCAGCGCCACCGCTTCGTTGCTCGCCGCGTCGAAGCCCAGGGAGAAGTTCGCGTCGCGGCGAACCGCGTCGCCGAAGTGGCGCAGGTAGTCGCGGGTGTTCTCCGGCCCCTTGACGTTGCGATCGAGGCGGTCGAAGCCCTGCACCAGCAGCACCTGCGCCTGGCCGAGATGGTCGGTGCCGGCGGTCAGCACTTCGGTCGGGAACGAGCGCCCGGTCGCGTTCCAGGCGCGCACGCGGAACGACTTCCGCGAGTGGTGCGGCAGTGGGCCCGTCGACCAGTTCGTCGCCGTCACCGATGCCAGCTGCACGAACCCCTTGCCGTCGTCGGAGCCTTCGATCGTGTAGCTGGTGGCGCCCGCCGCGGGATCCCACGCGACGCGCAGGCCGCGCGCGCCGTCCTGCGTGACGCGCAGGGCCGGCGGTGGTTCGGGCGGGAACGGCGCCAGCGGTTGGAAGTAGCGCAGCACGCCGCGCGCGTAGGCGCGGGCTGCCAAGTAGCGGAAGTCCGGGTCGTGCAGGCTCGTGTGGTCCAGCGAGCCCGCGGTGTCGTGGAACGCGAGTTCGACCAGGATGCCGGGCATCGTCGACAGCAGACGCACTTCGCCGAAGTTCGCCGACTGTTGCCCGCGGTCGACCCAGGCCGGGTTCCAGTGCGTCTGCAGGTCGCTCACGATCTGCGTGTGCACGGCGTTGCTGAGGGCCGCGCTGCCGGCGGTGGCGCCGCCGCTGTAGATGAACGTGTCGGTGCCGGCGCCGCCGCCGGCGTTGGTGTGCAGCGACACGAACGCATCGGCCGTGCGCCATTCGGCGAACCGGGGCCGCGTGGTGACGTCGTCGTCGCTGTCCTGTCCGCCCGAGGTGTTGTCCCACACCGTGCTCGGCGCGCCCGCGAACTGCGCCCAGTAGCGTGCGCATTCGCGCCAGCGCGCCTGCAGGCTCGTGGTGCCGCCGCGCACGATCGAGCCGAGGCCACCGCCGAGCCGGACCGTGTCGGCGATGCAGACGCCGGCCGCGGGCGACAGGTTGCTCAGCGTGATCACCGCGCCTTGGGCGGGCGTGAACCAGAAGTTGCCGAGGTGGGACCAGGTGAGGTTGTCGAGCGTCTGGTCGACGACCGCGGTCGAGACGCCGCCGCTGTGCGCGATGCGGTAGGTCGCCGCGGTGCAGCGGTTGCTGCCGGCGCGGAACGCGACGAACACCGGGTAGAGGCCTTCCTTCGTGACTGGGATCGTCCAGGTCGCGGTCGCCGTCTCGATGGCGTTGTGGGCGGTGACGTAGCGGTAGCCGCCGCCGTTCCAGCCCGACGACCCCGACGTCGTCCAGCTGCCGGTCTCGACGTAGCCAGGGGCGCCGGCGTCGTTGTCGACCGCGCCATCGACGTTCACTTCGCCGTGCTCGCGCGTGTGCACGACTTCGGCGCCCATGTTCTGCAGGAACGGGATCAGGTACTGGTTGCTGATCTCGGCGGTGTGGATGTCCTCGATCAGGCCGTCGATGACGCCGCGCTGCGTCGTCCAGCCGAGCGTGCTGTGCCAGTAGTAGCCGTGGCCCGGCGAGACGGCGATGCGCTTGCCGCTCAGCGAACCGTACGGCAGCGTCAAGCCCGCGATCGGCGGCGCCTTCACGAACGGGAGCGGCAACGGCGCGGCTTCGCCGAAGGCGGTGCGCAGGTCCTCTTCGCGGCCGTCGGCATGCCGCACGAACGCTCGCACCGAATGCACGCCGGGCGCCCGCAGCGCGGTCTTGTCGATCTGTTCGATCGCGTGTTCGCGCGAGCAACCGGCGGCGAGCTGCAGCAGCGTCGGGTTGAACACCAGCCGCACGTCGCCGCCGTTGTGCTGCCAGCCCAACAACTGCGTGCCCGGCAGCACATGGCTCACGTAGCCAGCCGCCGCCTCGGCCGGCGTCGGACCGGCGCACAACCGCGCGATGGCGCTGCCGACGTCGGCGTGCACGGGGCCCACTGCCGCGAGGTTGTTCTGGCGGAAGAACAAGACGTCCTGGGCCGGCACGAGACCGACCAGCACGGTGGGGACGAACGCGCAGACGAAGGCGGACCGCATGGCAGCAGCAAGCCTACGCGCCGCCGGGTGGTTGTCAGGGCCCGGCTTCGTCGGCCGCCCGTGCCGTCGCCAGTTTGCTGCCCTCGGGACCCGGGCTGCCACTGCCGAACGTGTGGTGCGGTATCCTGCGCGCCATGCTGCCAGTCGCCGTAACGGGGTTAGTCGTGCTGTTGCTCGGCGCTGCAACCGTCAACGCGCAATGCGCGCCGCAGTGGCAGACGGGGCAAGGTTGGAACGGAACCAACAGCTTCGTGTTCGCATCGACCGCGTGGGATCCAGACGGCTCCGGCCCGGCTGCCAGCGTGCTTGCGATCGGTGGGCCGTTCACCCTTGCCGGCCGCGTGCCTTGCGCCCGCGTCGCTGTCTGGGATCCGACCACCGGCGTGTTCACGCCGCTCGGCAGCGGCTTCGACGGTCCGGTCGACGATCTGCTCGCATTGCCGAACGGCGATCTCATTGCGACGGGCACGTTCAACACGGCCGGTGGTGTTGCGTGTGCCAGCATCGCTCGCTGGAACGGAGCTGCGTGGACTCCGCTCGGGAGCGGCGTGCAGGGCCAGGTGCACTGCGTGGCGCGCCTCGCCAACGGCGACCTCGTCGTCGGCGGCGGTTTTGCCACCGCGGGCGGCGTGCCGTGCGCGAACGTCGCCCGTTGGAATGGCACTGCATGGAGCCCGATCGGTGGTGGCACCGACAGCTTCGTGTCGGACCTCGAGCAACTGCAGAACGGCGATCTCGTCGCGGCAGGTGCGTTCGCGAACGCCGGGGGGAATCCTGCCAGTGGCCTCGCGCGGTGGAATGGATCGTCGTGGTCGTCGCTCGGTGGCGGCGTTGCGGGTATCGCGATCAACCTGGTTGTCGTGTCCACGGGCGAGCTCCTGATTGGCGGTTTGTTCTCGGCCGCCGGTGGAGTGCCGTGCGACAACGTCGCCCTGTGGACGGGATCGTTCTTCATGCCGCTCTCGGGCGGCGTGCAGGGTCTCGTGTACGGGCTATCCATCCTGCCGAGCGGCCTCGTGGTCGCTGGCGGCATCTTCCCCACGGCCGATGGCTTGCCGGCGTCGAACCTCGCGGCATGGAATGGCGGCGGATGGACCGAGTATCTCGGTGGGGCCGACGGCCCGGTCGGCGTGTTCGCGAACATGCCGAACGGTGACTTCATCGCCGGCGGCTTCTTCAACACCATTGGTGGCGCCGCCTGCCTGCGCATTGCGCGGCACGATGGCACCCAGTGGCACGCGTTGACTCCAGGTTGCGATGGCGCCGCGTACGCGGCCGCCAGTGACGGCTACGGCACGATCTACGTCGGCGGCGAGTTTCGCAGCATGGGCGGCGCCACCGTGAACCACGTGGCCAGGTTCGCCAGCTCACCGCCGGCAGCGCTCGGCAGCGGTACCGACGGTCCGGTGCTCGCCATCACCGCCGATCCAAGCCAGGTCGTCGTCGGCGGCGGGTTCCTGGCTGCGGGTGGGTTGGTGACGCCCGGCGTCGCGAGCTGGTCGCCGGTGACGAGCCAGTGGTCCGCACTCGGGGCGGGTTTGAGTGGCTACGTACTGGCACTGACGAAGGTCGCCAACGTGCTCTACGCCGGCGGTTCGTTCAACGCTTCGGGACCGGTGCCGCTGGCGCAGGTCGCGGCGTGGAACGGCAGTGCCTGGGCGTCGCTTGGCGCTGGCGTCAACGACCAGGTGATGGCGCTCGCCGGTTCTGGCAACCGGCTCGTGGTCGGCGGGCAGTTCACGGCGGCGGGTGCGCTCGCCTGCAACCGCATCGCCCTGTGGGACCCGGCGGCGCAGGCCTGGTCGGCGCTCGGCAACGGCATCCCCGACCCGAGTGGTGCGGTCCACGCGATCGTCGAACTGGCGAACGGCGACCTGCTGGTCGGTGGGTCGTTCACCACCGCCGGTGTCGCGCCGGTGTCGAACCTGGCACGGTGGACCGGCACGACGTGGACCGGAGTCAGCACTGGCTGCAACGGGCGCGTGCGCTCGCTGCTGCGGCTGCCGGATGGCGACGTGCTGGTTGGCGGCGACTTCACCACGGCTGGCGGCGTTGCCTGTGCGCGGCTCGCGCGCTGGGACGGCGCCACGTTCACGCCCGCGGGCGCCGGCACGAGTGGTCCGGTCCACGGCCTCGCCTGGTACGGCACATCGCCGTTCGACCAGGGCGTGCTCGCCGCCGGTGCCTTCCTGCAGGTCGACGGCCAGTTGTCGGTGGCCACCGGGCGCTGGCTGACGCCGTGCCCGGCGACGGCCAATTCGCTCGGCGTCGCGTGTCCGCATTCCTCGGGCACCGCCGTGCTGACTTCGGCCGAGCTGCCGTGGACCGGGGCCACGTTCGATGCGTTCGGCGTCAACCTGCCCGCCAACTCGGTCGTGGTGACGGCGATCGCGACGCAGAGCGGACCCGTGCCGTTGGCGTCGCTGCTGCCGAACGCCGGCCCGACCTGCACGCTGATGGTGAACCCGCTGTTGCTGCTGGCCGCCGTGCCGGTTGCCGGCGTGGTGCCGTGGTCGCTGGCGATCCCGGACAATCCGGCGATCGTCGGGCTCGGGCTGTACGCGCAGATGGTCACGCTCGAATTCGATGCAATGGGCGTCTGGGTGCAAAGCAGCGCCACGAACGCGCTCGCGGTCGCGCCTGGCCGTTTCTGATCCGCGGGCCGTCGAGTAGGTTTCGTCGATGCCATCGATCCGCGAGAACCTGGACAACTGGGACAACCTCGGCAAGTGGACCAAGGACGGTGACGAGTGGTCGGAGTCGTGGGGCTCAAGTGCCACGATGTGGGCCGGCACGATCCTGCCGCGCATCGGCGCCTGCTTGCCGGCGAGCGACCTGGTCGAGATTGCGTGCGGGCATGGGCGCGTGACGCAGTTCCTGCTGCCGCTGTGCGAGCGCTACCGTGGCTTCGACCTGGCACCGAGTTGCGTAGCGACCTGCAAGGGCCGCTTCGCCGATCGAGCGCACGCGAGCTTTGCCGGCACCGACGGCAGTTCGTTGCCGGGAATCGGCACGGCCAGCGTCGACTTCGTGTTCAGCTGGGACTCGCTGGTGCACGCCGAACGCGACGCCATGGTCGGCTACGTGCGCGAGATCGGTCGCGTGCTGCGGCCCGGTGGCACGGCCTTCCTGCATCATTCGACGATGGCGGACCACGCCGACGCGGCCGGCAAGCTCACGCTGGCAAACCCACATTGGCGCGGCGTCACGGTGTCGGCCGGTTCGGTCCGCAGTGACGCGGAGGCCGCCGGATTGCGCGTGGTGGTGCAGGAACTGGTGACCTGGGGCTCGCCGACGCTGAGCGACTGCTTCTCGCTGCTGCACAAGCCGGTGGCCGTTGCCGCGCCGAAGGGCGAACCGACCTTGCTGCGCAACACGAACTTCAATTCGGAGCTGGCCTACCTGTTCGAGATCGATCGCCACTACCGCGGCGCCTTGCGACGCTAGCTCAGCGCGCGCAGCGTTCGACCAGGTCGCGCGAAGTCGCGAACACCTGGCGCAGGATCGCAGCGAGCTCGTCGCGACCGAAGCCGTCGGCGGGGCCGGCGCGCAGCAACGCCGCCAGCATCGCGTCTTCGCGGGCGGGGTCTTTCGCCGGCTGGCCGTTCTCCCGCTTCCATGCGGCGATGCGTCGGCACAGGCGGGCGCGTTCGTGCAGCACGTCCACCATGCGTTCGTTGATCGCGTCCATCGCCGCGCGCATTCGGTGCAGTTCGGGCTCGCTCATCGCGGCGGCATGCTACCGGCGCGGGCCTGCTTGGACATCTCGTGGGCACAGCACCGCGGCGCGGACCTCGGCGGGCCGGATCGTCGGTGCGGCCACGAGACCGCCCCCGTGCAATGCATCGACGGGAAGCCACCGGTAGAGTGCCCCGTCCAAGGGCACTCGAGTGCACAGCGCCCCAACCGAAGGACACATGCTCACGATTCCGGTTCGCCTGGTGCTGGGAGCGTTGCTCCTTGGCACCGTTTCCTTGTCCGATGCCAAAGCCCAGGCTGGCGAATTGCTGCCGCCGGTGCGCATCCTCGCCGGTGACCAACCGATCGACGTCACGACGGGCCATGCGGCACCGTACGTGCTCGATTTCGACGGCGACGGCGTGAAGGACCTGCTGGTCGGCGAGTTCGGGGACGGCGAGTTCCCGGTCGCCGAGTTGCCGGCGGCGCTGGCGGACGGCTGGAAGAAGCCAGGCAACTTCGCCAACGGCCGCTTGCGGGTCTATCGCAACCACGGCACCAAGGACGCGCCGCGCCTCGAGTCGTTCGAGTACCTGCGGGCTGGTGGCGGCATCGCCGCCATCCCGATGTGTTGATGCAATTCCTTCTGTCCACAGTTCGTGGACTACGACGCCGACGGGCGCACCGACGTCGTCACCGGCTCCTACACCGGCGAGTTCTATCTGTTCCGTCGACAAGCCGACGGCGGCTTTGCGCAGCGTGAGTTGTTCGTCGACGAGAGCGGTGCCACGCTGATGATGCCGTTCGACACGATCTACTCGGTGACGCCCGAGCTGGTCGACATGGACGCCGACGGCGACCTGGATCTCGTGGTCGGCAATCGCTCGGGCCCGGTCCAGATCGTCACCAACATGGGCACGCGCGCGGCGCCGAAGTGGTCGAAGGAGCATCGCGACCTGACCACCGCCGACGGCGCGCCGATCGAAGGCAGCAATGCGCACCATGCCGATTGGGACGGCGATGGCGTGCGGGACCTCTTCGTCGGCAGCGAAGGAGGCGAGATCCGCTGGTATCGCAACACGGCCAAGAACGACGCGCCGCGCTACGCCGCGGGCGTGCAATTGCTCAACGCGGGGAACTCGGGCTGGGAGCCCGAGGGCAGCGTGCCAAGGCACCACGGCGGGCGGGTCAAGGTGCACGTCACCGACTGGAACGAGGACGGCAAGGCGGACCTGCTGGTCGGCGATGTCACCTGGCAGGAGTCGAAGTTGACGCCGCTGACGGCCGCGGAAGAGAAGACGAAACAGGCGCTCGAACGCGAAAGCGCGGACCTGAAGAAGCGGGTCAAGAACGCCAAGGACGACAACGAGAAGGTTGCTGCCCAGAAGAGCCTCAAAGAAGTGCGCGAGAAGCTGCACCCGCTGGATCGCACCAAGGTCCACACGCATGGCTTCGTGTGGCTCTACCTGCGCGCTGGGAAACCGGCTCGCTAGCAACCCGCCGGGAACGAGCAGCCAGGGTGGTCGCGGCCAGTGGCATGGGCCCGCCGGGTGCGGCGACCTCGCCAGTGCGAGTTGCTGCGTTGCGGCGCCGCACCAGCCCGGTTACGAAACGTCGTTCCCGATGGCCGCTCGTTCCAAAGCCGAAGTGCTCGCACCCGCTGGCAGCCTGCCCGCCTTGCGCGAGGCGCTGCTGCACGGTGCCGACGCCGTCTACTTCGGCCTGCAGGACGGCTTCAATGCGCGCGCTCGCGCCGCCAACTTCGCGCTCGCGGAGCTGCCGGAGATCACGGCGCGCATCCACCGCGCCGGCGCCCGCGCCTACGTCACCCTCAACACGCTGGTGTTCGAACCGGAACTGCCGGCGATGGAGCACGTGCTGCGCGCGATCGCCGCGAGCGGCGTCGATGCGCTGATCGTGCAGGATCCGGCCGTGTGCCTGCTGGCGCGCGCTGTCTGCCCACAGCTCGAACTGCACGCCAGCACGCAGATGACGATCAGCGAACCGGCCGCGGCCCCGTTCGCGCAAGCGCTCGGCGTCACCCGCATCGTCGTGCCGCGCGAATTGTCAGTAGCCGAGATCCGCCAGTTCGCCGAAGGCACCGACGCCGAGCTCGAAGTGTTCGTGCACGGCGCGCTGTGCGTGTCGTGGAGCGGCCAGTGCCTGACCAGCGAAGCGTGGGGCGGCCGTTCCGCCAACCGCGGCCAGTGCGCGCAGAGCTGCCGCATGCCGTACGAACTCGTCGTCGACGGCAAGGCGCGCCCGCTCGGTGACGTGCAGTATCTGCTGAGCCCGAAGGACCTGGCCGGAGTCGCCGCGATTCCCGACCTGATCGACATCGGCGTGCACGGCCTCAAGATCGAAGGTCGGCAGAAGAGCCCGCAGTACGTCGCGACCGCGACCGGTGGCTACCGACGTTGGGTCGATGCGCTGGTGGCGGGCGGCGATCGCAAGCAGGCCGAACGGCAGCTCGCCAACGATCTGTTGGCGATGTCATTGAGCTACACGCGCGGCTTCTCGGACGGGTTCCTCGGCGGCAGCGACCACCAGACCCTCGTCGAAGGGCGGTTCCCGAAGCACCGCGGCGTGTTCGTCGGCCGCGTCGTGCGCGTGCAGGGCAAAACGGTGACCGTCGTCGACGATCCCGAAGGCCGGCCGTGGACCGGCGCGGGCGGCATGCTGGTCCGGCCCGACGCGCCGACCGGGGAACGTTCGGCGGCGTTGGCGGGCGTGGCGCCAGCGCCACTGCAGCTGCGGGCCGGCATGGGCGTCGTGTTCGACCAGGGCGATCCCGAGGACAAGAACGAGCCGGGCGGCCCGCTGTTCGGCGTCGAGCGGCAAGGCCGCGAACTGCGGCTCGCCTTCGGGCAGCCGGGGCCGGACCTGTCGCGCGTGCGGGCGGGCGATCGCGTGTTCGCGACCAACGATCCTGCGCTGGCGAGTGCGGTGACGCGCGAACTGCGCGACGACGCGCCCGAGCCGGAAGGCCGCATCGCCGTCGATCTCGTCGTGCACGGCGCCGCCGGCCAGGCTTTGGTCGTGCGCGGCGTCGCGCGCGGCCACACATTCGAAGTGCGTTCGGCGTCGCTGCTGCAGGCGGCGCGTGGGGCGGGCCTCGATGCGGCGATCCTGCGCGACAAGCTCGCGGCCTTCGGCGGCACGCCGTTCCGGCTCGGGGACCTCGACACCGCCGGGCTCGCGCCGGGCCTGCACGTGCCCGCCAGTGAACTGAAGGAACTGCGCCGCGCGCTGGTTGCGGCGCTGTTGCCGCCGATCGAACGCGGCCCGGTGCGGGCGATCGAGGCAGCCCCGGCGATCGCTCGCGTGGCGGCGCGCTTCGCCGACGTGAAGGCCGGCCCCGCGGTGGCGCCGTACGTGGTGCCGCTGGTGCGCACCGATGCGCAGCTCGACGCGGTCATCGCGGCCGGCTGCAGCGAGGTCGAACTCGACTGGATGGAGTTCGTCGGGCTCGGCAGGGCATTCGAACGCGCGAAGGCGAAGGGCCTTGCGGTCACCGTCGCGACCACGCGCATCGGCAAGCCCGGCGAGGACGCCTTGGTCGAGCGCATCGTCAAGTTGCAACCCGACGGCGTGCTGGTGCGCCACTTCGGCGCGATGATGCGCTGCCTCGAGGCGAAAGGCCGCGGCGCCCGCTTCGTGCTGCACGGCGACTTCTCGCTGAACGCGACCAATTCGCTCACGGTGCGGCACCTGCTGCAGCAGGGGCTCGCTTCGGTGACGGCGTCCTTCGATCTCGACGAGGCGCAGTTGTTCGCGTTGCTGGCGCAGGTGCCTGGCGACCGGCTCGCGGTGGTGGCGCACCATCGCATTCCGACCTTCCACACCGAGCACTGCGTCTACAGCCACCTGCTCAGCAATGGCCGCGACTTCCGCTCGTGTGGACGCCCGTGCGAACGGCACCAGGTCGCGCTGCGCGACCACACCGGGCGCGAGCATCCGGTGATCGTCGACGTCGGCTGCCGCAACACGGTGTTCCATCACGAAGGGCAGCAGAGCGGGCAATGGACCAACCGGCTGCTGCACGCGGGCGTGCGGCGCTTCCGCGTCGAGTTCGTGCGCGAGACCGCAGCGCAGGTGGCGACGGTGGTGGGGGCGTGGCGCGATTTGCTCGCGGGTCGCATCGATGCGCAGGCACTGGCAGCGCGCACCGGCACCGCCGGCCAGATCGGCGTCGCCCAGGGCGGCATGAAGTTGCTCGCCGAGTAGCCGGTTGCTCAGGTCCGCTTCGGCGCCGTCAGCAGCCGATGCAGGAACCCGCAATAGCTGAAGGCGAACACGCAGGCGGTGTGCCACAGGGTGCGCAGGGCCCACGACGACGTGGCGTCGCGAGCCGGGGTGATCCAGTGCTCGAGCCCGCCGCCAACGATCGCCGCGAGCACCGCGACCATCGCTGCCGCCAACGCCGCGACAGCGCCGGGCGTGGCGCCTTCGGGCAGCTTCGGTGCCGGCCGCGGCGGCCACATGCGCGTGCCGATCGCGTGCAGCGCGAAGCCGCCCGCGACCAGCGTGGCCCATTCCATGCCCGACAGCGGGTAGTTGCGCAGGTGGGCCATGCCGGCGACCCACAGGATCGCGATGGCGACCGGCAGCAGACCGAGCAGCCGCAGCGTGGTGAAGGCGCGTGGTTTCGGCATCGCCTTCTGGACTCAGCCGCCGATCGACGTGCCGCCGGTGACGTACGTCGGGAACTTCTTCAGGAACACTTCGCGCGCGGCGGCATCGCGAGCGCCCTTGTTGCTGAGGGCGCCGCCATCGACGGCGATGTGGAACATGAAGGGGAACTCGAAGGCGCGCGTCTTCAGGTTCCACTGCGCCTTCTCAAGCACTTCACGGCCACCCTTGCTGCCGGTCGTCGTCCCCGTGTCCTCGTCCTTGATGCCGCCGCCGGTCGTGTTCTTCGTGCCCGAGCCGGTGTCGGCGGTCTTGGCTGCTTCGACCGAGGTGCGCTGGCGGCAGACGCCGGCGAAGGCGTAGACCTCCTTCTTCTCGCCGAACAGCAGGCCCGCCGCCGCACCGCCCGCGGCGCCGCCGACGATGCCGGTGCCGACGCTCTCGGTCAGGATGCCGGTTGCCACGCCGGTGCCGATGCCAGCCCAGATGCCGGCCTCCTCGTTGAAGTCGAACTTGCCGTCCTCACCGGCCTCGTAGACCGTGATCTCGTAGTGCGCCTTCTTCTGGCTGCCGCGCGGCAGCAGCTTCACTTCGCCCATGCCGGCGTTCTTGCACTTGGCGATGATCGACTCCTTGAGGCCCTGCACGAACTCCTCGTCTTCCTCGACGGTGGGGCACTGCAGCACGATGCGCAGCGTGTTGGGGTCGACCGAGCCGTCGTCGGGCACGGGCAGTTCACTGGTGTCGCGCCACATGGGTGGCTCACCGACGGACTTGAACTTGCCGGTCGCGGAGCAGCTGGCGAACAGGCAAAGGCCGGTGACCAGCAACAGGCGGAACAGGATACGAAGCGTGGAAGTCGTCATGCCGCGGGAGTGTCGCAGACGGACGGTCCGAACGACAGCATGCGATGGCCCGTCCACTCTCGTCTTTCGCGGCGGGGCCCTGGTGCGTAGCGTGTGGCAGTCCGCTCCTGCTCTCTCATGAACGTACTCGTCGTAGGCCAAGGCGGCCGTGAACACGCCCTCTGCTGGAAGCTCTCGAAGTCGCCGCTGCTCAAGCGCTTGTTCTGTGCGCCGGGCAATCCCGGCACCGCCCAGATCGCGCAGAACGTCGACATCGCCGCCGAAGACGTCGCCGGCCTGCTGCGCTTCGCGATCGCCGAGAAGATCGACCTGACGGTGGTGGGGCCCGAGGCGCCGCTGTGCGCCGGCATCGTCGACGAGTTTGCGAAGGCGAAGAAGCTGTGCTTCGGGCCCAACAAGGCCGCCGCCGAGATTGAAGGCAGCAAGGCGTTCGCGCGCGAGCTTTGCCGCAAGCATCGCATTCCGGGCCCGGGCTTCTGGGTCTACGAAGAGATGGCGCTGGCGCGTTCGTTCCTCGACAACCGGCCGGATGGACCGCTGGTGGTGAAGGCGTCGGGTCTCGCTGCGGGCAAGGGCGTCACCGTCTGCAAGAACAACGAAGAGGCGAAGGTCGCGCTGGCCGAGTGCCTCGAGAAGCGGCGCTTCGGCGAGGCCGGCAACAAGGTGGTGTTCGAGGAATTCCTCGAAGGCCACGAAGTGTCGCTGATCACGCTGACCGATGGCCGCACGATCGTGCCGCTCGAACCGGCCCGCGACCACAAGGCCGTGTTCGACGGCGACAAGGGCCCCAACACGGGCGGCATGGGCGTGATCACGCCGGTCGGCATCCTGCCGCGTCTGGCGACGCAGATCGAAAGCCAGATCGTGTTCCCGACGGTGCACGCGATGAACCGCGAGAACCGGCGTTACCAGGGCTTCCTCTACACCGGCCTGATGATGACGCCGCAGGGCCCGCGCGTGCTCGAGTACAACTGCCGGCTCGGCGATCCGGAGACGCAGCCGCTGCTGATGCGATTGCAGAGCGACTTGCTGCCGCTGCTGCTGGCCGCGACGGAAGGCAAGCTGGAGACGCAGGAGGCGCCGGTATGGGACAAGCGCGTTGCCGTGTGCGTGGTCATCTGCAGTGGCGGGTATCCGGGCGACTACAAGAAGGGCGTGCCGATCTTCGGCCTCGACAAGGTCGCGTCCGGGCCGGATCTGCAGGTGTTCCATGCCGGCACGTCGCAGCGCGCGGGCGGCGACCTGCTGACGGCGGGCGGGCGCGTGCTGGCGGTGACCGCGATGGGCAACGATGCCGCGACGGCGCGGGCGCGGGCCTACGAGGCGTGCAAACAGATCGAGTTCACCGGCATGCATTACCGCACCGACATCGGCCAGAAGGCGTGAGCCCGGCGGTGGCCGCGGCTATCGTGCGCGACCTGTGAAGCTCGACCAGGAACAAGGTCTCGTGCAGGCGCACCTGCAGAAGCACGGCTTCCGTTGGACCAACCAGCGGTCGTTGATCGTGCGCACCGCGCTGTCGACGCACGAGCACTTCACCGCCGAGCAGCTGCTCGACCTGTGCCGCGCGCAGGATCCCAAGGTCTCGCGCGCAACCGTCTACCGCACGCTCAGCGTGCTCGAGGAAGCGGGCTTCGTCGAAGGGCTCGACACCGGCGACGGCAGCCGTCGCTTCGAGCACGTGCTCAACCACGAGCACCACGACCACATGGTCTGCCTGCACTGCGGCGCGATCTTCGAGTTCCGCGACGAAGAGCTCGAACGGCGCCAGGAAGCCGCCGCGCGGCGCATCGGCTTTCGCATCGAGCGCCACAGCCTGCGCATCTACGGCTCGTGCCGCGCCTGCCACAAGACGCAGCGGGAGGCGTGAGCGTGGCGAAGGCGCGAGTGCTGGTCGTCGACGACGAACGCGACCTGGCCGAGTCGACCGCCTACTTCCTGGAGCGGGCCGGGTTCGCGGCCGAGTTCGTGACCTCGGCCGAGGCGGCGCAGGCGGCGATGGCGCAGGCGCCGTTCGCGGTCGTCGTCACCGACGTGCGCATGCCGCGCATGTCGGGCATGGAGCTGCTGGCGGCGATCAAGCAATCCGATCCCGACATCGAAGTGCTGCTGCTGACGGGCTACCCCGACCTGCAGATGGCCGTGGCGGCGATCAAGCAGGGGGCCTTCGACTACCTGGCCAAGCCGTTCGCCGAGAAGGACCTGCTTGAACGCGTCGCCAAAGCCGCGGCGCATCGTCAGGTGAAGGACAACAACGAGGGGTTGCGCGAACGGCTGCGGTCGGGGCCCGCGGGGCGCCGCCTGATCCACGCGGCGCCGTCGTTCGCCGATGCGATCGCGATGCTGGAACGCGCCGC
>SXGT01728342.1_pt1 | contig 32320 bp, 26 predicted proteins | sample 3176221 | NCBI WGS metagenome assembly SXGT01 (sample SAMN11356862, study PRJNA531348) | freshwater metagenome | isolation source: freshwater sample F1-120 | place: China: Fuxian Lake, Yuxi | collected 2017-12-25
CGGGCCAGAGAAGCGAGCGCTAAAGAGGCCGATGTCGTCCTTTCGATACACTGTCGTTGGATGTACCGCGTGCAGTAACTGGCTTCGGTGGCGCCCCGTCGAACGGGCAGGCTCCGCCCGCCCAGCTGCCGTGCCAGCCCGCCCTTCTCTCCTTGCTTTCGCTCAATTCGTTCGATGGCAGGGCGCTGCGCGCGCTCCGTGCAGCCGTGTCATGGCCCACGTCCCGGGCGGGAACTCCACCCCCCGCGCGCCCGCCCGCCAGAGCGCAAGCGCTACGCGGTAGGCGTCCCAGAACCACCGCCACACCGAGACGCACTCCTTCCGCTGGACTTCGTCCGTCGCCAGCACCGGCTCCGGCCCGGTGCCGGGCCCGGAAGGCTCGGGCGTCGTGGCGCGCTCTTCCGGGCTCCGCCCCAGGCAGCCGGCACGGCCGATGAAGCGACGGCCCGCCTTGCGCATCGCTTCGCGCGCCCGCTCCTCGGCCTCGTGGATCGCTACCTCGAGGTCGTGCACAAACTTCCCTCGCGGCCCGGCGCTCGGCGGCACCTCGTAGGCCAGCGTCACGGTGTCGGGGAGGCGTCCGCGATACCCGAGCTTGCGGTGCCGAAACAGGAACTCCGGCCGCGGGACCTCAACTGCGCTCCCCACGTCCTTGGCGTTGGAGCGCAGGCCGGGCCAGTCCCGCCCGTGCTCCACGCACCCAGCGGCCACCGGATTGGCCGCGACGTACGCCAGCGCCACGACGACCGCTTCCCGCCCCACCAGCTCCTTCATGTCCACGTTGTCGCGCTCGAACACTGCTCCGTGGTCGCCCCTCCAAGCGTTGAGCGCCCGCGCGAGCAACGTGTCGAGCAGGTGGATCGCCGCAGGCAGGGCGCCGTGATGGTCTACGACCACTAGGTGGAGGTGGTTACTCTGAGCCGTCACGCCGAGGAGCCCCACGCCGTACCGGCCGAGCGCATACGCCAGGAGGTAGCGGATCAAGTGATTCGTCGCCGCACTCGGGGCGAAACGAAAGAGCCGGTGCACTGCCCGCGTCGTCACGAGCCACGTGGATCCTGGAAGAACGCGTCTAGGGGGAGTCATGCATCCTACGCAGAGCACGACCCGGACCAGGACGAACGACACGCAAAACCAGCGGTGTCCGACGCAACGCGGCCACTCGGATGCCGCCTTGGCCCCAACACGTCACACGGGCCGGGACCCTCGAGGGGCCTCCAGTCCCCGGGCCCACCATGCACCCTTTGCGTCGGTGCCGAGCGCCCCGCACGAAGTCCTCGTCGAGCACTTCCGCGAGCGCCCAGAACGGGCTTTGCGAAGATGGCGACGTCACGTCGGTCGCATCGGGTGGATGTTCGCTCGGGTCGGACTGCAGCGAGTGCGGGTGGCGCTGACCGTTCAGAACACGGCGCCCATGCCGAAGGCTCCCTGGACGAAACCCTGACGGGAGTTCGCATCACCCAGCGGGTAGACGAGGCCGATGAGACCGAGTTCGTAGACGCCGTCGACGGTATCGCTACAAGGGTGGCGTCCCACGAACGAGCCGCCGGTGAATGATGAGTGGACGCCATCGGCAGGACGGCGCGGCGGGCCGCGGTGAGCGCCGCTGGGTCTTGGTGCCGGGCACTCGGTCGTGGGGTCGTTTCGTGCGCTCCACTTGGCGTGGCAGCCCCGCGGGGCGCGGTGCGGCGCGAGGTGCCCCGAAGCGATGATCGCGGCCGCGACGGTCTGAATCAGATCGGGCTCGGTAATCGCTTCGACGATGCGGGACGTCCCGCCGCGGTGCGTCGCGAGGAAGTAAGACCCCCGCCCGTTGTGCTTCTCGGCCGTGTCGGAGCGCGCTATCGTCGGCAGGTATCGCGCGTTTGAGCGGTGGCGCACCCGTTGCCGGTCCGAACACCGGCCTCGTCGCACTGGAGAGCCATGTCATCGTTCGTCTGCTTCCACGGCCACAAGCTTCAGGGTGACGACAAGACACCTGCGGGACTGGCGTTCTGTTCGATCTGCGGATCGACCACGCACCCCGATCTGGGCCACCCGCTTGGCGGCTCGACGGCGTTTGCCGCCGCAGGCCAATCCGGGCTCCTGGAGACGATGGGCGCTGATGAGCGGTCCATGGGCATGCTGGAAACGCTGGGTCCGGACGCCATGGGCGTGGCCATGGCGGGCGACCTCACGCTGGCATCCCGGGATGCCAGCGGCAGTCTGAGGCTGAGCGGGACGCAGTCAACGACCGTCCAGGAAGCGGGCGTGTTCGTGGCGCCGCGCCTGGACGGGCTGACGGTGCTGCGCGAGCTGGGACGCGGCGGGATGGGTGTCGTGTACCTCGCCCGGGACGAGCGTCAGGAGCGCGATGTCGCGTTGAAGACGCTCCAGCGACTCACGCCCTTGGACCTCATCCGCTTCAAGCAGGAGTTTCGCGCGCTGGCGGACATCGCGCACCCGAACCTGGCCAGCCTGTATGAGCTGTTATCCGACGGAGAGACCTGGTGTCTGACCATGGAGCTGCTGGACGGTGTCGACTTCCTCGAATACGTCTGGTCGGGGTGTCGGGAGCGCAGCGAAGAGGCGGAAGGTGTGGCGGCGCCGGTAACACACCGCTTGACGGCCGAGCGGCTCGAGCGGCTTCGCAATGGCACCCTACAGATCCTGGCCGGGCTGAGCAGCCTGCACGCCCATCGCAAGCTCCATTGCGACATCAAGCCGTCCAACGTGCTGGTCGATCGGCAGGGCCGCCTGGTGTTGCTCGACTTCGGGCTGGTCGCAGAGATCGACGCCAACGCGGCTCAGCGGCAGGTCCAGGGCAGCCCGATGTACATGTCGCCCGAGCAGGCCAGCTTGCGGCCGCTGTCGACGGCCACCGACATGTACGCCCTGGGCACCATGCTGTACGAGACGCTGACCGGCTTCTTGCCCATTCGTGACCAGCCGCTCCAGACGATGCTTCGGAAACAATCGGAGGTCCCACCCGCGCCGTCTCTGATCTGCGAAGGCGTGCCTCCGGAGCTGGATCAGCTGTGTCTCGCGTTGCTCAGCCCCGACCCCGCCCAACGGCCGACGGTGGCCGAGGTGAGGGCCATACTGGCCCCGGAAGACAGCGCAGACATGGGCCCGCTGCCCGCCACGCTTCACGGCGGCCTGGTGGGCCGGCTGGAACATCTCCGCACCCTGCGGACTGCCCTGGACGAAGTCATCGCTGGAGACGCCCGCGCCGTGTTCGTCCGTGGGCTCTCCGGGATGGGAAAGACCCAGGTCGTGCACCACTTCCTCACCCTGGCAGCCGCCGAGGAGGGCGGCGCAGTGGTGCTCCGAGGACGCTGCTATGAAGCGGAGTCAGTCCCGTTCAAGGCCCTCGACAGCCTCGTCGATTCACTCACAGGCTATTTACGTGAACTCTCCAGCTCGGAGCGGAGCCCGCTCATCCCGGAGGACAGTCTGCCGCTGGCGCGCCTGTTCCCCGTGTTCGAGTCCGTGGCTGGCATCGTTGCCGGGGCCAAGCCGCAGGTGGCCACCGCCAACGCCAAGGAGCTGAGGCGGCGAGGCAGTGTCGCGCTGCGCGAGCTGCTGCTTCGGCTGGCGCGTCTCCGGCCGCTGGTGCTCTTCATTGACGACCTCCAGTGGGGGGACGTCGACAGCATGGCGCTGCTGGCGGACATCCTTCGCCCACCGGTGGCGCCTCGGATCCTGCTGCTGGGGACCTACCGCCAGGAGGATGCCGAGACCAGCCCGGCGCTGGCCGCGCTGGCCGAGGAGTTCGGTCGCGGGGAGCCCCCGCCCCATCGACTCGATCTGGCCGTATCGCCGCTGTCGGACAGTGAAGCCCTGGCGCTGGCCGAGCAGCTGCTGGCCAGTCGCGGGGGACACGACGCGGAGGCGGCCAAGCGCATCGCGTCGGAATCGGGCGGGTCGCCCTTCTTCATCTGGGAGGTCGCCCAACATCTCACGACGGGTGCCGACGGGGTCCTGGCCACGTCGGACCTGACGGCTCTCATCCGCGCCCGCGTGCACCAGCTGCCAGCCGACGCGCGGGGCCTGCTCGAGCTGGTCGCCGTGGCGGGCCGTCCCATCCCGGTGGAGGCCGCGTTCGAGGCCGTAGACGCTCACGCCGCCGGGCCAAGGCTCCTGCGTCAGCTGCGCGCCGCGCACTATGTCCGGACGTCGGGCGATGCACCGGATGTGATGGTCGAGTCCTATCACGATCGTTTCCGTGAAGCGGTGGCCGGGAACCTCTCGGACCGGGACGCCGCCGGGCACTTTGGTCGGCTGGCTGCGGCCCTCGAGACCCGCCTGTCGATCGGCGAAGCCGACCTGTTGGCGCACTTGTCCACCACACCGCACTTCGAAGAGCCGACCCAGCCGCTATCCGTGTCGCGCACGGAGCGCCAGCGGATCTTCGACCTGGCCGACTTCCACCACCAAGCGGGAGACGACGCGGCGGCGCACCTCTGGGCCCTTGTGGGCGCGGAGATCGCGCGCACTCAAAACGCGCTGGAGGCCGCGGCGCGCATGTATGAGGTGGCCCGCAGCGGAGTCGGTCCCGACGCGACCGCGATCCGGTTCCGAATCCTGGAGGGGCTGGGCGATGTCCTGGTCCTGCAAGGGGCCTATGAGCGTGCGTTGCCGCGGCTGCGTGAGGCCCACCAGCTGGCTCAGGGACAGATGGTGCGCGCGCGCCTGGCCGGCAAGTTGGGCAACCTGCTGTTCAAGTCCGGCGACATGGTGGACTCGGCGACCGCGTATGAAGATGGGCTGGCCACGTTGGGCCAGCCGGCGCCAGGCTACGCGTTGACGCGCGGGCTGGGCATGCTGAAGGAGGCTCTGGTCCAGGTCCTACACACGTGGCTGCCTGCCCGCCTGACCGGTCGCGCCTCGTCCACCACCGGGGCGTTCGCCGAGGACACGCTGAGGGGGTTTCTGTACGACGGGCTGGCCTACCCGTACTGGTTCACCGTGGGTCCGGTGCCCACGCTGTGGGCGCACCTTCGCCACATGAACCTCTTGGAGCGCTACGGGCCCAGCCAGGTCCTTGGGCGCGCATATTCCATGCACGCCATCCTGATGACCGCCTTGCCCCTGGCCGAGCGCGGTGTCCGCTATGCGGATCGCGCCTACGCCATCCACCAGGCCCTGGATGATCGTCTGGGCCAGGGTAAGGCGCGGTCGTTCAAGGCCTTCTCGCTGCTGACCCTGGGGCGGTTCCCCGAGGGCGTCGCGGCCGGCGAGGAGGCGATGGCCCTGTTGGATCAGGCCGGCGATGTCTGGGAAGCCAACATGGCGCGGATGATTTTCAGCCAGCCGCTGTACTACTCGGGCGACCTGGGGGCCGCGGCGCGTGCATCGGCTCGCTCGTACGCTGTGGGCATGGAGACCGGCGACTACGCCGCGGCGGCCATCGCGCTCTGCTTCTGGGCGCCGGCGGATCCCACGGGGATACCGGAGGGAGCGCTCCAGGAGGAGTGTGACCGCGCACGGAATGATCCGAAGTCCAGCGCGGCGGCGCTGCTGGGTTACGGTCTGGAGCGGCTGCTTCGGTACGACGATCCGCTCCGCGCCGCCGAGTCGATCGATGCCTCCCTGCAGCTGGCGCGCAGGAAGGAGCTGCGCGATCCCTGCATCTTCTGCGGCGTCTCGTGGCGCGCGACGGCCTTCCGGATGGCGGCACAGCGGGAGCCGGAAGGCGCGAGCCGCCAGCGCGCCACGTCGGCAGCGCGGCGGGCGGTGAGGCAGGCGCTGTGGACGACGCGGACGTACCTGACCAGTCGAACGAGGGCGCTTCGAGAGCGTGCCATGATCGCAATAATGGAAGGGGATCCCAGCACGGCGCGCCGGTACTTCGACGAGTCGTTGGCTCTGGCCGAGGTCCAGGGCGCGAGGGCCGAACACGCGGAGACGCTGTTCGAGCGGGCCCGGGCTGGAGAAGTGTTCCAGTGGGTGGATGCGGCCGAGCAGCTGGGGGAAGCCCGAGCAGCGCTCAGGGCCATTGGGGGCCGATACGCCCGGGCGCCCTGGCAGGCCTCCGACTGACAGACGGCGCTTCAGGACCGGGGGCGTGGCGCCGCTTCGGGTATGGAATCCGGCGCCAGGGCCAGCTCCACGGGCGCACGCCCCTCGCGCAGCGCCGCGCGCAGGGCCCGCAGCTGCGCCAGTACTCCCGGTGGGTTGTACTCCCAGTGCCAGGCCTCGGGCAGGTACGGGTAGAAGCCGAAGGCGCGGGCGTTGCGCACGAGCCAGGCGTACGCGGGCGAACGCCGCGAGCCGGTCCGGCCCAGGTGGTACAGCGCCAGATCGAGCGCGAAACCCGTGTGGTGCGCCGACCCGCCGGGCTTGGCGGTCCACTTGCGCTGTTGCCGCTCGAGGTCGCGCTCAGCGAGCGGTGGGAGACCTTCGCGCACCCTCGCGTCGCGGCGCTCCGCCAGCCGGTACTCCCAGATCTGCGCCTGGAACGCGACAGAGCGGTAGCCGGCGTGGATCTGAAGCGGCGCCGGGTCCACCCCCTCGCGCACCGCCGCAGCGACCATGCGCCGCCACGCGTCCCAAGCGATGACGTGCGGGCGGGCCGGACACAGCTCGGCGGGGACGAGCTCCTCGGCGTACTCCGGCTCACCGAAGACGGCCGGCACCACCCGGCGCTGAAACAACGGCCCGCGCACCACGCCGGAGCGCACCCGCGCCTCGAGCAAGCTCCCTCGTAGAGCGCCGCCCGCGCCGCGGCCCATCGCCACACCCGGGGAACGAGCTGACGCGGCATCGACGTCGCTAGCTTCGGGCTTCATGCCACAACCCGCTCGTCAGGAGAAGCCTGGGGCCGCTGCGTGCGGCGCCGAGCCCGGAAGCGACTCGACGGGCCGCCGTTCAGCAGCCGCTACGAGCCGTGACACCGCCTCGTTGGTCGGCGCCGAGAGGCCGTGCGCGCGCGCCAGGCGAGCGACGGCTCCGTTCAACCAGGGCATCTCGGTGGGCACGCTCCTGCGCAGGTCGAAGACCATGGCGTTGTAGTTGCCGCGCGTCTTCTCGGTGGAGGCGAACACCGTCGCAGCGGCGGTTCCAGAACCGTCCGCTTCGAGCGTCACGCCTTCGGCGGCAGCAACGGCGACGGCCTCGGCCACCAGGGCCTGGGCCAGCGCTCGAAGGTCGGGATCGTCGAGCACGGCGCCGTTCCGCACATCGAGCAACGCGCACGCGCCGCTCACGGCCACGTTCCACAGCGACTTCCGCCACTCGCACGCCGCGAGCGAGGGCGCGCGGCTCAACGGCAGTCCGCTGGCGCCGAGCAAGTCACACAGACCGTCAGCTGCGCGCGGGTCGTCGGCGCCGAGCTCGAGCTGAAACAACCCGGCGAGGGAGACCTCGGCGGGGCCCACCTGAGAGACCCCGAACCAGCAGCCCACGCGGACCAGCACCGCGTCCGGGGCAAGCTCGGCAGCCAGCGCGCCCACACCGAGGCCGTTCTGGCAGAGGCCCAGGGTTGCGCCCGGCAAGAGCCGAACGCTGGCCAGGGCGTCGCCCAGCTGAGTGACCTTGGTGGCGATGAGAACCGGAGCCTCCAGCGGGGGCGCTGCGCGGTCCTCCGCCGCCACCACGCGAACCCGTACGTGTCGAGACTCCCGTCCTGAGATCGTGATCCCGCGCTCCTGGAGCGCGGCGGTTCGGTCCCCTCGGGAGACCAGCGTGACGTCGGCGACCGCGGCGAGGCGCGCCGCGAGGTACTGCCCGATAGCGCCCGCCCCCACGATCCAGACCGGGGGCCGCGCGCCGGCGTCAGCCATCGCGTTCACAGACCACGTCCACCAGCACGTGGCGGCGCTCCTCGCGGACCAGGCGGAGGGCCTCGGCGAGAACGGCGGGCACGTCGGCCGGCTTCTCGACCCGCAGCCCCACGGCACCGAAGGCCCGCGCCACCTCATCGAAGCGTGGAGCCACGGCGAAGTCACAGAGGGCGAAGTTCCCGGTACGAACCGCGGCCCCCTCGGGGTGCGAGCCGCGGGTGCTCCGCTTGATGGTGCTCCAGGCCGCGTCGTCGAACACGATGAAGCAGACCGGCAGGCCCTCGCTCACGGCCACGTGGTGCGCCGACATCGGCGTGTTGAAGAGGTAGGAGCCGTCTCCGAGCGTGGCGACGATCGTCCGCTCCGGGGCCGCGATGGCACCCCCCAACGCCGCACCCAGCGACCAGCCGAGCCCGGACGCCACGGAGTTCTCGAACCAGCTGCCGGGGACCCTCCGCGGCACCTGCCACGGATCGAGGTCGTACTCGTTGAAGAGGACCACGTCGTCGTCGATCGCCTGGCCGATGCACTGCGAGAGGTAGCGCTTGGTGATCACGTCGCGCCCAGCATCGGCGCGAGCCTCTTCGCGGGCGGCCCCGAAGAGCCGGGCGTGGTGCTGAGCCAGCCGCTCCGAGATCGCTGGCGCCGGCAGGAGCGCGGTGAGCGCGCGGAGCGTCTCGACGGGGTCGCCGGCGAGCCCGAGGTCCACCGGAAAGCCACGCATCGGGAGGTCGCCGAAGAGCGGATCGACGCCGATGCCGATCACAGCCGGAGGGCGCGGCAGCTTCGCGAAGGCCGGGATCCAGGGCACCGGCGACTCCAGCGCGATGACGAGATCCGCGTCCTGCACCCACTCGGTCGGCTCGAAGCCGAGGTGGTGGGGGTGTTCACTCGGGAAGTTGAAGAAGTTGCGCTTGCCGTGCTCCACCACGCCCGCGCCGGACGCCTCCGAGAAGCGAACGAGCGCCTCGGGTGCCCCGGCTCGCCGGCCGACGTCGGCGGTGACGATCACGGGGCGCTTCGCGGCGCGGATACGGCGGACCGCGGCCTCGAGCGCGGCGGCGTCCGGGACGCACGGCCGGCTGGCCTGCTGCCGCGCCTCCACCGCCACCACACGGTCAAGCGCCTGCTCGCAGAGCGGCTCCTTGGGCAGGGTGAGGTAGACGGGGCCCTCGGGGGCGCTCTCGCTCACCGCCAGCGCGCGGTCGACGACCGTATCCAGGACGTGCGGGCCCTTGAGCTCGTAGTCCCATTTCGTGAACTCGCGGAAGTACCCGCCCTGGTCGAACGTGTCTTGGCCCCACTGCACGAAGTTGGTGCGGACGCCGGCCTTCCCCTCCTCGTACCAAGGCGTGCGGCCCGCGAGCAGCAACATCGGCACGCGGGCGCGGCGGGCGTTGATGAGCCCGAGGCCCATGTTGGCCGTGCCTACGTTGACGTGCGCCATGACCACCTGCGCCCTGCCGGAGAGCAGCGCGTGGCCGTGGGCCATGGCGATCGCCGTGTTCTCGTGCGGGGCCGGCACGATGCGCAGCGTGCTCTTCAGCCCGCCCCGCTCCTCGTCCAGCCGAGCGAGCGCCTCGATGATCGGGGTGAAGTCGGTGCCCGAGTTCGAGGCGAAGAGCTCCACGCCTCGAAGCTCGAGGAGGCGCAGGAGGTGCTCCGCCGTGCTCCCGGCGGGCAGAGTGAGCGTCTCTTCGCGGTCAGGCGTGAGGCGGTCGGACGCCGGGGCGCGGGCGCCGCGCAAGAACGCCCGCAGCGCGTCGTTGAACGCCTCGGGCTGGTCGAGGTTGGAGAAGTGCCCGGCGCCGCGCAGGTCCACGAGGCGCGCCGTGGGCACGGCCGCCGCGATCTCGGTGAGGCACGGGGACGTGGGCGTGATGGGGTCGAGGGGCCCCCCTATCAGGAGAAGGGGAATGTCGAGCGCGGCGACCACGTCCCGCTGGTCGTGGACCAGCATGGTGCGCCAGCACGCCAGGTAGACCGCCTTGTCCTTCGCGCCCTCGACCCGCACGCCGTGGGCGACCGTTTCTGGCGACGTGGTGCTCGCGAAGAGGCCGGGCAGGGTCAGCTGCGAGAACTCGGCCACCGTCCGCTCGGCCAGCATCCCCTCGGCCCACGCGAGCCGCTGCGGCCCGTCGGCGAGGAAGGCCCACGAGTTGGCCAGCGTGAGCGAACGCACTCGCCGGGGGTGGCGGCGGCGCACCTCGAGGGCGACTACGCCGCCCATCGAGAGGCCGACGAGATGCGCGCAGCCGTAGCCCGCCTGGGCGATGGCGGCCGCCACGTCGTCGGCAAAGCGCTCCATCGACACGGTCTCGGCAGGTCCGCCCAGGTCCACGGCGATCGTGTGATAACGCGCCTCGAAAGCCGCGACCTGCGGCGCCCAGAAGGAGCTGTCGCCGCCGACGGCGTGGATGAACACGAGGCACTCGCGTGCGGGCATGATGGGCTCCTGGTTCAGGTCGCGCGGACGACGAGGGCGACGGGAGCGCCGCCCTCCGGACCGTGGTGTTCGGCGCGCGTAGAGACGTAGACGCGGGGATCTCCGAGACGGGACGCGAGCACCGCCGCGACCACGCACCGTGAGTACCGGGTGTCGCTGATGTCGTCGTCCGTGAGCATCGTGTGGCGGTGCCCTCGCAGGACACCTCGCGGATCGGCCTCCGACTTGGCGAAGGCCGCGACCAGGCGCGGATCGCCCGCGACGACGCCGAGCCGCGCCATCAAGGCGTCGATCGCCGGCGCGTCGAGCACGTCCGAGAGCACGGTGTGGTCGATCACGAGCTCGCCGCCCCACGCGGCGCTCTGGCCGAAGACCACCAGCTCAGTGCGCTCGAGGCCTGGCTTCGCGGAGCACGACGCGGTGGTGGAGTAGAGCGACCAGTCCTGGCAGATCACGTCGTCCGCGAGCGCGCTGCGGGCGACCTCACCGGTGGCCACGGCGGCGCCCAGCGCGGAGGCCGCGCGCGACCAGACCATGTTGTTGCGCAGCGGGCGCCCGGCTCGCTCTGCGCGGAGTGTCTCTTCGTAGGATGCGGCGGTGATCGCGCCCTTCATCTGCACGAGGTGGACCTCGGTGATCCCGCAGCGGGTCGCGACCTCGGTGATGGCGCGGGCGGTCTCGTCCACCTGGGCCATGCGCCCGATCTCGTGGGCTTCGAAGGCGCGCGTCATCCCCACGCCGAGCGCGAGCCGCGGGCCGGTCGGCGCGGACCCGGGATCAGGCTCCACCGCGAACGCCACCACGTGCGGCGTGACGACGCCCTCCGTGCCCCCCGAGAACGAGAGCACGATGCGCTCCTCCACCTCGGCGGCGGTGAGCCCGAGGCGGCGCTCGAAGACCTGCGAGAACGCCCGGACCGCCAGCTCACGCGTGAAGTCGTTGCGGCCGCCGTTCCCTTCGGTCTTGCCGATGAGACAGACCACGGAGGCGGGACTTAGCGCGCCGCTCTCGAACGCCGCTTCGAGCCCCGCGACGTCGGACGGCCCGCGGGTGTCGAAACGAACGGCGCGGCTTCGGAGCCGAACGTTGCCGCTGGGGCTCACGCCCGGCCCGCGAGCGTGACGTGGATGCGGGTGCCGGTGTGGCGGAGGACGTCGATCTTGCGCACGTCTCCCCGGTCCATCTCCTCGGCGAGCTTCTGGGTGGCCAGCGCCTCGACCACCTCCGCCGAGTTGGCCGTGAGCACCGTCACTGGGCGGTCCACTGCCATCGGGAAGTCGTGCCAGGTGCCGCTGTGGATCATGATCCCGTGGCCCGGCGGGAGAATGAACGCCACCACGTCCTCGAGGTCGGGGACGTCGAGCCCGCGCTGCTGCGTGGGCTTGCCCAGGACCATGCACAGCGGGGCGTCGCCGAGCCCCACGAAGAGCTGCGTCATCCGCAGGTGCCGCTCGAGCCACGTGATGTCGCCCGGGCGGGGGTGGATTCGGGCGGTGCGCACCACCGCTTTGCCCGTGTACTCGAACGGCAGGTTGAAGCCCTCCTCCACGGCGCCCTTGTAGAACGGGATGGTGAGGCCCGAGTTGGGCACGTCCGTGCCGATGAACACGCCGTACTCACGCGTGTTCTCCCGGGTGGCCTCGATTACTGGAATCTCGCGTCGCGGTGCGTCGGTCATGTGGTCTCCCCGCCTCGGGCTGGTCGGTCTGCGGGCGGAGCCTAACCAACCCGGACCCTTCACACCACCCCCGACAGGCGCCCCCTCGCAGCGCCCATGACGCGGGGCTGGCAACTTCCGGCCTTCCGCTACAGACTAGTTCTCCGTACACGGCCGGAGACCTGACGATGGCAGAACCCCAGCAGCAAACCGCAGTTCGCCCCACGCCGGACGCGGCACGTAGCGTCTCCGCAGAGACGTCGGCGGCCCCACAGACGCTGAAGGCGCAAGGGTACGCCGACGGAAGACGCGCGATGAGCCCCGCGGGCCAGTCGGGATACGCCGCGAAGCCGCCAGCGAGCGACACGGCCTCAGGCGATGTGGACCCCCGAGTCGCCGCCGTGGAGGGCGTGGTCGCCGCCGGAAACCTGGCGAAGTCGGGCGACCCGCTCGACCTCGACGGCAACGCCTGGCGCTTTCGGTACGCGGATCCGGCGGTTCAGGAGTGCCTCGCTTACCTCATCACGGACTGGGCCGGCGCGAGCGACCTCGAAGCCGAGCTGTGTACGCCGTTCGGCCAAGAGCCCCCGTGGGTCCGCGCCCTGGACTACAAGGTCCTGCAGGCCGCGGAGAAGCCCGGCGTGGAGAACCGCACCGCGGCGGTCGCACGAGCGCTCTGCGCCACCGCGCGCAAGGTCGACCCCATCAAGGACATCAACGACCCCCGCCTCAGCCAGATCCACCGGGACGTCCACGCCCAGGCCCAGAAGCGCATGGGCACGTCCCACGGGATCCCGCTCTCCAAGGAGGAGAAGGCGAAGGGCCGGGTGGATCTCTTCGAGAACAAGGGCAACGCCGACGGCCGAGTGTCCAAAGGCGGCGGGACCTCGTGCGGGCTGCTCCCGGGCACCGTCATGAAGGCGGCCGGGATCTCCGCGAGCCTCAAGGGTGGCAAGGGCCAGACGGCGATCCTCACCGGGCCGGGCGTGAAGGGCCTCCGCGACGAGGCGCTGAAGCTGGGCGCCTGGCGCACGGCCGACAAGGGGTCGCTGCCCCCACCCGGCGCCCCTTACATGCTCACGTCGGACGCTGCATGTGAGGCCGTCGAGCACGTGGGCGTGATCTCCGAGCTCGACGTGCCCGACGCCACGCACGGGATGGTCTGGAAGACCCTGGACGCTGGCCAGGGCGGCGATGGCTACGCCGCGATGCCGGTCACACGGAAGGTCGAGCGCCGCGCCGACGGCGTTTGGCTCATCAACACGCTCCCGGGTCAGCTGGGCGATCCCTCGAAGTGGCGCAAGCTCGCCGGGTGGGTCGACCTGGACGCCGTGGTCGCGATCCAAGAGCAGCAGAAGACCGGCGCGCGGCGCTGACGAAAGGGTGACCGAATGAGACCCGCGTACTTCTTGATGGGGGCGCTGCTGTCCTGCGCCGCCGAGGTCGGCGACGGCACCGGGACGTCAGGCGATGTCGCGAGCGCGGATGGCGCAGACGGCGGCGGTGACGCCACCGACAGCGTGGAGGCCGACGGCACCGGCGCCTCAGACGGCACCGACAGCACCGACAGCACCGACGCCTCAGACAGCACCGACGCCTCAGACGGCGCCGACGGGGGCACCGAGGGGTGCACGGTCGTGGTGCCGCCGGGCGCAGACGCCCAAGACGCGCTACAGACGGCGCTCATCGAGGCCGTTCCGGACAGCGTGGTCTGCCTCGAAGAAGGGACCTACGAGCTCACCGCCGAGCTCTCCCTCTCGGTGAACGGCGTCACCGTGCGCGGCCACGGCGCCGACCGGACGATCCTAGACTTCACGGGCCAGCTCGTGGGCGCCAATGGCCTCAAGGTCACCTCGAACGACGTCTCGCTCGAGGCCTTCGCGGTCTTGAACCCCGCGGGCGACGGGATCCGCGCCTCGGCCAGCCGAAGCGTCGCGTTTCGCCACCTTCGCGTGGAGTGGACCACTCCCGGCTCCGTGGAGAACGGCGGCTACGGGCTCTATACGGTGCAGTGCGAGGAGGTCCTCATCGACGGCTGCGTCGTAGTGGGCGCGAGCGACTCGGGGATCTACGTGGGCCAGTCGAAGAACGCCCTGGTCATACGTTCGGAGGCCTACGGCAACGTCACGGGAATCGAGATCGAGAACACCACGCGGTCCACGGTGGTGGACAACTACGTGCACGACAACGCCGCCGGGATCCTGGTCTTCAACCTTCCGGAGCTTCCGATAGGCAACGGCGCCCAGGCGAAGGTGGACGGGAACCGCATCGAGAACAACAACGGCGCGAACTTCGCGGAGCCCGGCTCCATCGTGTCGAAGGTGCCGTCGGGGTGTGGTGTGGCCGTCGACGCCGCGGACGAGACCGAGATCACGAACAACACGATCACCGGCAACGCCACGTTCGGCGTGGTGGTGCTTCATCACTCGAGCGTGATCTTCGGCGAGTACGACGACCCGAAGTTCGACCCGTACCCCGCGAAGACGTGGATCCACCACAACACGTTCTCGGGTAACGGTACGAATCCACAGGGGATCGCCTCCGCGCTGCCGATGCCCAAGCCAGTCCCCGACGTGGTGTGGGATGGCTGCGTGGGCGACGAGGCCCCAGAGCTCTGTATCGGCGACAACGGCGACGCCGGCTTCCTCAACCTGGGCTTCTGCAAGGAGTTCGCGACGTCCACGGACGCCACGCCGCACGCGTGCCAGGGCACCGCCCAAGCCACGGTGGACCCCGTTCTGTGAGGCGCTGGGCCTGGCTGTTCGCTGGGCTGCTCGGCTGCACGGACGCCGCGACCGTCAACTCGGATGCAGGCACCCCCGCGCTAGCCCCCTGGCCGGGACTTCCGACGGAGGTCCCGGTGGTGCTCTCGGGCTACGGCTTCTTCGGAGGTCCAGACCTCGCGGCGCAACTGCCGCTCCCGGGCGTGCTCCCGTACGACGTGAACGCGCCGCTGTGGTCCGATCGCGCCGAGAAGCGGCGCTTCGTGGTGCTGCCTCCTGGCAAGGTCATGGGCTTCTCTGCGGATGCACCGTTCGAGCTGCCGCTGGGCGCTGTGCTCATCAAGAGCTTCGGCTTTCCCGAGGACTTCGGCGCCCCCGGTTCGCCCGTCCGGTGGGTGGAGACGCGACTCCTGGTCCACACGTCCGAGGGGTGGGACTCGCACATCTACGTCTGGGACGACGACCAGCGAGACGCGGTCCGAAAGGTGTCCGGGCGCATCGTGCAGGTGGCGTATCGGCGAAGCGGCGAGGCGGAGACCCACCCCTATGTGATCCCCAACACAAACCAGTGCCAGGACTGTCACATGCGACACAAGGTGGTCGAGCCGCTGGGGCTTACCGCCAGGCAGCTGGACGGCGCGAACCGGCTCGCGGACTGGGTCGCTTCAGGCGCCCTAGACGGGCTCCCGGCGCAGCGGACCTGGCCGGTGCTCGTGGATCCCCTCGGCGATTCGCCCCTCGATACCCGGGCGCGCTCCTGGCTGGACGCGAACTGCGGACACTGCCACCGGCCGGGCGGCGAGGGCGGCCCCTCGGGCCTCGTTCTGGGCCTCGACGCCACCTCGACGGAGCTCGGGGTGTGCAAAGGCCCAGTCGCGGCGGGGCCCGCCTCCGAAGGCGCGCTCTTCGACATCGCGCCTGGTGATCCCGACGGGAGCATCCTGGTGAAGCGCATCACCACGCTCGACCCCGGCAACAAGATGCCCGAGATCCCGAACCTCTTGGCCGACGAAGACGGGATCGCGCTCATGCGAGCGTGGATCGAGGCGATGGACGGCGGCTGCGAGTGAGCGAGCCCGCCAGGCTCCAGTCCACTCGATTCGGTTACGAGGACGGGAGGGCGGGTCCGAGCCGGCGAAGACGGTCAGTCTGACAGCGTACAGGCGGTCGTGCAGACGGCGCACTCCTTAGCGTCTTTCGACACCGCGAGGACCGGGATCTGACACGCGCCCGTCTTGAGGTCCACGAAGCCCTCGAACGCACTCCCTGTGCAGTTCTCCGGAATAGCGGCCGCCAGCTTCATCGTCAGCTTGCAGGTCGTGGCGTCGAGCGTGAGGGCCAACTTATCCAGCGACCAACTTCCCCCCTTTCGGTTCGCCTCAGGCACGAGGTCAGAGACGGCTCGGGCCGACCCCACGAAATCGGCTCGGGTGACCAGGTTCCCAGTGAGACAAGGGGCCGGCTTCGTCGACAAGGTAAGGCAGGCCACCCCACACGGATCATCGCTCGTCCGGCACTCGCCGTCCGGCGGCGACCCGACCGCATCACCTCCCGCCGCGCCCCCGCTCGGCGCCACGGTCTCGCACTTGTCGGGATCCCCCTGGCCGGTGCATTGCAACAGGACCGTTGTGAGGTTCTTCGCGGTGACGAGCCCCGACTTCGTCATTGCCGCCTCGTAGCAGACAACTTGGTGCACGATGTCGCAGAGATCCGCACAGACCGCGGGATCGACCGTGAAGTCCGCCGACACGGTGCCGTCCGTAGACTGCTTACGCGGCACGGTGACAAAGCCGGAGGCACCCGACATCTGCACCAACAGAGCGACGACCGGATCTTCGGCGCTGACGTCTCTCAGTGTGACGCTCACCGTTCCCCTCTCGCCGGGGGCGAGCGACGCCGTCCCCCCGCCTTCGCCCTGAACCCCAGGCGCCTCCTCGCTGGCCTCGGGCAGGGCCCCCTGCACGAACCTCGCCTCGTCTCCGTCGAAGCTCAGCGCGTGGGCCAACGCCTCCGCAGCGGGGTCCGCCGAGTCCACGCCATCGGCGCCGGCCGCTGAGCCGGAGCGTCGTCGAAGCGACGTGCACCCCACGGCCACGACGCATAGCCCCACCATCCACGTTCGAATCAGCATGCCGCCCCCCTCTTTTGGGAGAGCTTGCGCGCACCCGGGGCGGGACCGCAAGAAGGGGGCCCGACGATGCCTGAGCTAAGCAGCCATCGCGAGCGTCGTGTCGACTCGCTCCGGGGCGTCGCCGAAGAAGCGCGTCCGGTTGCCGCCGGTTCGGGCCGCGACCTCGCTGATGCCCCGATAGAGGAGGAGCTCCAGGGGGTTCATCTCCACGAGGCCCAGCGCGACCGTGTACTTCAGGTTCTCCAGGCTGGTCTCCGCGAAGGCGAGCGCCTCGACGGTGCGGTACTTCTCCAGCGTCTGCGCCAGCTCGTGGGCAGACGGCGCGTACCGCCGCGCTATGGCGTGGCAGTACTTGAGGTGCCGCACCTCGTCCCGCCCGATCTCCGCGAGGACGCGTGCGGTGAGGGGATCGAAGCGCTCGAACACGGGCTCGAACATCGCGAACTGAGTCACCGCGCGCTCTTCGATCACCTGAAGCAGCACATACGCCTGCATGATCCCCTTGCCGTCGGTGATCTCGCGATCGAGGAGGCCGCCGAGCCTTCGATCGAGGCGCGGGAGAAGCTTCAGATGCTCGGGCACGGGCCCGGGGGCCACCCCCTGGCGAGCGACGCACTCGCGGAACATCTCCGCGTGGCGCTTCTCGTCGGCCATGTGACGCCCGATCATCTTGGCGAGCTGCGGGTCATCGACCTTGGACAGGAGGATCTCGAAGATCCGCACCTCGTCCGAGTCTTCCGCGTCTGCAAGCTGGTTCAGGACGTGGGCACGTCCCTTCGCGGTGTGGAGCAGGTGGGTGATGAAGCGGGCCGAGAGCTGTTCCTGTCGGGTCATGATGAGTCTCCTTTGTGACTGGGTGACCGGAATCGTTTTTTGGTCACCGCGGGGCAAAAAAAATCGGCCCGTGTCGTTCACGCGCCGGGCCGAACCCGGAGCCCGTCGAGGACGAGCTGGAGTCCTGCGGTCATTCGTCGTTTCAGCACGTCGGGCTGTCCCCCGCCGAGCCGGGTCTCCTGAAGCATGCCAGCGAGCTGCAGGTCTTCGAGCAACAGCGCCGTGGTCTCCACGTCGAGATCGGCGCGGAACCGGCCCTGGCGGATGCCGAGCCTCAGAATCTCGACCACGTTGTTGCGACCGATGGACCGGAGGTCCTCGAAGCGCTCTGTCCATCCCGGCAGCTGGCCGTAGTAGATGCCCGTGAGGAGGTCGCGCACGAGCGTATGCTGGTGCAAGTACGCGAACGCCGCGGTGGCCACGTCGCCGAGGAGCTCATCGGCGGGCTTGCGCGGGTCGATGCAGCTGGCGACCTTCGCCACCCACGCCCGAACGTCGCGCTGGACGGACTGGTAGAAGAGGTCTTCCTTGCTCTCGCAAGCAAGGTAGATCGTGCCCTTGGCGACGCCTGCGTCCCGCGCGATGTCATCCACAGACGCCTTTCGAAACCCGACCTTCGCGAAGGCGCGGGCGGCGGCGTTCAGGATGCACTCTTTCTTGGCTCGTTCCATGGCAGTGACCAGAATCTAGATCTGGTCAGTGCGGCCGTCAAGGGTCGCGCTAGGAGATTTCTGGTAGGGGACTCTCGGCCCGATCACCGGGGGGTCCGGGGGTTGCCCCGAGGCACTTGCTTCAGCGAGCGGAGATCGGGGCCTTCTTGAAGCGACCCCAGGCGACGAAGGCCGCGAGCGCCCCGAGGACCAGGTTGGGGATCGGGGGCTCGCCGAGCCACACGTGAAGGGCACCGGCGCCCACCATGGTCGCCACGAGGCCCGCGGCCGCGAGCGGCGTGAGGATGGGCATGATGCGAGTGGCCGACGGCAGGATGAGTCCCTCGCCAGGACGGCGCGGGGACCATGAGTCTGAGTCCACGCAGCCGGCAGCGCCAATTTGGGTCGCGTGCGGTGCTCAGGCCGGTGGCGGCGCTAGGGGGAGCAACCGTCGGGCCAGGCCCACCGCCGCCCCCACGGCACCGGCGCCGGCCAGCGCGGGCAAGAGCCCCGCTGCGCCTATGGCGACGGCGGTCCCCTCCTCACGCGCCAGCCAACCCAGGAGCTCCCACTCGGCGAGCGCGCTCGCCACGACGAGGGGAGGCGCGGCGGGCGGGCATAGCAGCGCTGCCCCCGCCATGGCGGCGCTGACCAGGGTGGCCCGCGGGTGATGTGTACGGGTCTCGGGTGGTGGGCGATTCGCGAGCCAAGCGTCCACGGTGAGGCCCCGATCATGCGCCATGCGGTACCGGCGACGCACCAGCTCCGCCACGCTCGGGGTGGCGAGGTGCTCCACCGCCACATCCGCCGCCACCACCACGCGCCCAAGGCGGGCGAGACGGAGACCGAGGTTGTCGTCTTCGATGGTGGGTCGTGCGAGGCGCTCGTCGAAGCCGCCGGCCGTCTCGAAGGCCTCCCGTCGGATGGCCACGCAGTAACTCGAGAGGCCGGCGAGCGGGCCGGGGGCGATGCGCAACATCTGAAACCGCTGCATCGCGTTGGAGAGGCGCGCCGCGAACCCCGCACCCCCGGCAGCGTACACGGCCTGCACCGCCACGACCCCGGGCCGGAGATGCCCGAGGAGCCTCTCGACGCTGTCTCTCGGGACCACCACGTCGGCGTCCACGAAGACCAGCACGTCACTCGCGGTCTCGCGGGCGCCCCGGTTCCTCGCTCGCGCAGGACCGCCGTGCTCCTGCCTCACACACCGCACGCGCTCCCCCACCTCGTTCACCGCGGCGCGGGAGCCGTCGTCCACGACGACGAGCGGGTCGCTATCGCGCGTGGCCTCTACCAAGGCCTGAACACACTGCGAGATGGTGGGAGCGTCGCGGCACGGCACCACCACGGCGACGGACGGACGGACGCTCACACTCGGGTCGACACGTCGTTCAGCACCATCGCGAAGCCGCGACCATAACGCCTCACGTCTTCCCACGAGCCCAGCTTGCTGGGCTGGAGGCGAGACAACACGTAGTCGGGCCGAAGATAGAAGCGCCGCGCGCTCTGAGACACGAGGGTCTCGAGCTGAGCGCGCGAGATGTCGCGAGAGACGTAGCTGACATCGAACATGCTCATGGTCTCGTAACCCAGGAAGCCCGGCTCCTCCTTCACCTCACGGTAGAGCGACGTCCCGGGGAACGGGGTCACCGCGCAGAAGTTGGCGTAGTCGAGCTTCAGCTCCTTGGCGAACTCGATGGTGCGCAGGCCGTCTTGGTACGACTCCCCGGGATAGCCGAGGATGAACATGCCGTAGGTGTCGATCCCGGCTTCTTGGGTGATGCGGATCCCGTGTCGGATCTCGTCGAGCGTCTCCTTCTTCAACATACGGTCGAGCGTCTTCTGGTTGCCCGACTCGATCCCGAACAGGAGCCGCCAACACCCGGCCCGTCGCATCAGGCGAAGCAGCTCGGGAGTGACCGAGTCGCAGCGCGCGTTCGCGGACCAGGAGAGCTGAACCCCTTTGCTGAGCATCAGCTCGCAGAACTCGACGACGCGCTTCTTCTTGAGCGGGAAGGTGTCGTCGTAGAAGACGACCTCGCGCACGCCGTATTGAGCTTGGAGGTGCTCGATCTCCGCCACCAGGCTCTGCGGGCTGCGGACTCGCGTGAGCGTCTCGGTGTGACAGAACGTGCATTTGTACGGACAGCCGCGGCTGCCGATGATCGCCGTGAACGGCAGGCGCCGGTAGTAGAACGGGCTGGGCCGGTAGTCGTGGAGGTCGATGATCGACCGATCCGCCAATGGCATGCTGTCGAGGTCTTTGATCGGCGCGCGATCCGGGTTTGTGACCTCGCGCGTAATCGCGCCGTTGACGCCCTTGAGATCCCGGCACCCCTCGGCCAAGCGGCCGACGATCTCTACGAAGGTCTCCTCACCGTCGCCGTGCACGACCGCATCGAACACCTCCCCGGCCCCGTCCAGCGCGGCCCCCTCGAGCGCGTTGGCGTGGGCCCCTCCCACCACGATGAACGTGTCGGGCAACGCAGCCTTGATCGCGGAGGCCGTGGCGATCGCCTTTTGCCAGTGGTAGCTGACCGCGCTGAGGCCGACCACGCGGATCCCCTCGCGCTTCATGAGCGCCACCATCGCGGCCGGGTCGTGGAAGAAGCCGTCGCGGAAGAACACCTCGTGACCGGCGCGCTTCAGGTAGGCCGAGAGGTAGAGGAGGCCGTAGGGGGGCTGCACCCCGAGGATGGGCTTCTCGTCACCAAGCCACGACCAGAGGCGATGACGCTGCCGGTATCGAGACGGCAGGATCGTCTCGAGCGGGACCGACGGCGACGCGAGGAGCACCTTCACAGCAAGCAGCCTACTCGCCCGGTGGGGTCGCGGAAAGCTCCGCCTGTCCTCGACCGTTGTCGTCTGGTAGCGTCCTCGGCGCTGCAGGCGCTTGGGCGCAACAGGTTGGCTCGGACTCTCGTCGGGAAGGAGATGCGGATGCGACAAACACTAGCCGTGATACTTGCGGGCCTCGGCCTCAGCGCGTGCGAGGGCAGCTCGGCCCCTGGCGAGTGCCCAGAGCAGCCCTTCCTCATCACGGAGCAGCAGGAGGCCGAGCTCGGGGCGCAGGTCCACGCGGAGATCACCAACCCGAGCCGCGAAGGCGGGATGGCGCTCTACAACGACACCACCGTCAACAGCTACGTGGCAGCGCTGGGGGAAGACCTCGTGGCAGTGAGCTGCCGTCGCGACCTCCGCCACCAGTTCTTCGTGCTGGACACGCCCGAGGTGAACGCCTTCGCCGTCCCGGGCGGCTACGTCTACGTCACCACCGCCCTCCTCTCCAACATGGACAGCCGGGCGGAGCTCGCCGGGGTGATGGGGCACGAGGTGGGGCACGTCTCGGCGTACCACGGCGCCAGGGCAATGCAGACCCAGCTTGGCATCGACCTCATCAAGGGCCTCCTGCTCGGTGAGCAGGCAGCCAACGACTCCACGGTCGACTTCCTCGCCGGAACCTATCTCGCCAGCACGCAGCACAGCCAGGAGCAGGAGCTCGAGGCCGACGGGCTGGGCGTGAAGTTCTCAGCCGATACCGGCCATAACCCTTGGGGACTGGTCGGCTTCTTCGAGTTCATCGGCGGGATCTCCGGCGAATCCGACCCCATCTCCGACTTCCTCGGCAGCCACCCGCCGCCGGCCGAACGCGTGACGCGGTCCACGGCACAGATCAATGGGCTCGGGATCGGCAAAGACGACGCGCGGTACGCCTACGACGGCGGCAGCCTGCCGTTCTCGCAGATCAAGGCGCGCGTGCAGAGCAACCGCCGCCGGTGAGCGCCAAGGAGGCCCTGGCCGAGATCGCGCGCCTCTGGCGCCTCGAACGCGCCGCCGCGAGCGCCGCGTTTCGCGAGAGGCAGGTGGGCACCACCCTCCGCGACCGCGTCGCTGCAGGGATCGCCTTGCGCGATCTCGAGTGCGTCGAGACCGACGCCGCCCCGGGGGATCGGGTGCTCAGCTGGGTGAAGCCGCAACGCCCCGGGGAGCTCGAGGGCTTCTCGTCGCGGCCCGGTGAGCCCGTGCGACTCTGGCTGGACGCGCCGCACGGACCCGAGGCGTTACAAGCGATCGTCTGGCGGCGCCGCGACGGACTGCTCGGCCTGGTCACGGACGAGCCGCTCCCCGAGGCCTTCGACGAGCGCCGGTTCCACCTCGACCAGGACGCGCCCGCACACACCTTCGACCGAGGCGACGCAGCGGTCCGGGCGTTCGTCGAGGCGCCGGCGCGATCGCCGACGGGCGAGCTGCGCGCCGTGCTCTTCGGTGAGCGTCCCCCGGAGTTCGCGGGCGGCAGCGCACCCACCGCCGACGGGGGGAGACTTCGAGTCTTCGACGACGCCCTCAACGAACCCCAGCGCGACGCTGTGGCGCTGGCCTTGGCGGCGCGCGACCTGGCCATGGTCTTCGGCCCGCCGGGCACCGGCAAGACGCGGACCCTCGTCGAGGTGGTGCGGCAAGCCGTGGCGCGCGGTGAGCGGGTGTGGGTCACCGCGGCCTCCAACGCGGCCGTCGACAACCTGGTCGAACGGCTCCTCGACGCGCGGGTCAACGTGGTCCGCCTCGGTCACCCGGTGCGCGTCTCGGCTGAGGCCCAGGCCGCTACGCTGGACGCGCGCCTCGAGGCTTCCGGCGAGCTGGATCTCGCCCGGGGCTGGATGCGCGAAGCGACGCAGCTCCGGCGGAGGATCCTCACTCGGGCCGCGCGGGGGACCATAGACCGAGCCGAGCGACGCGACGCGCTCGCCGAGGCGTCGCGACTCATGAAGGACGCCCGGTTTCATCTGCTGCGCGTACAGCGCGCGATCGTGCAGAGCGCGCCGGTCATCGCCTCCACCGCGGCGGGGGCTGACGAGCGCCTCCTGGGCGACGCGCTGTTCGACCGCGTGGTGCTCGACGAGGCCACGCAAGCTGTGGACCCGATCGCGTTGGCGGCGCTTGGCCGGGCGCGCGTCGCGGTGCTCGGCGGCGATCCACGCCAGCTCCCCCCCACGGTGGTCTCGCCCGAGGCCGCGCGCGCGGGTCTCGGTACCACGTTCTTCGAGCGCCTGGAGCACGCCGGGGCCACGCGCCTGCTCACCGTGCAGCACCGAATGCACGCCGCCCTCATGCGCTTCCCGTCAGACTCCATGTACGGCGGGCGGCTCGTGGCCGCCGCTGGCGTGGCAGAGCGAACGCTGGCGCTGCTGGGCCTGCCGGACGACCCCCTCCGACCGGAGGTCCTCGCCTTCGTCGACACGGCGGGTGCCGGCTGGAGCGACACCCAGTCCTCGAGCCAACCCAGCGCGTCCAATCCGGAGGAGGTAGAGCGCGTCGCGCGCGAAGTGCGGCGGCTCTTGGGTCGCGGCCTGTCGCCCCGAGACCTCGCGGTGATCACGCCTTACGACGCGCAGGTTCGGCTGCTCCGCGAGGCGTTGGAGCCAGAGCGCTCCGCAGGCCTCGAGGTCGGGTCCATCGACGGCTTCCAAGGGCGCGAGAAAGAGGCTGTGGTGGTGAGCCTCGTCCGCTCGAACGCCGACGGGCGTATCGGCTTCCTCGCCGACACCCGGCGCATGAACGTGGCGATTACGCGCGCAAAGCGCCACCTCGTCGTTGTGGGCGACAGCGCCACCGTCAGCTCACACCCGTACTACGCGGCGCTCATCGACGCCGTGGGCGCCCTCGGGGGACACCTCAGCATCTGGGACGACGACGCCCCGCCCTTCGACGCGTGAGCCGCCACAGACAACCCTTGCGGGCGGCACTCGCAACGTGAATCCTTCACCCACTCTCCACCTGCCTCGGTGGGAGCCCCCGGGAGTCTCTCCATGAAACGCCTCGCGCTCATCTTCGCCCTCGCGGCCTGCGGAACCTCTGGCGGGGGACAACAGCTCACCATCGGCCGCGACCGCACCGTCGCTTCAAAGATCGAGGCCAAGCCGGCCTTCGACTACCAGAGCCAGGGGCGCGCGGTGCCCTTCGGCAAGACGGTGGAGATCATCGGCGCGGACACGGTCTGGATCCAGGGCGAGAAGCTGCTGGTCACTGTCGACAAGACCTCCTGGGAGACCCTGGGCGACCAGCGCGCCAGCAAGGCGCGCTTCAAGCTGGTGCACGAAGGGGAGGAGAAGGTGATCACGATCGAGGAGGGACGCTCCCGGGCGATATTCGGGTACACGCTGACGGTGGAGTACGCCTTCGAGTCCTACTCGAAGGAGACCCTGCAGTACGTTCCGCACGTGAAGATCAAGGTCACGAAGTAGGTGAGCCCCGTGAATCGCGCCTCCACACTCGCCCTCCTGGTCCTGCTCGCCACGCCCGCGCAGGCGCTCAAAGTCCGCGCGTTCACGCTGCCCGAGCTCGTCCGCGAGTCCGCCGTGATCGTCCGCGGCACCGTCGTAGCTAGTCGTTCGGACTGGAGCGCCGACCGGGAGCGCATCTACACGGATGCGACGGTACGAGTGGACGAGGCGCTCGTGGGCAAAGTCGGACCTACGCTCACCGTCCGCCAGCCCGGCGGCACCGTCGACGGCGCGCGAGCGCGGATCGCCGGGGTGCGTTACCTCGGCGTGGGCGAACACGTCGCGCTCTTCCTCAGGACCGACGGCGAGCGACACTACCTCGTCGGGTTCTCCCAGGGGGTCTGGTACGTCCACGGCGCCAAGGGTGCCGAGACCGTGGGACGTCGCGCCCCGGCCCACGAGGTGCGGGTGGCCACGCAGGACTCGCGGACCGAACCCGGGCCCGCGGCGCCACCCCCGGAGGCCGCGCGTGAGGCGTGGACAGCGTTTCGCCAGCGGGTCCTGGCGCTGAGAGGCGCGCCGTGAGGGCTCTGGGCGCGGTCGCCGCGCTGCTGTTCGCCCTGCCCGCGGGGGCCTACACCGTGATCCGGGACAATCAAGGGGCGCTCTTCCAGTGGTCGGCGTCCCCGGTCAAGTGGTGGCTCTCGGCAAACTCCGCAGACCTCCCCCAGTCCGAGACTCAGGCGGCGCTACAGGCCAGCTTCGACGCCTGGCAGAGCGTGACGTGCTCGTCGATCGCCTTCTCGTACGGTGGGACCACCGCCAACCCACAGAGCGGTGTGGTCATCAAGTGGAAGGAGTCGTCGTGGGACCTGGCCAGCGGGGATGCGCTCGCGGTCACCACCAACTGGGACTTCACGTGGTCCGGGCCCTCACGGGTCGAGATCCTCTTCAACGGCGTGGACTACTCGTGGGACACCGCGGGTGAAGACGACTCGTTCTCCAGCGTGATGGACGTGGGCGAGACCGCGACGCACGAGATCGGGCACGCGATCGGTCTCGATCACTCTCGCGAGGCGGAGGCCACCATGTGGTTCACCTCCCGCCCGGGGCTGGACGCGTCCACGCTCCACGATGACGACGAGCGAGGCGCCTGCTTCCTCTATCCTCAGGGGACTTTTCAAAGCGCCGCTGTGTGTGATGCGTGCGAGACCAACGCCCACTGCGCTTCCGGTTTGTGCATCGACTACGGCGGCAGCGAGGGCGCCTACTGCGGCCAGACCTGCGCGAGCTCGTCACAGTGTCCCGACGGCTTTGGGTGCTACGAGCTGCAGGGCGCGCCCAACCCGCAGTGTATCCCCGACAGCCAGCACTGCGGACCCGTAGGCAACGCCATCCCGTTGGGCACCTTCTGCTACGACCACGAGACCTGCGCCACGAGTTTCTGTCTCACCACGAGCGACGGCGCCGTGTGTAGCAAGGAGTGCACGCCCGGAGGCGCCGGAAACGGGGGGTGTCCGAACGACATGACGTGCCTCGGCGACGGCACCGGCGTCTGCTACCCGAAGGGCGACGCGACCCTCGGCGAGCCCTGTCAGTCGTCCGCCGACTGCGCCTCCTTTCAGTGCATCGGGATCGGTCTAGGCGCGGGGGTTTGTACGCAAGACTGCTCCACGTCGAAGCCGTGCCCGGGCGCGGCCCAGTGCTTCTCCGGCAGCTGCTTCAAGCCCGGCGCCGTCGGGTTCGGCGGGGCATGTACGGGTTTCACGGACTGCCAGAGCCTCGTCTGTTTCAAGGCGAAGTGCTCGACAACGTGTACCACTGACGCCGACTGCGGTGACGACGGCGTCTGCGGCCAGACAGGCATGTGTGAGCCGGGCCCCACCGGGAAGCTCCACGAGGCCTGCGGCTCCAACGGCGTGCAGTGCAAGTCGGAGTTCTTCTGTTTCAGCGAGACTCCGAGTCAGGCCCAGGGCACGTGCGAGGTCAAGTGCGACACGCGGGCCGATGAGTGCCCGGCAGGCACCTTGTGCAAGTGGGTCTACTACGCGGTGACCGACAAGGTCGTTGGCGTGTGTACGGACGCGATTGGGGGGATCCCGCTCGGCGGTAACTGTGGCGGCGTCGGGAGCTGTCAGGCCGGCCTCGTGTGCGCAGACCTTGGGGAGGGCGCGCGCTGCTACCGCGACTGCAACTCGAAGAACTTGTTGGGCTGCGAAGGCGGTGAGTCGTGCACGGCGCTGGGGATCGCCGACAACCCCAAGCTGGGCGCCTGCAAGCCGAAGTCGGTGCCGGGGACGGACGGGGCAGACGCCGCAGACGCCGCAGACGCCGCAGACGGGCAGACCGGCGTCGACGGCCAGACCGGCGTCGACGGCGCAGACGGCCGGGCAGACGCGGTGGATGGCGCGGTGGATGGCAGCGACGGCGCGGCTGATGCGGTGGATGGCGCCGACGTCATAGACCCCCCGGAGGGCGGGTCGGAGGGCACGGACGGGGCGGACTCTACCGGCCCTATCGACGACGCCGGGACGACGCAGACCAAGAAGTCAAAGGGGGCGCGCTCCTCGTGTGCGGCCGCCGGCGGGAGCGGGCTCCCCGTCTGGTTCCTGATCACTGGCGCGCTCTTGGGACTCCGCAGGCGCAGCGCAGGGGCTCACAGCCCGGGAGCCGGCTAGCCGGCTGCCACCGCGATGGCGCTGTGAGCCGTGAGCTCGAACACGCCTTCGTGCGCCATGGGGTAGAGCCACGCGCTTGAGGCGATCGCCATCGAGACCGGGCGGGCGACCGCTGTGCCGCTGGAGGTGGTCACGCCACCAGCCAGAATCCGCTGGTTCAGCGCCGCCAGCTCCTCGCGTGACGCATAAGCGAGGGGCTGTCCGGTGAGGGGGCAACACAACGCCGGCGGGACAACCGCGGGGCTACGTGAGCTCACCTGCGTTTCCTGACGTTGGCACGCTTCAGCGCGGAGCGAATTGCCGACCACCACCGCTTGAGGTCTTTGCCATGATCGCTCCCCACGACGCGCCTGAGGACGCCCCGTGCCGCTGCCGAGACGCGGGCGTCTGAGTCCCGCACCAGCGGTACGAGTGGCCACGCCGTGTCGGCCGTGGCGACCATGCTGAGGAGCTTCGCCGCGTGCTGCCGGACGGGCGCGACGCGGTGACGAAGGAGCGGGATCAACCGGGTGACCGCAGCCTCTCCCCCGAGCAAAGCCAGCTGGTCGCCGGCCGCCATGACCACCTCGACGTCGGACGTGTCGAGGCAGTAGACGACCACCGCCTCCAAGACTGAACGCGGCCCGGTGGCCGCCGCCTCCAACACCTGCTGGCGCTGGCTGGCCGTGAGCTTGTCGAGCCGTCGTGCGAGCTCAGTGGCCTGGTGTTGCGGGCTCTGGGGTAGGCCCTGCAGCACGGCGTCACGGGACCACGCCGGCACGCCAGCTGCCACGACAGGTGCTGGGCGTGTGGCGAACGCCTCGGGCGCCTCGCGCCAACCGGGTGTGGGCGCGGCCGCGACTGGGGGCGGGGTGGTCGGTATGGGCAGCAGGTCGGGCGCGAGCGTAGACGGCACCTCGCCGGCCGACGCTACCTCCGGGCGCAGACGGTCGACCCCGAACGCGACGCCGATCGTCACGACGAGGAGCATGACGATGCAGACCGAGACGAGGGTGTTGTCGCCGCGACGGGAGGCCCGATCAGCCCCCTTGATCACCACCTCGTGCAGCGATTCCCCATCGGCGAGAGAGACGCAGCCGACGTCGACGAGTCCGAGCCCAAAGCCCATCGCGAAGGCACACGCGGGCGCGTCCGCGCCCTTGGTCCGGCGGGTTACGCGCCGATACTCCGCGGCAACGCGGCCCCACACGAGGTGCGCGCTGCCCCGGTCGCCGGCCGCAGCCGAATACCCGGCCTGAGCGAACCAGGGCGGGTCCGCGGGAGTAGGCGCCACGCCGCGAGCGGTGGCCAGGGCCTCGAACATGGCAGCGTGATAGCTCGAGGACGGGGGCAACGCCGCCTGCATGATCTCGCGGGACTTCAAGAAGCGCAGCTCCTGGTGCCGTAGCCGTTGGTGGGCTATCCAGATCCCGGCAGACTACCGCCTCGCGGCGGACCTTCCAAACGCGATTGCCGAGGTCGGAGCCGACAAAGGACCTCGCACTACTTCGAGGCGCAGACCTTGGAGGATCCGGGGGTGCTCAGTTCGGCCGGAACGGCCTCCGGGCACGACAGCGCGGGGGTCTGTTTGGCGCTGAAGAGGAAGCCGAGCCGGCACTGGACGGTATCGCCCTGTGGGTTCGGAAAACCAACCGCGATGGAACCGGAGTCCACAGGGATTAGAGAGCAGGCCGTCTGGCAGTCCTCGATCGTGTTGTAGAGCTTCGGCGTGCCGGCGCAGTTCTCCATGGCGAGGTCGCAGTAGGTGTGGCACCAGCTGCCACACTTGGCCCACCCTTCCGATCCCGCCTTGCCACACCGATAGGAGGTGAGCTCCGCGTCCACGACGTCCGTGGCATGCGCTGCATGCCAGGTCATGCACTCGAGGAGCGTGGAGGCACCGCCGGCGGCCTTCGCGGTTTCTTCGGCGCACTGCGTCAGGCAAGCGGCCGAATTGGGGTAAGACGACGGACAGTTGCAGAGGGCCTGTTCGCAGTAGCGCGTGCAGTCCGGGACGCATTGCCCGGCTGTGTCGCAGGAGAGCCCACTCCCACAAGAGCCGCAGGACTTGCCGCAGCTGGTCTGTCCGCACTGCTTGCCCGCGCAGTTGGAGATGCAGTCTCCTTGGCAGGCCGAGCTCTTGTCCTTGGCAGCGGCGCAAGCAGTGGCCAGGTCAGCGGCGTTCGCCGGGGGGGCATCCCCCTCGGGCGCGACGAACGCCACGGGCGCTGCTGCCAAGAAGTTCAGGCGACACCACTTGGAGTTCCCGGAGGTATCGAGCGGCTGGCCGTCTGCGTAGTTGTTACAGTTCTTCTCGCACTGGCTGGCGCTCTCGAACGCCTGGTTGGCTCCCGTGCATCGGGCGGTGGCCACGTGGCAGAAGTTGTCGCAGGTGGAGCCGCAGCTCTCCCCGCCAGACTTACCCGCGGCCTCGCAGAGGGCGTCGATCTCAGCGACTTTGGCGGCCCGGTCGGACTCGCTCATGGAACAAACATCGATCGACGCCGCGACCTGCTCCGCCTTCAGGGTGTGAAAGAGGCGACAGCCGACCGTGTTGCCATAGCTGTCACTGGTGCTCCCCGAGGGCAGCTTGGCCTCCTTCGAGCAATAGATGAGGCACTCGTCATAGCCCGTCTTCCCCTCGGGGAGCGCGCCCATGCCGTACTGACGCGTAGAGGCCTCGGAGCACACCTGGGTGACTTTTGTGCAGTAGTCGGCGCAGGTGGGCCCGCGGTCAACGGCCAGTGTGTAGCCCCCTGATATTTGTGCGGGCGGGACATCAGGGGTCTCGTGACCGTCGATGAGGATGTAGTACGTACCCGTGGCCGTGGGGTTGAAGGTCAAGGTAGCGTTCTCATCCGCCTTGGCGAAGGCGGACCCGCCACCGCAGCGAAGGGCACCGCAAGTGTTCGTGAGCACGACGAGGTTCGCCGCGAAAGACGGTGTGAGCGTGATCGTGTACGTCTCGCCCACCTCGGCGTCGAGCGCCCAAGTGTGATCCGGTGTCCCCGGCCCTAGTGATGGCTCCTCGGCCGGTGCGTCGGGGGCACACGGCGTGCGGTAGTCCGATCGGGCGCCCTTCGTGGAGGCCTCAGCGAAGAAGGGGATCCGATCTACGCGAAGCGGGTTGAAGCAGGAGTCCCCCTTGATGTCGCTGGCGTTCACGCAGGCGCTTGTGCCCCCGATGGACGCCTCCTTGCAATTGGCGGAGGCGTTCTCGAGCGCCGCGAGACCGGCGAAGTAGATCCGACACTGGATGTTGTCTCCGGTCCTTGGGCCGTCCGACGGGTTCGTGCTGACGTTGGCGCACTGCTCCAGACAGCTGTCGTACGTGGGGAAGATGCTGCAGTTCAGAGCGGCGAGGTGGCAGTAGTTCTCGCACCAGCTGCCGCAGAGGTTGCCGCCCGTGCCACCGGCGAAGGGGCACAGGAGGAGGGCGTCACTCCCGCCCTTCACGGCGCCTTGCGCCGCGGCGTATCGGCACGCGATCGCGTCGCCCCCCCTGGCATCGCTCGCAAGGGGCGCGCCGCCATCGGGTTTGTCGGGCTGCAGCCAGTTTCGCTGGCAGAACTGGCGGCAGTCCATGAAGCCGTTGTCGTCCGTGGCCGCCCCGCTGACTGGCCCGTCGGAGTATTGCCGCACGTCGCCGACGCACGACGACTCCACTTGCGCGCAGTATCGGTCACAGGGGTCGACGCACTCCGGCACCAGCTCCCCGGTGGCGCCGTCGATTACGGACTCCGACTCCCAGCCAGTTTGACCCGGCTTGAACGACCAGACGCGAGCCGTGGCGTCGTCGGTGGGGCTGCAGTGCTGGCAGGCGTTCCTGGGGTTCGTGTCGCCCGTGGCGTAACACTCACCAGGCGTTGCCTCGGTGGTCTCGGTGGCGGCGGTGGCTCCGACGTAGCAGTTGCCCGGCAGGATCTGCTCCACGCAGGTCTTCGTAGCGGGGTCGCACACGCCCGCGAGACAATCGGCCGAGGGCACGCACTCTTTGTCGATTCGGCAAGTCCGTCCTGGGCCACCTCCGCCGACGTCTGCGGTGGTGTCGGCAGCCGCGTCGGGTGTGTCACCGGCAGTGGACGAGGCGCAGCCTGCCAAGAGGAGGGCGATGACGGCGGCCATTCGGCGGCCGGACACGACGGAGAACAATGATTTGGCAGGCACGGGCGGGAGTTTCCAGACCGGTGAAAGGGGTGTCAAGCAAGTGGGCGAGGCGCTCGGTCTCACAGCCGGCCGTCGCCTGGGCGGCGCCGGGGCGGGTCAAGATTGTTTTGGGTCAGGGGAGTGGGGGGGTCCGTTCGGAGCTAGTTGCATGATTTTCCACACCTTCCGTAGGTCCGACCCAGCGCATGAGATCGTCCGCCTCGGCCGGCCACTCCATGACACGGGCACGGGGTCGGGATAGCATCGTTCGGATGCGTCGTATCGTCCGAGTCGATGGGGTCTTCTACGAGGTGCTGGTTGGCAGCATCGAGTGGAAGAAAGACTTCATCGAGTTCAAGACGCTGCATTCGGCGTGGCAGTTCCTGAAGCGCGTCGAGGGAGACCACGGCGACCCGAGCCTCTTTCGGACGCTGCTCATCGAGGCGGGTGATTCGGGCATCTTCACCCGCCGGTCGCTAGAGCTCGACGAGCTGGCGGCCAGCGCGCTGTGGACCGGTCGCATCAAAGTCCGGCCCATTCAGATCAAGCCGGCCAAGACCACCGATCCCCGTACCCAGGGCCCGGCCGCGCCGCCCCCGCCGCCCCCGCCGCCCAAGCCACCAAGTACGGGCGTTCCCCCGCTCACGCCGCCGCAGCTCCCGACGATCCCCCAGCTCCCGGGCGTGCCGCAGCTCCCGGGCTTGCCGCAGCTCCCGGGCTTGCCGTCGATCCCAGGGCTCCTCGATCCGCTCAAGGGGCTACTCGACGCGCTCGACGACATCACCGTGGCCTTCATGGACATCCGCCTCGAGATCGACCAGACGCTGGTCGTTGTCTTCGTGGTGGTGCTCGACATCGGGATCGTCGTCGTCCTGATCGCGTATGTGCCTGACAAGCTTGCGGAAATCCGCGACGCCTTGGACAAGGCCATCGACGACGCCAAGAAGATCTTCGAAGACGAAGGGGGAGACGCGGGCGGCGGTGCGGCCGGTGGCAGTCAGCCTGGCGGCGGCGCTCAGCCTGGCGGCGGCGGTCAGCCTGGCGGCGGCGGTCAGCCTGGCGGCGGCGGTCAGCCTGGCGGCGGCGGTC
>SXGT01069825.1_pt1 | contig 32308 bp, 26 predicted proteins | sample 3176221 | NCBI WGS metagenome assembly SXGT01 (sample SAMN11356862, study PRJNA531348) | freshwater metagenome | isolation source: freshwater sample F1-120 | place: China: Fuxian Lake, Yuxi | collected 2017-12-25
ATGCAGGGGCGGTGTGGCTTGCTGCCGACCTGGAAGAACTGCGGCTTGCGGTCCATGCCGATCCACAGCAGTTCGCCAGCCTTCAGATCGCGCACGATCTCGTAACCCGCAACGTCCAGCACGACAGACTCGCTCGCGACTGCGTACTGCCAGCCCTTCTCCGTGTTCTTGCGACCAAAGATGCACGGCTTGATGCCAAAGGGATCGCGGAACGCATACATGCCGACGCCTGCGATGATCCCGACGACGGAGTAGGCGCCTTTCACCCGTTCAAAGGTCTCGCGCGTCGCCTCGACGACGTCCTCCGGCGCAACTGCATCGCCCTTGCGGCGCAGCAACCGATCGGCGAACACATACAGAACCGCCTCGAGATCGCAGTTGCTGGCGAGTCGAACGTGGCGCGCCGCGAAGTAGTCCCGCTTCAGTTCGTGGAAGTTGGTGACGTTGCCGTTGTGCGCCATCGCCACGCCGACGGGGAAGTCGATCCAGAACGGCTGCACGTCGCCGACCTCATTCAGGCCAACCGTTGGATAGCGCACGTGGCCTACCGCCATCGAACCCGCCAACCGTGCGAGGTGCTTCTCTTCGAACACTTCGCGCACCAAGCCGAGTCCCTTCTTGGCCTGGAACTTCTGGTCGAAGCTGACGATGCCCGCCGCATCCTGCCCGCGGTGCTGGATTGCCAGGAGTCCCGTGAGGATGTCCTGCAGGACGTCAGAGCCTTCGGGACCGAAGATCGAAATGAAGCCGCACATCGGATGAACGAGTCTAGCGATGGCGTCGAGTCGCCGCCGCTGCCCGAAACGGCGAAAAATCCGCACCCTGGAGGCCGGCCGCTTTGTCCGACCGCATTCTGCCGCGTTGCACCGAAGAGCGCGGGGCGGATGCTGCTCGGCCATGGCGAACTTCTGCAACGTCGACGGCAGGATCGTGCCCGAAACCGAGGCTGTCGTGCCGGTGCTCGACCGCGGCTTTCTCTTCGGCGACTCGATCTACGAAGTGATCCGCACCCGGCACGGCAGTCTGTTTGCTTGGCGGGAGCACCTCGACCGCCTGCGCGACTCGGCAAAAGGTATCGGCATGGCGCTGTCACTGGATGACACCGAGATCCTGCGCCGCATCCTCGCCACGATGCAGACAGCGGCCAATCGGGAGCACTACGTGCGCATCGTGGTGACGCGCGGCGACGGCACGGCGCCCAGCATCGACCTGCGCACCGCAACAGGGCGCGAACGATGGATCGTGTTCGCTCGCGCGCTGCCGCCAGCCCCCACCGACGTGCGCTTGCAGATCATCGGTCGACTCCGCAACGACCGCCGCGCGCTCGACCCGGCGGTCAAGAGCGGTAACTACCTGAACAACGTGCTCGGCCTCGCCGAAGCGCAGCAAGCTGGCGCGACCGACTGCTTGTTCCTCAACACCCAAGGGTTCCTGACCGAAGCCTCGACCAGCAACCTGTTCGTCGTGCGCCGCGACGAGTGGATCACACCGCCGCTGCACGCAGGCATCCTCGCCGGCGTGACGCGCGCCTTATTGCTCAAATGGCTGCGGGACCACGGAGAACGCGCAACCGAACGCGACCTTTCGCGCGACGACGTCCTCTCGGCAGACGCGGTGTTCACCAGCAGCACCTTGCGGGACGTGGCGCCGGTTTCGCACGTGGACGGCCATTGTGTCGGCAATGCGACGACGCTGGACTTCGTGCGCAGACTCGGCTCGGACTTCACTGCGCACTGTGATCGCCGGGCGGCGGAACACGACGGCCCAGATGCGCTCGCTCTCGCTGCTCCATGAGCAACAGGCTTGCTCGGTCGACCTGTCAGGGACAGCGAGCCAGGATGGCCAAGGCAAGGTGCGAGTTGGTGCTCGACTCGCTGAGTTCCACTGAGAACGCGTGACGAATCGCAGCCGATGGCTCGATTGAAACCACCAATGTTCATCAGCTGCTGCCACCAACCGACGCCCGACCTCACATCGAGGCAGACGCCGGCTGGCGCTTGGCCGCGGCTCAGTTGAGCGCGTCGGCGAGGATCGCCTGAATGCGATCGAGCGCGGTGCGGTAACGCGACTTCGCGGCTTCGGAGTTGCGAACGGCGCTGATGATGCCGTCGAGCGAGCTAAGGTCCATTCTGGCGGCCGCGCTCTTCGGCGGGCGGCCTGGGCCGCGCTTGACAGGCGCGCCAACGACGACAGCGGTCTTCGCGGCCTTTGCGACGGCGGCCTTGCCCTGCCCGCGTGGCCTGACCTTGACGTAACCGAGCAGTGCTTGGGCGCGGCCGTACATGATCGGGAAAATCGTCAGGCCCTTGGCGTCGGCCGACTGCTTGACGTCGGCATAGCTCGCGTGCCTGTTCTTCTTGATGGAGGCGACGATGAAGTCCATCGCCGACGTGTCTTTCTTGGCTGCCATATTGGATTGAGTGTGCTCTTAGGGGGCTGTTACCGGTAACCCGGATTGGGCGGCGGATGATGCGGCGCAATTGCGCCGATTTCCAACGATATTCCAGAGAGTTACCAATCGCTCACTGTCGGGATATGACCCAGGATTCCCCGGGGGCAAGCAACAGAGAACGGACCGGCAGCAGGTCCTTCTGCAACGAATGGGCGCTACGCAGGTCGACCCGACTGACGTTGGGCAGCACGAAGCAACCAAAGGCATCCTCGACGATTGCGAGGTCCGGCGCCGCTGCGCGCGCGATTTCTACGGCCAGTGGATTGCGCGGCGAGAGCACCATCAGGTCGATACGTCCTGCGGGAAGGTCCTGCGGCCTCAAGGTCGGTCCAACGAACACGATGCGGTGAGGGCCAGGGAGATCGACCCGGTATCCCATGCCAAAGGCGACCTGGCCGTCCTGCCGCTCTTCGCCCAATGCCTGGATCTCGGCACCATTCGATTGCCGAACCGTCTCGCCGGGCTTGATGAGCGGCATCTCGGCCATCAACAGGCGCGGCAAGTGAAACGCGATATGTGCGTAGAACGGCCGCTGCAGGTTGGATTCCGCCATCCGCAGCAGCAACTGGTCGTTGCGCCGCGCCATGTCGAGCGGCTCCGTCAGCAGCAAGAACTCGGCTCCGGCCCAATAACGAGTCGCGACGTCTGCTCCTGCAGCATCGACCAAGAACGACTGTCGTTCGGCGCGAACGAGCCAACCGCTCTGCGACAACCGCGAGATAGTGAACCCGCGCTTCTGCACCGGCTGCATCGCATCGCGCGCGAGATCCTCGGAACGCAAGTCCCAGAAGAACGGCAACCCGCGCTGGCCCGCGGCCGCGACTTCGCGCGCCATGCGGCGATGCACGCGCTGGCAGTACTCGACGAAGTCCACGCGCGGCTGTCGCGCGATCTCACGATCGAGTTGCTGCAACAGTTCGAATCGCGCCAGCGAGCCCGCAGCCTCCGGCGCCGCACTCCCGTCGTGCACGGCAGGAGGGAGCCGGCGCAGCCGTGCCGTGATCGACTTCCAGAACTCCGGAGAAACTCGTTCGTCGAGCGAGAGCGTCGCGCGGTCTGGGATTCGCGGCAGCCCGTCTTTCAACGCGCCGTCATCGTCTAGCAGCATGACCGAGCCAAACAGTGCAGCGTCGGCGCCGACGCCGCAGCCAAAGGTCCAACCAATGCGCGTCTGCGGCATCGGGTCGGTGCTCTCGTCGAAGTCACTGACGACAATCTGCATGTCGACTACCGTTCCGGGCCTCGGCTCGACGCCGAGCGGCAGCAGCGTCTTCCACGGCAACTGCGCCTCGTAGGTGGTAATGCCCTTCTCGCGGTCGTGACTGACAACCACCCGTGCGTCATTCACGACGCCAGCGGTCCCGCGGTATCGATCCCACCGCATGACTTCGTGCGAGGATTCCTCCGACAGCCAGAACTCGGAGTCGTCGGCCCGGCGAGGATCCGGCCCAAGCGAGCGCGTGTCGCGACGCGGATCGATGCTCAGCATCACGTTGTCGGCGATGGGCGTCTCCAGCAGCGTGATCGTCTTGGGATCGAGCGCGCGGTGCCATTCGTCCTTCACCGTCGCCGCAAACCAAAGATGGTCACCGTCCCACATCAAGAACGCGACCGCCGCGCAGTCTGCTGGAGAACGCCAGGCGCCGCCGCTCGTGCCCGATATCTGCCGCACGTCCTGCATGTCGATGGCGGGCAACTCAGGCCAGTCGACGAGCGACCCGTCGATCTCGATCGCGCGGCCTGCGCGATGGCAGGCGAAACCGACAGACACCGGCATCGGCTCGCGTGGCGCGTTGGGATCGAGCATCGGCGCGTTCTGCGGCGGCGCAACCGGATCTTGCGCGACTGCACACGACAGCAAGGAGGCGAGCGATACGAGCGGCAGCAATGCGTTCACGGGACCAGGATCCTACGCAGGGACCAGTAGAGGATCAGGGCATGCGCCAACATTGCCGGAAGGAGCCCCAACCCGGCCTCGACGACGCCAGTGAGCAACAATGCGAGCCCAAGGTGCAAGGGCCACAGCGCCCATACGCCGGGGCCGAGCGCCATCACTACGGCGATGGCGACCGAGGCGAGAAAGCCTTGCCACTGAAAGATCCAGAAGCGCACGACCAGCCCTTCGGAGACCGCGCACAAGACACTGAGCATCGCGAGCGCGACATCACTCGTATCTGCACAGTGGTGGGCGAACTTCTCTTCGATTGCTCGAACCTTGCCGAGCCGACGCGAGCACGCTGCCGTGAACGCAGCGCCGATCAACGCGCACGGCATTCCGATCACTGGGACGAGCCCTGCTTCATGTCCGGACAGCAACGCCACTTCGAGGTCGTCAAACTCCTCGCGCCAGTCGAGCACGATCCACTCGACGACGAGAGCAAGACCATAGAACGCGAGGGCTGCCGCGATCCAGGTCTTGCCTTCGGTCTGCGGCGGTTCTTCGGGCGCGTCGCTTTCGCTCACCGCAAAAGCCTACGGCCATGTGGCCAAGGGCCGAGCACGAACGACGGTCGACCGACGAACGCGTCCTGCGGCACTGGGCCGAACATGCGGCTGTCGCGCGAGTCGACGGAGTTGTCACCGAGCAAGTAGGCCATGCCTTCTGGGACGTGTTTGGCGTCGCCACTGTGCATGCCAGGAAGCGAGCCGACGTTGAGCGGTGGCCGGAACCAGTGGATGTCGCGAAAGACCGTCAACGACGCGACGCGACATGGCGTGCTGGCGACGGCCGCAAGAAAGAGACCGTTCTTCGGCAACATCCAAGCAGCAGGTCCGGGGTCGGCAGCGACCCACTCGGGCCGATGCGAAGCGATCCAAAGGCCGTCGCGATCGCCGTCCACGCACAGGAAGAACTGCCCATCGAGCCTGCCGGCCTCGACCCGCACCGCGCCGCTGCGCGACGGGTCGATCACGCGGTGCGATGCGACACCGGAATCCGCGACCGACACCGGCTTGCCATTGCGAAAGAGTTCGACGCTGCCGGTCGCCAACATCCATCGCAGCGTCCATGCATCGGGCCGAAGATCGATGCGACAGAGGATCTCGCGCACGCCCGCTGCATCGAACCGCAGGTCGACGCCGAAGTCACCGACCGGAACGTCGCGGCCCTCGGCACTGTGACCGCCGCGCGCGTCGACATAGGAAGCGTCGATCGACTGCGTTGTCGCCAGCCAATCGCCCGTCGCCAGGCGGTCCTTGGGCTCGAGTTCGCCAATGCGGCGGCGCTCGGCCTCCGTGCATCCGATCAGGGCCTGCTCTGCCGAAGCGAACACCGGCAGCATCGGTGCGCCTCCCTGCCTTGGGCCGGTCAGCGCGATCAGGTCCGCATTCGGCTCGACCGAGCCGTCCGGTCGCGGTTCCGTGGCCGGCCAGCGCAGCCAGACGATGCGCAGATCGCGCGCATCGAGAGGGTGCTTCACGTCGCGCATGAGGCGCTGCTCGGAAGGCCCGACGAAGAGATCGCCATCCCGAAGTTCGACCCATTCGCCGCCGAGCGACACAACACGCTTGACCAGGTGCTGCCGCGAGTCGTGTTGTGAGAACACACCGAGGTCGTAGCGACGCAGCGTTTCCACTCCGACGAGCATGTCGACGAGCACGACGTCGCCCCCGGGTTCCGCGCCATAGAGCGTTGGCTGCATGCTGCCGGAGGGGATCACGTAGCGTTCGGCGACCTGGTGACGCAGGACCTGGAAGACCAGGCCCGACACCAGCACCACCGCCACCGCCTCGCGGAGCAGGGCTTTCATGCGCGGACTATGCCCACGGAAGTGGAATGTTTGCGTCCTAGGACCATTCGGCAGCCCCGTATTCCCTCGTGTATGCCTTGCCCCATCGACGGTTGGGATGACCTCATTCTGGATGCAGCCAGCCACTTTCGTTGGACCGGAATCCGAGGCGGTTGCGGCATTGGAGCAGCAGCTCTAGAGGGGGCGGGCCGATTCCCCGAGATCGCGGCTCCGGGACCAGCTCTATCGCCATGAAAAAGACCCCTCGCGCCCTCCCCTTTGGACGGATTCTCGATCTCTGCGACGAGTTGCAGCGGATCCGAGCCCGCATTTCTGATCCCACCACCGGCCGCGATGAACGCGAGCGCCTGCGTCGTCAGACCGAGCGGCAGAAGCTCAGCCTGGAGCGGCAGCTCGCGGCCTACCGCGGTCGAGGTCCACTCGCCAACTTGCTGCGCAAGCACAAGCTCGACGCCCACGAGTTCGAAGTGCTCGCGGTGCTGCTGCAGCGGGCGGTCCGCGCCGAAGAGCCCGAGATCGAAGGCCGCCTCATTCTCGGCAGTCTCTTCGACTCGTCGTTCGGCGTTCTGTCTGGCCTGCATCTGCTGGCGGAGGATGCCCGCTTGCGCACGAGCGGTCTAGTGCGCGCAGCCACGGACCAGCCAATCGGGACGGACGTGTTGGAAACTCGGTTCCGACTGTCGGACTTCGCCCTGCAAGCCATGCGCGAAGAGGTCGCCGGTCGTCGGGCAACCAAGAAGCACGTCCAGGAGACCACCGGCTACCGCACCCAGCGCGAGCTGCTGCTGGACCTGCGCATGCTGCACAACCACTACTTGCGGCGTTGCGACCTGATCTTCGAGGAGTCGCGTTGGCGCAGCCTGCATCCAACGACCGACTCCACCTCGTGCCTGCAAAAGCGCATCGACGAGCTGTGGGGAGCCATGCGCACACGGCTGCTGCGCACCGAGAACCCTTCGAGCCTGCCGCTGCTGTCGTTGCTGCGCGAGCACAAGCTGTCGGACGAGGAGACGATGATCGTCGTGCACTTGCTGTTCGAGGAGCTGTATCACGGCGAGCCGCACGCGGAAGCCGTCGATCTGCTGTGCCTCGTCAGCACCGACGACGCCTCGTTGCTGCGCGCCAAGAAACTCCTGCACAAGGACTCGCCGCTGGTGAAGGGCCAGATCGTTGCGTTGGAGCCCTTCGTCGAGAATCGCGAACTCACCGCCGAAGTCCGGCTCGAGGACTGGGTCGTGACTCGGCTGCTCGACGAACAGGCGTCGGCTGGCGGCATCCACTCGGAGGAACGCATGCGGTGGCACCACTACCTGTCGCAACTCGACGGCAGCGACGGGTTCTTCCGTGATCTCGATGCGTGACGGCGAGCGCGCCGGTGTTGCATGATGGCCGCATGACGCGCATCGACGAGTTGATCCACGACTGGAACGCCCAGGATGGAACCTTCCGCCCTGTGCGTCCGCTGCAGTTCGACGACGAGACGTTGCGCGACGGCTTGCAATCGCCAGCCGTCAGCGACCCATCGCTCGAGAAGAAGATCGGGCTGTTGGAGTGGATGGACAAGCTCGGCATCCACACCGCGAATCTCGGTTTGCCTGGCGCCGGCGGCCGACCGCGCCAAGACATCCTGGCGATGGCGCAGCACATCGTGCGCAACAAGTTGAAGATCGGCGCAAACGTCGCGTGCCGCACGGTGGTCTCCGACATCGAGCCGGTCGCCGAAATCACGCAGAAGGCGGGCATGCCGATCGAAGTCTGCGCGTTCATCGGCAGCAGCTACATCCGCCAGTACGCCGAGGACTGGACGCTGGAGATGATGCTCGACAACACGAGGAAGGCGCTGACCTTTGCGCGGCAGAACAACCTGCCGGTGATGTATGTCACCGAGGACACGACGCGCGCGCGGCCAGAGACGATCACCGCGCTCTACAGCCTCGCGATCGAACTCGGCGCTCGCCGTCTATGCGTCTGCGACACGGTCGGCCACGCAACGCCGCAGGGCACTCGCGCCGTCGTGCGCTTCGTCCGCGAACTCGCGGACAAGCACGATTCGACGATCGGCGTCGATTGGCACGGCCACCGCGACCGCGACCTCGGCATCGCCAACTGCCTCGCTGCGATCGAAGCGGGCGCGGACCGAGTGCACGGCTCGGCACTCGGTGTCGGGGAACGCGCCGGCAACGCGCCGATGGACCTCCTGCTCATCAACTGCAGGCTCCAGGGCTGGATCGACAACGACCTGACGGCGATGCCGGGCTACGTCGCCGCGGCCGCGCGGGCGCTCGAGGTCGACATTCCGCACAACTACCCAGTGCTCGGCAAGGACGCCTTCGAGACCGGAACCGGCGTGCACGCGGCGGCGGTCATCAAAGCCTTCCGCAAGGGTGAGATCGCGCTCGCCGACGCCGTCTACTCCGGCGTGCCCGCTGGCATGGTCGGCCTGCAACAGCAGATTGCCGTCGGTCCGATGAGCGGAAGGTCCAACGCCACCTTCGTGCTCGAGCGGCTTGGTATCGAACCCTCCGAAGCGCGCGTCCAAGCCGTCCTTGCCGCCGGCAAGACGAGCAAGCGCCTGTTGACCGATGCCGAGATCCGCGCGGTCGCAACGAAGGACTGACGTCCCGCTTCGAGCCGAAACGCGCGTCGACGGTTGCGGCTCATCAAGCCGCCTCGCCCAGCTCGCCGATGTGCCGGGTGTGATGGACGTCCTGGACATGACGGTGGTCGACGAACTGATCGCGCTCTCTGACGATGGCGAACCCGAGTTGCTGCTCGATCTGATCGGCCTGTTCTTGTCAGACGGTCCAACCAAGCTCGAGGCCGTGTCAGAAGGCGTGCTGGCCGGTGACCTCGAACGCGTCGAGCGCGCGGCCCATTCGCTGAAAGGCTCGTCGGGCAACCTCGGCGCGCGTCGACTCCAGCATCTGTGCGAGAACCTAGTCGGGCGCACGCGCGTGGGTGAACTGGACGGTGCCCGACGCGTGGCTGCACAGTTGGATGAGGTCTTCGAGGAGGCCCGCGACGCCTTGCTGAGGTTGCAGGAGCAGTTCGCCTGAAGCGCTGCTTGCTGGCGCCGGCAGTCCGTTGATCCCCGGCTGCTGAGCCGAGAACGTGGCGATGTGCCTCGCTTTACTCCGCACGAACTGCGTCACGCGGGTCGAAGGCCGACCGCATCACCGGGATGCCTAGCCAAAGGGGCGACCTCAAGGGGAGGGAAGGGAATCGAATCCACGGCTTCGACGCGATTCGAAGGGCGCCGAGATCGCCTCGGATGGAAGGACTCGCCGATCCCCGGCACCGCTGCGCGCTGCTAGCCTGCCGCTTCAGCCGCCTTGGACTTGCCGACCTTGCGCGACGCGGTGGCCGACTTGCCGGCGGGTCCTGCGGCGGCTGGCGCCTTCGCCGGACGCGGGATCTCGACGATCTTGGTCGGGACCGCTCGCTCCCCGACGCGAGTCGTGCCGTTCTGGGAGGAGACTGCCGGCTCCTCCGGCTGCCACTCGGCGGCCTTCCCCCGGAACATGCAGCGATGGCACTTGTGGTAGTGACAGGACTGGCGCGACATGCAGTCCTGCGCCGAGATCCGATGGATGATCAGCGGCATCGAGGTGCTGTGGACGGTCGGGCAGTCGCGCATGAGCTTTCCTCCTGGGGGAGATCAGGTCAGAACCGCGCCTGACCTGCTCGGGAGAGACCGAGGGCGACAGAAGATAGACGGATGCCGTCTCGGATCAACGACTCGAAGCCCAGGTGTCCCTGCACCGCTTCACCGCCAGCGGAGCCATGTGGCAGTGCCGCGGCAGCTCGAAGCAAACCGGTCCAGCGTAAGGACCTGCGGCGAGTCCTCGCAGCACGGCCGCAAAGTCCAAGTCGCCATCGCCAGGCAATAAATGCTCGTGCACACCGCGCCGTTGGTCCTCGAGGTGCACTTGGGCCAGCAACGGAGCGACTTCTTGGCAGATCGCCGCAACGTCGCCTTCGTCCTGCACGTGCAAGTGGCCCACATCCAGAGTCAGGGCCGGCGACTCGCCTCCGAGTGCAGCCTTGACCAGCCGCCAATCGGCGACCGTCGCCACGGCCATACCGGGCTCCGGCTCCAGCGAAGGCGTCAGTCCAACCGCCCGGATCAGTTCGCAGGACCGCCGGACGCCGTCCAGCAATCGCTGCGGGGAGTCGACTTGCGGCATCCGGTCGATGCCGGACCAGAACGACACCACCCTGGCCCCGAGATCCCGTCCGATCCTGGCGACACGGGTGGTGAACTCGAACCGCCGCTCGCGGGCAGCAGCGTCAGGCGTCATCAGGGTCGGCTCGTGCTTATGGGTTGGATCGAGCACGAAGCGAGCGCCGGTCTCCATGGTAGGCACGAGTCCAAGCCTGGCCAGCACTGAGGCGATGGCCTCGACCTCGCGCGCTGAGGTCCGAAACGGGTCGAGGTGGCAGACATCCGGCGTGATCGCGACGGCTTGATAGCCATGGTCCGCCAAGAGCCGCAGCGCCTCGTCCAGGCGGTGGTTCTGCAGGCCGTTGGTGTTGTAGCCGAGCAGCACAGTCGTCTCAGCCGCCGCCGCCGCCCTTGCGGACCTCGTTGTTGAGGCGGCCGAAGGTCCCGAACAAGCGCTCGAGCGTCATGTATTCGGCTGGCTGCGCCCATTCTTCCATCTGCGCCATCTCCTGCCAGCGCAACGGCGCGGACACCATCTCCTCCCATTGCAGCAGCAGCTTGTGGGCCTCGTTCATCTTCGCTTTCGCCTTCGCAGTGTCGGAAGAGCCGGTGCGAGCAGTGACGGCCTCGTTGCGCAGCGCCTTCACCTTGTCGAGCAAACTGCTCAGGTCTTGCAGGGTCGCCTGCGTCAGCGGCGGCGGTGGAGTCGTCGGCGCCTTGCCCTGCTTTGGCGCCGCGATCGGGAGCGTCGAGACGGAAGGCGCAGCGGCGGGTTGCTGCGTCGGGGCCGCGACGGGCGCGGGCTGTTTCGAAGATGCGGGAGCCTTGGAGCCGCCGCTCAATGCGAAGAACGCAATCGCTCCGGCAACCACGACGCTGATCCCGATCACCATCGGCATCTGCGACGATGAAGCGCGGGAAGGCGAGGAGGCGCGAGAAGCGCCGCCGCGACCCGATGCCGACGCGCGTGACGTGGGACGAGAAGTCATGGCGGGGCGTTCTATCGCCGGCGCGAGCGAGCGGAAACCCCCGAGCGCACCTCGAACATGTTTGCGACAGCTTCAGCGACGCACGAGACGAGCGAAGTAGCCGCCGTCGCGCACTCGCGACTCGGGCAGGGACAACTGTTCGCGCTCGACGACGAAACCGTGCGCGTTCGCCACTGCGCGCGCGAGGTCGGCGTTTTCTTCGTGCTCGATCGAGCAAGTCGAGTGCACGATCGCACCGTCAGGCTTCGCTTTCTGCGCCGCGAGATCGAGGATCGGGCGTTGGATCGCAACCATGGCGGCAAAGGTCTCGTTGCGCAGCCGATGACGGACCTCGACACGCCGCTGCAACACGCCCGTGTTGCTGCACGGCACATCAGCGAGCACTGCATCGCACTGCGGCGCTTCCGACAGATCCTCGATCACGCGCAGAGTCTTCTGCAACGACAACCGCTTGGCGTTCTCGACGATCCGCATCCTGCGCGTCCTGTCGGGGTCGAAGGCGTAGACGACCCCGTCTGGCTTCACCCGCTCGGCGAGCAATGTGGCCTTCGTTCCCGGCGCCGCGCAGAGATCGAGGATGGCCATGCCGGGAGCGGCACCCACTGCTTCGGCTGCTTCGATCGCAGTCGGATCTTGCGCGACGAAGAGGCCGCGGCGGAACGCCTCGCTGCCAAATGGCGCGCCGCCCTCGACGCGCAACGCCAGTGGATGGCAAGCGGGCTCCGTGCGAACGTCATCGCGGAGCAGTTCGCGAGCAAGCTCATCGCGAGCGATGCCATTGCACGCGCGGAGGAACACGGCAGGTTGCGCGCTCGTTGCGGCACACACACGCGCAGTCGGGATGTCGCCCAAGGCTTCACGCCATCGCGCAACGAGGAAGTCCGGCAACGAGTGCCGAAGGGCAAGTGGCTCCTTTGACGCAGACAGGCCAGGCACACGCAGCAGCAAGCAGCGAGTCCGCGATAGTTCGATCTCCGTCTCCGGCCGCGTCGCGTCAGCGGGTCGGTCTTGGATCGCCTCGCTGCATCGGCGCAACACTGCGTTGACGAAGGCCTGATCGCGTTGCAGCAGCTCGACTGTCTCATACACCGCGGCACGCGCCGGCATGCCGGCTTGCAGCAACAGTTGGTAGGCGCCCATGCGCAACGCCGAGCGCGTTCGCGGGTCCTTCGGCAATCCACGCGAGCAGTAGCTCTCGAGCACAAGGTCGAGCAAGCGCTGGTTGCGCACCACGCCGAGCGCGATGTCGGCGGCCAGCGCGGCATTGCGTGGATCGAGCCGCCGGCGTTGCAGTTCTTCGCCGACGCGCTCGATCCTCCCCTTCTCGAAGAGCTGAAGCGTCGCCAACGCCGCGGCGCGCGCGGGCATTGTCAGCCGAACCGCGCGTCGGGGGGAATGTTGTGGCCGCGCACGAACTCGCCAGCGCTCATGTTGCGGCCGTTGTCAGGCTTGATCCGCGTGATCCGGAAGATGTCCTTGCCGGTGCAGACGCGGATGCCTTCTTCGCCTGCGGATTGAAGGCCGCCTGGAATGCCCATGCCGTAGAGGTCCTTCTCGACGAATCCCTCCATGACGATGAATCGCTTGGCCCCGAGCCGCGTTTGCGCTCCGGGTTTCGGAGTCATCGCGCGAACGAGCAGGCTGACCTTCGTGGCGGGCTGCTTCCAGTCGATTACGCCATCGGGCTTTTCGATCTTGCGCGCATACGTCGCCCTCGGCTCATCCTGGTCGATGAAGCGGGCCTTGCCCGACGCAATCGACTCGAGCGCTTGCATGAGCGCCTTCCCCGACAGTGCGGCGAGCCGATCGCGCAGCGCGCCGGCGTTTTCGTTGGGCCCGATCGGCGTCGTCTCGGTCAGCAACACCGGCCCCGCATCGAGCTTCTCGACGATGCGCATGATCGTGATCCCCGTGTCCTGCTGGCCGTCCCAGATCGCGTGCTGAATCGGCGCGGCGCCGCGATACAGCGGCAGCAGGGATGCGTGCGCGTTGATGTGGCCATGCTTAGGCAACGTCAGCAGCGAATGCTTGAGCAGCACGCCATAGCTGATGACGACGCCGATGTCGGGCTTCAGCGCGTTCAGTTGTTCGATGAACTCGGGCGCGTGCGGATCCTCGGGCTGTGCGCAGGGAAGCGAGAGTTCCTGCGCGCCGAGCTTGACCTCATTGTCGTAGATCTTGCGGCCGCGACCCTTGGGTGCGTCGGGCTTGGTGACGACGAGTTCGGGCGCGAAGCCGCCTTCCTTGAGAGCAGCCAACGCCGGGACGGCGAAATCGCTGCTGCCGAAGAAGACGATCTTGAGTGAGGCCAAGGTGGATTCTTCCCTGATGTCGAAGCGGTGCTGCTGACTTCGGGGGCGCAGAAGGTAGCGGCACGCACAGGGCGAGGCAATCGACGGGCAGATGCGGCAAGCTACGCGTGGCGTGACGAACCGAGGCCCGGTCGCTGCGACCACCGACGATGCAGGATCAACCTGACCTCTCCGCTGCGCGCGCAGCCCTGCAGCCGACGAACTACGCGCCCGTGGCACGGCGAACACTGGAAGTGTTCGGCGCACAAGCCGAACTCGTGCTCCTCCCTGGCCGCGCGACGCGGCCAAACCGTCCAGGCCATGAACGCGCAGCATTCGGCCAAGACCGCGGCAAGGCGATCGTCGAAACCGAGGCTTCATGGCGCGAGCACGGACTCGCGTTGACAGGGAACAAGTTCCCCTTCGCCCGCGCGCAGACGGTCTTGTGGAGCGAGCGGACGCTGCGCGAGCCCGACGAAGAATTCCTCGCTGGCGCGCTCGCATGGGTCGATGTTCGAGGCGGGACCTTGCTCGTGAATTCGATCGGCGCCGCCGCGTCCATCGCGCGCGCGCATGCCCACCACACCGACGAGGCGCTCCCCTTTCTCGCGCAGCTACGAGAACGGGCTCTTGTGGCGGATTGGTTGCCCAACGTGGACGGCGCGAGCTACTGGACCAAGGACGTCGCCTACTGCTTGCTCGGCGTGCGCGGCTGTGCATCCGCGCGCAAGCAGGCCGTAGCAGCGCTCCAGACGCGCCGGCTCACGGCCGCAGTGAATCTCATCTCCACGGCAGGCGAAACCTGGTTGTTCCCGCGCGCCGTAGAAACGCCCGCGCCGTTCTTTCCATACGCGCTTGGTGCAGCAGAAGCCTGGGGCCGCTGGTGCTACGTCGACGAAGGGCCGTTCCTCGCAGCGACATCGCGCGATCTGGAACAGGCGTTGCGGATGGCGGGTTGCGGCGCCATCCCGCAGGCCTGACCTTCACTGCACGGCGAAGGTCATCGCATTCGAAGTGACGATGCCAGCGGGGTTGGCGGGTCCGTCGAGCGTCGCACTCTGAACGTAGAGCGGAATCCCGCGCAATGCGGGGTCGACAGGGATCGGCAGCGCCTGCGTCGAATAGCCCTGCGGGTTTGCCAGCACGGTGTACTGGAGCACGATCGACGTGATCAGCGCGAAGCAATCGGGTGCAGCGAGTCCGATGACCGGCAGCTCAATGGGGCCAGGATCGCGTTGGTCGCCAATGAAGATCAGGCTGAGCGACGAAGGCGGCGTGCCGTAGAGGTCCATGCTCCACGACGAACCCATGCTGGCGAACCCCGTCGCTCCCATCCGCGGGCGCACGCCGGAACTGCTCAGGCAGCCGTCGCCGTAGACCGTGGGCAGGGTTGCTGGCAGCAGTTGGCCGCGAATCTCTCCGCCAGGGAACGCGGGGCTATGCACGTTCACGTACCACAGGCCGGCCCTTAGTTCGGCAAGGTCGATTGCACTCGGCGAGAAAGAACCCGACAGCACGCCGCCGCCGAAGCTGAGTGGGAACACCACCGGTCCATTGATGCCGACCAAGCCGCGGTGGACATGCGCCGCGATGGCCCCCGTAGGCAATGCGGTGAATCCGCCAGTCAACTGGACCAGCCCTGACGGGCTCACGACGATTTGTGCGCCACCGACGCTAGGGCTCGGGGTCGGTGGGTTCTCGCTCGCACCGACGCAGTCGGCCGTGAAGTGACTGCCGAGGTCGCGCAGCAGCTGCGCGCGAACCTCGCCGCCCGGAAACGCCGCCGTGTGCACGTTGACGTAGTAGTTGTTCGCCTGCAGGGCCGTCATTTGCACCGAAGTGAGCTTCGGCGTGACGCCAAAGTAGGTTCCACCAGAACCGTTGAGGGCAAACTCGACGCCACCGCTCGTGCCGAATGCACCAAGGTGAATGTGCGCGGCGACAACGCTGGACAATCCGCTGGACTCCACAGCATAGACGAGGCGGTTGTCTGGTTCGTGCAGCCAAGCGACCGCTGTGCCGCCCGCGCCACTGCCCGTCGGTGGAACTTCTTGGGCGCCGCTCAGCAGGCCGGCGTAGCGCGTGCTACGCGCTTCGATGATCTGCCCACGGATCTCGCCACCGGGAAAGGTGGTCGAGTGCACATTGAAGTACATGCCGCCGCCGCTCAAGGTCGCCACTTGCACAGGCGAGAGAACGCCTGAACCGGTCCAGGTGTTGGACACCGTCGAGAACATGCCGACGACGACGCCCCCACTCACGCCCACTGGACCATCGTGCATGTGCGCGGCAACTCCCGTCGCAGTGAGTGCGCCGTGGTGGCAGTAAAGCTGGACCGAGTTCGTTGCGACATCGAGTCGCACGATGCCAAAGCCTTTGCTCGAACTCGCAGTAGGCGGAACTTCTTGCGCACCATCGAGCGAGGCAGAGAAGTAGCGAACCTGGGCAAACGCAGAACTGGCGACAAACGCCAAGACGAGAAGTGAGCGCATGGATGGGATAAGCCCCTTGCGGGCAAGGTGAAGCGACAGTGTGAGGCTGTCGCAAGGAACTAGAGCCTATGCCCCCATGCCAAATCCTGGCAACCACCCCCCAACTCGGCTCTCGCACCACGGAAACACGGTGGAGCGTGGCTGAGGCTCCAATCCGCGGGTTGCGCTACTGCAAGTCGGTCCAACTGAAAACCAAGTCTTGGCTGGCGATGGCATCGCGAGGCGTCCTTGTCATGCGCAGTTCGCACGCATGCCTGCTTGCACGCGTTCGCAGCGACCACTTCCAGCCACCTCGTCGCGCTGGTGCGCGAAGGTCTGGTCAGCCTTCGCTGGCAAGCTCGCCGTTGGCTTCGCCAGCCGTTTCGGCTGGAGTCGTTTGCACGCGTTCTTCCGCGGCTTCGGTACTGAGTCCGATGTCGTTGCCTTCGCCGGCGGCCTTTGCCATCGCGGCTTCGGCTTCCGCCTGACGCTGCTTCTCTTCTTCGGCGCTGATGCCTGCAAGGATCAGATCCGCGGTCACGTCGTCACCACCCTTGTAGGCCAGCGTGATCTCACCAAAGCACATCTCCTGGTGCGCGCGCAGATAGCCTTGCTTCATCATCTCGAGCAGCGCGATGAGCGTGCCGATCAACCCGTAGCGCCCTTCGCGCTTGTCGAAGATCTCCGCGAACCCAACCTCGCGCTTCTGCTTGAACTGAGTCAACAGACGTCGCGTGTAGAAGCCGACGTCTCGCGTATCGACCTCGATCTGCATCGTTGCTTGCTGGCCAATCTGCTCCAGCAGTTTTGCGAACGCTGACGTGAGATCCCAGACCTGCACATTGCCGAGATCGAGTTGGTCCTCGTCCTCCGTCTCCTGCATTTCCTTGGGCAAGGACATGACGAGCGTCGACTGCCGACTCCGCCGGCCGGCGCGCGAATCGAGCTCGCGGGCGAGGTCTCGGTAACGCTTGTATTCGAGCAGCCGCCGGATGAGGTCATCCTTGGGATCCAGTTCTTCTTCCAGCTCGACGGACTCGGACGGCAACAACTCGCGCGACTTGATCTCCATCAAGGTGCTCGCCATCACGACGAAATCGCCGATGTCGTGCAGGTCGAGTTGGCGCAGCACTTCGAGGTGCTTGAGGAAGTCGTGCAGGATCGGCGCGATCGAGATCTCGTGGATGTCCACTTCCTGCTGGCGAACGAGATGCAGCAGCAGGTCCATGGGACCGGAGAAGACAGGGAGATTGACTCGGTAGGACACGGGACCTCGCGGTGCATGCTCGCAGACCAAGGGACGCGGGGAAACTGCCAGTTGCCGCGAAAGTCCTTAGACCATTGCTCCAACTGCGCCGCGGCGGATGGCGGACGCGGACCTTCAACTCGGCGGCGGAAAGCGACCGTCTTGATGCGATACTCTCCGCCCCAATGGACCCACGGATCCAACGAGCTCGCGAGATCATCGCGCACGAGGCGGACGCCGTTCGCCAAGTCGCCGACCGCCTCGGCGCCGACTTCGCCCGCGTCGTCGACCTCGTGCTGTCGCGCCGAGGCCGCGTCGTCACAGCGGGGATGGGCAAGGCCGGCATCATTGCGACCAAAGTGTCCGCGACGCTGGCTTCGACGGGCACCCCGTCGATCTTCCTGCATCCAGCCGAAGCCATCCACGGTGACCTCGGCCGTCTCGGCGAAGGCGATGTGTTGCTCGCATTTTCGAAGTCGGGCGAAACCCAGGAGCTTCTCGTCATGCTGCCGCACGTGAAGTCGGCGGCGGTGCCGATCGTCAGCGTGACGCAGAGCCGCAATTCAACGATGGGTCGGCACAGCGACGTCGTGCTCGAACTCGGCGCGATCGACGAGTCAGGTCCGCACGGCCTCGCCCCCAGCGCGTCCACGACCGCGATGCTCGCGCTCGGCGACGCGCTCGCGCTCGTCGTGCAGGAAGGACGCAACTTCGGGCCGCAGGAGTTTGCGCGCTTCCACCCAGGTGGCGACCTCGGCCGCAAGTTGATGAAGGTCGGCGAACTGATGCGTCGTGGCGATCGCAACCCGTCGGTTGCTTCGGGAGCGACCTTGCTCGGCGCGATCGAAGTGATGACTCGGACTCCGGGCCGTCCGGGCGCCACTTCGATCGTTGCGAAAGAAGGCGCTCTGCTCGGCTTCTTCACCGACGGCGACCTCCGCCGCCTGATCGAGCGCGGCCTGGCTGATCCTCGCGCCGTGCGCATCGACGACGTGATGACGAGAAACCCCCGCCGCATCTCGGACGAGACCTTTGCGATGGAAGCGCTCGGACTGATGCGACAGTACTCAGTCGACCAACTGCCGGTTGTGGACGCTGGCGACAAGCTGATCGGGTTGCTCGACGTCCAGGACCTGCTCGACCTCAAGATCGGATGACCGGCGAACGCACACCTGATCTCGCGCGCCTGCCAGCAGAGGACGTGCTGCGGGGCATTCGCATGCTCTTGCTCGACGTCGACGGCGTGCTGACCGACGGTCGTATCCACTTCGACCCGGAAGGCCGCGAGTACAAGTCGTTCCACGTCCGCGACGCGGCCGGGATCGCCTACTGGCACAGGAGCGGCCACCTATCTGGCTTCTTGTCGGGACGCGGCGGCCATGTCGTCGAACTGCGAGCGAAGCAACTCGGGATCCATGAGCCGATCCTCAATCGCAAGGACAAGGGCGCCGCATTCGGCGAGATGCTGACGCGCCAGTCCTTGCAGGCGCACCAAGTCGCATACGTCGGCGACGACATCCTCGATTTGCCTGTGCTCCGTCAGGTCGGGTTTGCCGTCACCGTGCCGGAAGCGCCGATCGAAGTGCGCCAAGCTGCGCACTACACCACGGTCACTGCCGGCGGATTTGGCGCGGCGCGCGAAGTCATCGACCTGTTGTTGCAACGGAAGGGACTCTGGGACGCGATCGTGCAGCGCGGGGGCTCCTTGTGAAACGCGTCCTCGCGTACTTGCTCCTGATCGCCGGTGGATTCGTCGTGCTGATGTTCGCGCTTGGCGAGGAACAGGAACAACAACCGTCCTCGCAGCGGCAAGCTCCGCGGCAAGAACCTGCTCGCGTGGACAGCGCACCGTCCCAGATCCCGATCGAGCAAGGCGGCACACAGGTCGGCCTCAGCGGCGGCTTCACGATCAGCCGTCACCGCGACGTTCCGCGAGCAGGTGGCGGCGTGCTGCGGCAGAAGGTCTACGAGCTCACTTGCAAGGACAGCGCACCCTTCGCGGACGGCCGCCACCGACTGCAGGATCTTCGCGTGCATCTGTTCGATGAAGGCAAGCACGCGGCGGATCTCACCGCATCGCGAGCGCTGGTCGAGCTGACGTCAAACGCTCAGAAGCAGCGCGAGCTGCGCGAGAATCGCGAACTCGAACTCGAGAACGCCGTGCTCGTGAGCCTGCCGGACGGTGGACTGCCGCCGCTACGCATGGAACTGGGTCTCGTGCGCGCCCTCGTCGGCGAAACGGCCATCACGCTCAACACGGCCGAAGGCAACCAGCCGGTTTCGGTGCTCATCGACGGCGATCGCGGCGGCGAACTACGCGGCAAGGGTCTGCGAGCGAGCCTTCCCCGTGAGCGGGATGCCGTTGCCAGCACGCTGCAACTGACGATCCTGAGCGAGCCATCGGTACGCATGCAGGGCATCACGTTGCGCGGCACAGGCGAGCTGCGCTACGAAGAGTCACTGCACAATGGCGCGGCGACCCTCGCTCTCGCCAACGACGTAGCCGCCGAGGTGCAATCGAAGGAAGCAAGCTCCGACCTGGACCGGGGGCAACTTGTAGTAACCGGCAATCGAATGTTCGGCTGGTTGCAGCGAACGTCGGGCAGTGGCGGCGTCCGCGGATCGTCGCTTGCGTGGACTGCGCTGCGACTCCACGGCGCGCCAGCGCGGGTAACCACCGACACGGTCGATCTACAGAGCTCGCGCATCACGGTGGAACCCGGCGCGTCCGGCCAGATCGCGTCCATCACCGCTGACGGCGGCGAGTCTTCGCTCGTGCAACGCGGTGAGAACGGCGCGACGTTTCGCTCCGCGCACCCGATCCGACTGCATCGCACGGCATCGGGTCTTGCGATGACGCATCGCGCATTTGGATTCCCGTCGCACGCGCTCGGCGCGATCGCGCAACTCGAAGTGGTCGTGTTCGACGGCCCATGTGAAGTCGACGCACGAGACGGTGTCGCGCTTGCGGCGGATCGCGGCATGCATGTCTTCCGGCCACAAGTCGGCGCCGGCGTGGCCGCGATCGTCGCGCGAGCTTTCGGGCGCGTCCGTGTCGCGTCAGGAACTGCAACGGACCGGATCGAGGCAACCGGCGATTCCGGCTTCCACCTCGTGCGCGCAGCTACCGGCGATCGGCTCCGACTCGGCTCGGCGGATGGCGCAGCGCAGCAGACCTTCGACGTTCGCCGCGACAACGTCCACCTATGGGGAACGGGCGCAACAAGTGTCACGCGCGCCTCGGATGGCGCGGTCACCGTTGCCTTGCGCAGCACGCCCGGCGCCCTGCAGGCCGAGAATGGCAACCGCGGCGACTCAGACTACGGCGCAATGCACAATGCCGAGTCGATTGACGTCACGATCGCAGATGGCACGGTGCAATCGTTCGTCGCAAAGGGGCCAGCAACTGAGCTCGAGACCGAGCATGACAAGAAGCCGATGTTCGCCACGGCCTCACGCATCGAGCAGGTCAACCAGGCACAGTGGCGCCTCACCGGCACTCGCGGCTCGCCAGCAAGGCTGCGCTATCGTGGCGGGGACAACGAGATCTCGGGTAATCTGTCGGCGCCCAGAATCGACGTGCACCGCGTGACCGGCCGCGCCGTCGTGGTCGAGGCCGTCGAGCAAGACGAGGAACGCGCGCGCATCGACGCCGTCCTGCCGATGCGATCTTTGGCCGCAAACCGTCGCGTGCGGGCCGCAGCCTCGCGCATTCGTGCGATGCCGTTCGCCGCCGGCACCGAGTTTGATCTTCGGCGGTTGTTTCCACTGCCACCCGGCGCATTCGAAGCCGCCGTTGCGCCGATGCGCGACCCGTGGCTCTGGGCCGAAAGTTCCGTCACCGCGGAACTCGACGACGAGAAAGGATCCATGAAGCTCGATGCTGCGTCGCTGCTGGCGCGCCCATCGACTCGATCCCTGATGATCCAGGGTGACGCCGCGCAATCGTCGCTCGCTCGACTCATGCGCTACGAGAATGGCAGCCCGGTGCTGTCCGCGCAGGGAGCGCGCGTGCGTTTCGCCGACGAAGACGGTGAGCGCGTGTCGTTGCTGACTTCTTATTCAAACGACAGCCGACTCATTCCGCCGCGAGTCTCGTTTCGTAGCGACGGCGCGCTCGGCTGGCTCTCCGGCGAGTGCAAGGGCGAGATCGAAGTCGCGCGCGAGGCGGTGCGCTTCCACGGCCCCGTGCATGCGCAGAGCCTCCTTGACGACATGACTCCTGACCCGCTCGGCATGAACGTCGATGCGGCGCAACTGACAATGCGTCGACATCCGACCACCGGCGAGTTGCTCACGATCGACGCCGGAGGCGGAGTGACCATGCGTTGGCGAGACCTCTTCGCCAAGAGCCAAGACATCGAACTCGACCTTCGCTGGAAGCGGTGCATCGCCGAGGATCCCAACGGCGCGCAGGTGCAGTTCGGAAACGGCCAGAGCTACGTGGCGCAACGCATCGAAGCGAACTACGAGACCTACACTGTGCGCAGCTACTTCGGACGACTCCAGCAGGACCCTAGGACCGCCGCGAAGTGATGGCTCCGACCCGCACGATCCTCCCCATGGTCGCGGCGATCGTCGCCTTGGCCTCGCTTCGCGCCCAGGATGCGACCTTGCCGGCGCCCGCAGTTCCATCGGTAGGGCCGCAGCCGCTGTTCGCCTTCGACTTCGCCTTCGGCAGCAGTGGACCGCAGGACGATTTCTGGGAGACCTGCGGTTACGGCGGCTTCCGGTTTCGCTGGCCCGGCCTCGACATGGAGATCCGCGGGCGCAACGGACTGCTGTTGTCGGACCGCGCCGCGATCCTGCGGCTCACGCAGCGCAACGACGGAGCGGGTGACCTGCCGACACGGGATGCCGCGGACCCGCAACCGCGTCGTGCGATGTCGAGCGAGTTGCTGCAACAACGCGCAGAACGGTTGATGCAAGCCATCGGCGGCGGCGACAAGCCGAAGCTGCCGCCTGGCCAGCTCGCCTACGAGGTTCCGCGCTTCCTCTACTTCGAAGGCGGCGTGCAGATCATCCGCCAAGGCGTGCTGGTCGCGAACTGCGAGCGCATGTGGATCTCGCCGCTCGACGACCGCATCGTCGTCGAGGAAGCAGAACTGCGTTGGCGCCAGGACGATGGCAAGGGCGGCCCACCCATCACGCTGGTCGTGCGCGGCAAGAAACTCGAGAAGCAAGGGCCGCGATGGACGGGTCGCAATCTCACCATCACGAGCTGCTCGGCTGGCGAGCCGCACGCGGCGCTGGCAAGCGGCGAACTGGAACTGCTCGAGCGCGGCGACCAATTCGAGGTCTACTCGCGCGGCAACTCGCTGCTCGTCGGCGGCACGAAGATCCTGCCGCTGCCCGACGCCCACTTCTTCAGCGCCGAGCAGAGCGCGCTGCCGATCAAGGGCGTGCGATTCGGCTTCTCCGGCGCTGACGGCATGCGCACCGAAGTCGAACTCGGCATGCCTTACCAAAGCGCGGGCGGCGCCGTTCACGAGTGGCTGACCGGACGGCCTGCGCACGAGTTCCGCGGTGAGTGGAACCTTGGCGTCGGCTGGATCGAGAGTCGCGGCTTCCCGCTGCGCGGCGACGTCGACTATGGCGCCGCGGGTCTCTACCAGGGCCGAACCGAAGGCTTCTGGATGGAGGACAACGGCCCCAACCGCCGCGAGATCACGGCAAACCTCGACGGCACCACCATCGACGACTATGCGCGATCGTTGGTGCGCACCGAGAACCGGGTCTTCCTCGGGGAACGCACCAATGTCGACGTCCAAGCGTTCACCGCCGGCGACGCAGCTGTCTACAGCGAGTACTTCCGAGCCGACTATCGCGGCCGCGAACTGCCGGAGAGCAGCCTCTACTTCCATCACGCGTGGGACAACGTGCTCGTCACGACCACCGCGCGATTCACGGCCGACGACTTCTCGTATCGTGACAATCGTTCGCTCGCGAACTCGTTCACGGAGGAGATGCCGGTAGCGACCCTGCAGTGGCTGTCGCAACCAATCGCTGAGACGCCCTGGGAGACGCCGATCGTGCTCGATGTCGAGACCGAGATTGGCGAGAGGCGGCTCTCGGTCAACGCCGGTTCACCCACGCCTGCGAGCGAGGATCGCAAGACCCGCGCCGATCAGATTGTCGAGTTGTCGGCCCCGTTCCTCATTGGGCCCGTAACGCTGCGTCCCTTCGTGCAGGGGCGGCTCACCCACTACGACGAAGACGCACTTGGCGAGTCCGCCAACCGTTGGGCGACGACGTATGGGCTGCGTGCCGGTTCGCGCTTCTCCCGCACGTGGGACTGGATCGACGATCACGGCCGCGAACAGTCGATGCGCCACGTCGTTTCGCCAATCGTCTCGGTCCTCGATCGACCGCAGGTGACCGGCAATCCGGCGCAGTTCCGTCAGTTCGACCCTGCTGTCACCCAGCGTCGTGACCCAACGGACGAGTTCACCGAACAGAGCCTCGTTCGCTTCGAGTTGCGCAACCTGCTGCAACGCACGCGTGCGGATGAGAAGCTCGAACCAAAGACCGAGGACGTGGTGTTCCTCGATCTTGCGCAGGACTTCTGGCCCGACCCATCGCGCACCGATGGCACCGATGCGGATGGCGACGGCCTAGGCTTGTTCTACTACGACTTCCTCGTGCGGCCTGAGCCATCGTGGTGGCCGTCGAACGACCTTGCACTCGGGCTCTACGGCGACCAGGACTGGAAAACTGGTCTGCGCACGCTCGATGCCGAGTTGATGATCGGCAGCATCGGTGGGCTGGATTGGACCCTCGATTACCGAACCGACAGCGTGGTCAGTGGCGCCGCCGGTTTCGGCGTGCGCGCCGAGTTGCTCGGGCGCTGGGATGTGCAAGGCAACGTCATGTACGACCTCGAGCGCGATGACATCCTGACGTACTACGCGGGTATGCGCCGCGACGATCACGACTGGTCGCTGCTCGTCGGACTCAGCTACGACCCATTCATGGACGCGGTGACGTTCCGCATCGACATGGAACCGAAGTTGTTCGGACTCGGACGGCAGCGGAACTCCGGTTGGTTCGGTCCAGTCACCGACAGCCGGATGTATCCGACCGATTGGTGACTGGCGCGCACGAGCGGGTGCGGGCAAACGCCCTCGAACTCAAGGACTCTGCCCAGCTAGCTCAGAAGCTCCAGCCGACCGTCAACAGCACGCGGTGGTCACTGCGTTCGCGCGTCGGCGCTGGCGTGTTGTCGTAGTCCCAGATCCACGCGATCGAACCGATCATGCTGTCGGTCAGATTGGTGCGCAGCTCGGTCGTCGCTTGGAAGTAGACGTCTTCGCTGTTCTCCGTGCTCGGAAACGCTTCGACGCCGTGGATCAACTTCGTGCGTTCGTTGAACGTGTGCCGGAGCTTGTAGGCAATGCGCGCGGCGAGGTAGTCATTGCTCGGCGCGCCGGAGCGGAAGTTCTCGGTCAGGTAGGAGAGACCGGCTTCGGCAGTCAGCTTGGTTTCTGCGCCATCGAGCAGCTGGAAGCCGTAGCCAAGACCGGCAGTCCAGCGCAGGTCGAGGTCAGCCATCGTGTCACCCAACACTCGCGTCGTCGCAAGCGCATAGGTCGTCTCGGTGACGAAGCGGTCGTACTTGAGGCCACCGCCAGTGCGGCGTTGCGTCAGGTTCCACTGCTCCGTTGCCTGGTCCTGGTCCTGCGCATAGTCCCACTGCGCGTCCGCCGCGAGGCGGTCTCCGGTTCGGCGCAGCTCTGCATCGAAGGCTCCGCTCGCGCTGCGACGTTCGGTGTTGCCGCTGATCAGACCAGCGCCGAGCTTGAGCGCGCCGGTCCAATCCGCCTCTTTCCGCTCCGGTGGGTTGATCGCCGCGAGATTGGCGACCAGTTCGGAGCCAGCGTCGTGAAAGCGCATCGTGCCGCTGTCGATGCCGGCGATGCGACGGCGAATGAGATCGCCGGTGGACGTCTTCAGTTGCACTTGTTCGGCGGTCTGCAGATCCCGCACCTCAGCCATCGGGACCACGACGTCGCCGAGCGCCGCTGAGTTCAACGTCAGCTTCCCGTCGGTCATCGTCCTGACTTGGCCGGTCAGCACATCGCCATTGTTGAGTGTGACCTTGTCCTGCGCGATTGCTGCAGCGGACAGGAGTGCAGGGAAAAGGAGACCAAAGAGGCTGCGCATGGTTTCGGTGCGTCGCGGGATTACAGGCTGTCCAGGTACTTCCCAGCCTCGTAGTTGGCCAGGTCCAGGATCTTGGTGCAGATGCGATCGAGGAAGTAACGGTCGTGGGAGACCACCACCATGCATCCTGGGAACTCTTGGATCGCTTCTTCGAGCACGCGCAGCGTGTCGAGATCCAAGTCGTTGGTTGGCTCATCGAGCAGGATCAGGTTGCCTCCACGACGCAGCATCTTGGCGAGCTGCACGCGATTGCGTTGACCTCCCGATAGCGATCCAACGAGCTGCTGCTGGTCTTGCCCAGTGAAGTTGAACTTCGCCACGTAGCTGCGGCTGTTCACCTCGAGCTTGCCGAGCTTGATGATGTCCTGACCTTCGCTGATCTCCTGCCAGACCGTCTTGGCGGGATCGAGCGACTCGCGCTCCTGGTCGACGTGACACAGCTCCACCGTCTGACCAACGACGACTCTGCCGCTCTGTGGCTGCAGTTTGCCGGTGATGAGCTTGAGACACGTCGTCTTGCCAGTGCCGTTCGGGCCGACGATCCCGAGGATGTCGCCGGGAGCCATCTCGAACGAGAGGTTGTCGACTACCTTGTTCGTTCCATCGTAGGAGTAGTCGACCTTCTCGAAGCGGACCACCGTGTCGCCCAGGCGCTTGCCGGCGGGAATGTGCAGCTCCACGGTGTCGTCGCGCTCTTCGACTTCGGTCTCGAGCATCTTGTCGTAGTTCTTGAGACGCGCCTTATTCTTGGTGGTTCTCGCCTTTGGGTTCATGCGGATCCACTCGAGTTCACGCTCGAGGAACTTCGCGCGCCGCGCTTCGACGGTCTCCTGCGCCTCCATTCGCTTGCTGCGCTGAATCAGGTACTCGGAGTAGTTGCCCTGATAGGGGATCGCGCGGCCGTGCCAGACCTCGAGCATCCAACCGACCACGTTGTCGAGGAAGAAGCGATCGTGGGTGATGACGACGACAGTGCCCTTGTACTCCTTGAGCGTCTCTTCGAGCCAACGGACGGTTTCGACGTCGAGGGGGGTGGTCGGTTCGTCGAGCAACAGGAGATCCGGGTGCTCGAGCAGGGTGCGGCACAAGGCGACGCGGCGACGCTCGCCTCCTGAGCACGCATTGACCATCTTCTCGCCTGCCGGAAGGTGCAGCTTCGTCATCGCGGTCTCGACGTGACGGTCGATTTCCCACGCGTCCTTCGCCTCGATCTCATGCTGCAACCGCTCGAGCTCGGCCATGACCTTGTTCATCTCCTTCTCAGAGAGGTCCTCGCCGAGCTTCATGCTGAGGTCCTCGTGCTGTTTGAGCAGCGCACGAATCGGCGCGACAGCCAGTTCGACATTGTCGCGAACGCTCTTGGTCTCTTCGAGCTTCGGTTCCTGCGGCACGTAGCCAACCGTCTTGCCTTCCGCCAGGCGAGCAGTGCCGTCGAACTCTCGGTCGACGCCAGCCATGATGCGCAGCATCGTCGACTTGCCAGCGCCGTTCTGTCCGATCACACCGATCTGGGCGCCTTCGAGGACCACCCAGGAGACGTTCTTGAGGACGGGCTTCTTGCTTTGATAGCTCTTGGTGAGTCGCTCGATGGCGAAGATGGGCTTGTTGTCGGCCATGGCTGCGTCGGGTTCCCGTCGGGAATGCGGGGCGAGGAGGTTAGGGACCGCCCTGCGCGCCGTCCAACCCCCAACGGCGCCGGGAGCCTTCAAAGGGGATCAGGAGCTATGCTGAGCGAGTGTTCGCTTTCCTACCGACGCTCGGGTTCCAGGAGCTCTTCGTCCTGTTCGTGCTGGGCATCCTGCTGTTCGGACGCAACCTGCCCGACGTCGGACGCAAGGTAGGTCGGACCGTCAATCAGCTACGCCGCAGCATGTCGGAGTTCAGGGCGCAGATGGACCGCGACGAATCGGTCAAGGAGATGCGCAACACGATCCGAGACGCTCGCGACGAACTCCGACGAGCCGATGCCATTCCGCGCGCGATCGTTGACCCAGCCGCCGCGGCGCGCGACTTCGCCAATCAGACGGTCCGTGACGCGTTCAACAACGGCGACGACGGGCAAGCTGCGGCACGGGGCACGCATGAGCCACACAACACTGAAGGCTCCGAGCAGGAGTCGACGGACAGCGAGGCCGAGCGGAAGTCAGAGGGCCAAGCTTCGCCTGGCTCCTGACGATCTCTGGTCGCTCAGCGCTTGTTAGGAGGCGTCGACTTCTTCTGGCCAATGCCGCCAAGCGTGTCTTGGATCGCAGCATCGCCCGCATCGAAGATGCTCATCCAGTCGCCACCCTTCTCCTTGGTGTTGGCACGCTTGGTCGCAGCCTGCTCGCGACGCTTCTGCTCCTGATCGAACCACGTTTTGTAGCTCGAGAACAGCGATGCGAGCACCTTCTTGTTCTCCGAGATCAGGCCAACATACGGAAACAGCTCGCACTTCAGCTCGCGCTGCAACTTGTTGATCTGCTCGTAGGTGGTCAGGATCGGCATCGCGATGCAGACCACGTCGTCGAATACGTCCAGCGGCACGATCATGTTCTCGAACAGGACCTTCTCTGGAATGCGTTTCTTGGCTTCCTCGCTGATCGCGTAGCTGCTCGCCATCATGAATGGCAGATGGAAGTTTTCCGCGACCACCTTCGCGAGATCCCACTCGGTGATGTGGCCGCCAGAAACCAAAGTCTGGACGAAAGCGTCACCATGCTTGTCCTGGGCGTAGAGCGCTTCGGTGATCACCTCGGAGGCAATGGACTGCTTCTGCGAGAGGACCTCTGCGAGGCGAACACAGGTGAGCTTTTCGAGACCCTTCACGCGGTGTGCATCGACCAGAAGAAGCCGTGGCCTTGAGGCGGCCATTGCATCGGCGTTTCAGACATAGACGCAGAGGGTCACGGTCGCATGCACGATCAGCGCGATGCCCATGGCATGGACGATCGCTCGGTTGACCGCCTCGCCCACGTCGGCCCCGGACCGCTTGGGGCCGGATCCGAGGTGGTAGCACACGAGCGCCACCAGGTAGCCGGACAACGCGGCCTTGCCCAAGGCGGCCTTCAGGTCGAGCGGGTCAACGTCTCGAAACCAAGTCTGCACGAACCCGAGTGTCGAAGTCCCCGACACCGCCTGCGCTGCAATCAGGCCAGCTAACGACGCGAAGACCGCACCAACGAAGGTCGCGACAGGGAGTCCGAGGACCATGCCCCAAACCAGCGGCGTCAGCAGATAGTCCGCGGGGTCAATGCCCATCATGCGCAAGGCCATCACCTGATGATTGCGCGTCATCGTCCCGAGCCGCGCCGTGGCGCCGGCAGCGATTCTGGCGACGAAGAAGAACGCGCAGAGCAATGGCACGAGCACCGAGACGAGGACCTTTCCCGTCCCTTGCAGGATCTCCGCTTCGAAACCGCCATCGACCGGATTGTTGCGCAACGCAAAGAACGTGGCGATGCCGCCGATCGCCGCGCTCGCACCCGCAACGAAAGGCAGTGGAGACAGCGAGCACTCGACTACAGATCGCAGCGTTGACCGCATCTCGAACGGCGGCAGGCGCAGAACCGAGACGGCGAACGTATGAGCAAGGCCACCGACCGCGAGCGTCGCGTGACGCATCGCATGGACGAGGTTGTTCTCTGATTCTCGATCCGGTAGTGGACCGACGACAACGGGATCGGTGGCGGCATCGCCCGCTGTGCGCATCGAGAGCGTGCGCGTCGAGCGATCCAACTCGAGGATCCCGTCGTGCAATCCATCGAAGGCCGCGAGGTCATGTGTGACCACGATGGTCGTGCGTCCGGGCGAAGAATCGTGCGCAAGACGGAGCAGCGCAGCGATCTGAGCAGCGGATTGGGAATCGAGGCCTGCTGTCGGCTCGTCGCAGAACAACGCTTCGGGTTCGGCCGCCAGCGCGCGCGCTACAGCGAGACGCTTTCTCATCCCACCAGACATGGATGCCACTCGATCCGGAAGTGGATCGAGACCAACTTGCGCGAGCAACGCCGGCGCAAGTCGCTTCGACCGTCCGGCAGCACGCAATGCGAGTTCCACGTTTTGGCGCGGAGTGAGTTCGTCGAGGAGACCCTCCTCTTGCAAGATCGCAGCCATTCGCTTGCGCAGCGCGCGTGAGGGACCGCTCACGACCGACTCGCCCAGGCAATCAAACCCACCCTTGGTCCGAGGCAATGGCTCGCGTGGGTCGAACAGTCCAACGCACAACCGCACGAGGCTCGACTTGCCGCCACCGCTCTTGCCGACCAACAGGTAGAAGCCGCCAATAGGCACGTCAATCGTCGCTCCCGACAGCAACAGTTCTTCGCCGTCGCCGCGTCGGTGCGCGAGCGAGAAGTCCCGCAGCGACCAGAAGGACGCGACCATCTACTTGCGCGGCCTCAAGTCAGCCGGCGCCACACCGAGCCCGACAAGCCTTGCAAGGCTGTTCTTGCGTGGGGCGGTTTGACCCAGCAGGCCGCTCACCTTGGCTGCTTCGATCAGAATGCCACCGCGATGCTGATCAAGGACTGCGGCGAGGTCCGCGAGATCCGTGACCACAGCACGCGCTCCATCAGGACGGAGCGCGCGCAGTTCGCTCGGCGCAACGACGTCCACTTCGAATGCGAGCAAGTCTGCTGGCGTCCCGCGGAGGTCTGGCGGCGCTTCGTCGAGAACGAGAGCCGCGAGATCCAAATCATTGGGTGCAGTCCACACCCGATGGCCGCGCAGCGCTGGCCCACCGGGGATCGATACGGTGATCTGTTCGCGATCGATGTCGACATCGCCCCATGTCTCGCTGGCCGTGTAGGCGCCATCGACGACGCTGCGCGCCGTCATGACCACCGCGCGACCACTCGCATCCAACCACAGCACGCCGGTGCCTTCGCCCCGGATGCGGTCGTCTGCCGAGAAGGTGTCGCGGTCCACCGCGTCATAGACGATGCGGACGAGCACGATTGGATCGCCGGTATCTGCGACGCGCGAAGCTTGCTTGGCGATCGCTTCTGGCGGCACTTCGCCGACTGCGAGGTCCGGTCGTTCGGCTGCCGCGCCGGCGCGATGGCCGTCGACCACGGGCGAGCCCTTTCCTGGCTCGGTCGCATAGGCGACGAACGGCGAGACGATCGCTGAAAAGTCCGCGATGGCAAATCCAGACAGCAGCGCACCGCTCAGGTGCGGGCGCGCGACCCAGAAGACGCTGTGATCGGTCACCGTGTGGCGATGGCGATTGTCGACCCGCAGCGCGACTTCGACGCATCGGCCATCGGCCGCAAGCCTCACGCTCCGTACGTCCCCGGTTTGCGTGCCGCGGAACACGATCGGTGAACCTTCGCGCAAGCCGTGGTTCTCCGGCACCAGCAAGGTCATCAACAGGTCGCCGTGACCAATCGGGGCGAGCGTGTCAGGTTCGACGATCGCAGGCGGCCGCTCGTCGCCGGCCAACGTGGCGCCTGCCAACAGACGCGAGCCGCGTTCTTTCGGGGTCAAGAATGCGACGTAGGCATCGCGCACCAAGGTGTCGAGACCCGACGCGCCCGACGCCAGCCCGGAGAAGCGCGGCGCAACGATCCAGAATGCGGCGTTGATGCACGCTTGCTCTTCCCCCGCGGCATCGAGCATCAGATCGACCACCGCCTTGCTGCCGTCCTCCGCAACCTGCACCGCGCGCACTTGACCTACCCGCACGCCGCGGTAGCGCACGTCAGCTCCAGTCCGCAACCCACGCGCGTCACGGAACTCGACGCGGATCGGCATTCCGCTTCCGCCTTGCGCCGAAGTCAGCGCCTTCCACAAGACGAGCGCGCCGACGATTGCCAGCGCCAGCGCGACAACCCCCAACAAGTAGCGGGATCGGTGCATCGTGCGGATTCCTGCTTGGCGCCGCACCCTCTGCGTTTCCGCCACCGCGCCGGAGCGGCGGAAGGTGGTTGATCAGATGTCGATGTTGGTCGCTTCGATCGCGTGCTTCTCGATGAACTCACGCCGCGGCTCGACCTCAGGTCCCATCAACACTGTGAACATCTGGTCGGCCTCGACCATGTCATTGACGGTGACTCGCTTCAATGTGCGACGCTCGGGGTCCATCGTCGACTCGAAGAGCTGAGATGGATTCATCTCGCCGAGACCTTTGTAGCGTTGCGGTGGCTCGACTTCGCGCTCGCAGAGTTGCGTCAGCGCGCGCGCCGCGTCGCCGAGGTCGTCGAACACATCCGGCGTGCCATTGCCGCTCTTAACCGACCACTGTGCGAAGCCACGCTTCAGCATGTGGGGTTGAATGTCGAACGTCGCGAGCTTGCGCAGCAGGTTCTGCATCTCGAGGCCCATGTGCAACGCGTAGACCTCGAGGTCCGATTCTTCACGACGGTGCTTCGACTCGGGACCGGTGTAGATGTTGAGATCGCGACCAAGCGCCGTCTTGACCTTCTCGGTCTCCGCCTTGAGCTGCGATTCTGTGTCGAAGAACACGCCCTTGCCGCCGCGCACGACGAAGTAAGACGGCAACGTGAAATCCGGAACCGTTGCCGAGGTCGCGTAGTCACGCACCGAGATCAGACCGTCGGCAGGAAGACGCGACTGACAGGCAAAGACGCGATGCAGCGCTTCGATCAGGTTGCGCAACTCTCTGCCTGAGAAGCTGCGGCCGCCCTGCACAGTGAGCTTGGTTTCGCCCAGACCCAGCTCGGCCATGATTTCGATCTTCTCGTCCTCGGTGACTGCGTAGCGCTCGGTCTTGCCCTTCTTGATGCGAGAGAGCGGTGGTTGCGCAACGAACACGTGCCCTCGCGAAACCCACTCGGGCA
>SXGT01040050.1_pt1 | contig 32297 bp, 21 predicted proteins | sample 3176221 | NCBI WGS metagenome assembly SXGT01 (sample SAMN11356862, study PRJNA531348) | freshwater metagenome | isolation source: freshwater sample F1-120 | place: China: Fuxian Lake, Yuxi | collected 2017-12-25
CCAGCCACGCGACGGCGATCCGCGCTCGTCCTTCGTCACCTACGACGGCGACGGCAGCGGCGGCACCGTGCGTTTCCATCGCGTCGAGTACGACGTCGCCACCACGATGGCGAAGATCCGCGCAATCCCCGAGCTGCCCGACTACCTCGCCGACCGGCTGAGCCAGGGCCGCTGACCCCGGCGCGGCCATCGCGGCTGGGCCAGATCCACTATCGACATGCTGACGATGTTGCGTTCGTTCCTGTTGTTTGCACTGACCGCGCTGGCAGCGGCGCAGGGCCAGCCCGATCCCACGATCGTGCACGAGTTCGGAACGCCGGGAGCCACCGGCAGTTTCCGCGCGCGCTTCCACCCGGACGGTGCGGGCCTCGTGTTCCTGCAGGCGACCGACCACTACAAGTCGCTGGCGGCGAAGCGGCAGGAGAAGCACGGTCCCGGCGATTGGCTGGCGCTGGCCTGGAACGGCAACGACCACGGGCTGCGGCTCGTGCAGACGACGCCGTCGACCGCGTTCCCGGCCGATCCGGCGCTGGCGCGCTGGAACGTCGAGGCGAGCGGCGACACGGTGAAGTTCACGCTCGACGGCGGCGCCGGGCTCTGGCTCGAGAAGGTGCTGCGCCACGACCCGAAGCTGCGCGGCTTCACGCTCGAGATCGCGCTGATCAACAAGACGTCGACGGCGACCGGTTCGCTCGACTTCACCCTGCTCGGTCTGGCGCCGGTGTCGGCGGCAGAATTGTCGTTGTTCGGCACGTTGGCCGTGGCGATCGCGGCGGGCACCGACGGCGCTGCGACGACGATCGGGGCGGCCCCCGGTCCCTCGCAGCCGCTCGCGTTGGCGACGCCGCTGTCGTTCGCCGGTTCGACCAACCGCTTCTTCGGCACGTTCCTGTTCCCGAAGGACGACGCCGCGCGCACGGCCCTCGGCGCGATGAACGTCGACTTCGTGCCGGCGGTCGGTGACGAAGGGCTGAAGGTGTCGCCGTTCTCGTCGACGCGTGTCCGCCACGACCTGCGGCTGGCCGTGCCGGCCGTGGGCGCCGAGACGCGCGTTGCGCTCGGTCTCTATGCCGGTCCGAAGTCGTACCGCGTGTTCGCGACGTTGCCCGAAGCGGTGCGCGACCAGTTCCGCCCGATCCTCGAGTACGACCTCAACTCGCCGTGCTGCTTTTCGATCGAGATGCCGGGTGGCCGGCCGATGGCGAAGTTGCTGCTGTGGTTGCTCGGCATCTTCCACGACGTGATCCAGAACTGGGGCGTCGCGATCATGATGCTGACCATCCTGGTGCGCGGCCTGCTGGCGCCGCTCAACTTCCGGATGCAGAAGTCGATGCGCGCCTACGGCAAGAAGATGGCCGTGCTGAAGCCCAAGCTCGACGCGCTGAAGGCGCAGTTCGGCAGCGACCAGCGCGGCTACCAGCAGGCGATGATCGCGTTCCAGCGCGAACACAAGATGATGCCGCCGCTCGGTGGCTGCCTGCCGATCCTGCTGACGATGCCGGTCTACATCGGCTTGTTCACCGCGCTGCGCACTGCCTACGACGTGCGCCAGGAACCGTTCTGCGCGTGGGTCGACGACCTCAGCGTGCCCGACGCGTTGGTCCACAATTTCCTGTTCGGCTTCGACCTCAACCTGCTGCCGATCCTGTGGATCGTCATGATGCTGATCCAGACGTTGCGCACGCCGCTGCCGAACGATCCGCAGCAGCGCCAGACGATGATGATCATGCGCTTCATGCCGCTGATCTTCGGCGTGATGCTCTACACCTACGCCGCCGCCCTGCTCGTCTACATGGTGACTTCGATGGTGTGGTCGATGATCGAGTTCTCGGTCACGAAGAAGATCCTCGGGCCGATCGACGGCGATGCTGCCGCGTTCGCGCCGCAGACGATGTAGGCCCTCAGGCCGGCAGCACGAACTCGAACAACACGCCGCCGTCCGGCAGCCGCCGGGCGGTGGCCTGGCCGCGGTGGCCGAGCACGACAGTCTGCGCCAGGAACAGGCCCAGCCCCTGGGCCTGGCCGCGCAGCGCGCGGGCCGCGTAGTACGGCTCGAACGACTGCGGCAGGTTCCAACCCGCCAACGGCGCTCCGCGCGCAGCGAGCCGCAGGCAGCGACCGCCGCCGAGTGGGTGCAGCTGCAGTTCGGTGCTGGCGCCGGCCGCGTGCAGTTCTTCGCGCAGTCGCACGATTGCTGCGATCGCCAACCCGAGTTGCGCCCGGTCGCCGCGCACCCGCTGCGGGCCGTCGTCGATCGTGCACGCAGGTTCGGCCCGGTGTTCGGCACTCGCCAGGGTCTGCGCCACGACTTCGCGCAGGTCGACCTCGGTCCAGGTTGCTGGGCCAGTCGCCGCCGAAGCGACGGCGCGCAAACGATCGACGGCGGCATGCACCTTGTCGATGCCGGCCAGCGCCGCCGCGATCTGGTCGCGGCGGTTGCGTTCCGCGGCGGCCTGCAGGTCGGCGCGCAGCAGCTGCAGGTGGCCCGACACGAACATCAGCGGGTTGTTGACCTCGTCGGCGACGCCGCGGGCGAGATCGACGAACACATCGGCGCGCGGTCGGTCGCTGCGTTGCAGCGCCTGTTCGAGCACCGCCGCCAGCTGGCCGGGTGCTTCGGGGAACGGCAGCAACGGCGCTTGCAGCCGCTGCGCGATCGCGGCGGCGGCGACTTCGTGTTCGGGCGGCGTCACCACGACGATGCCGAGGTTGGGCCACAACCGTTGCAGCATGCGCAACGCGCCGAGTTCCTCTTCGGCGGACGGCCCGAACGCGACCAGCACGAGGTCGGGAGCTGCCCGCAGCACCACTTCGGCATCCGCCAGCAACGTCGCCACCGGCCGCACCTCGGGCCGGAGGGGAAGTTGGCGCAGATCGCCGACCAGCCGGTCGTGCACCGGCCCGGCGACCACGATGCGGAGTGGCCGTTCCATGAATGCGAAGCCCTGGCCAGTGGCACGGAGCTTGGCTCGCCGGGGCGGAATCCGGACGGTAACGAGCAACTCGTCCGATGTCACCGGATCCGGGGGTGGCGAGGTCGCCGACTTCCTGGCTGTTGCTGTAGCCGCAGCGCGGTTGCCGCCGATACCAAGGCCGTGACGGGCGACCCCGAAGACACGGCGAAAGCCGACGGAAATGGCAAACCAGGCCCGCGATTGCAGGTGGTCGCGGGTGCTCTCGACACCTCGGCGCCGCCGCCGCGGGTGCGGCTCGTGCGCGAGTGGAAAGGGCTGACGGTGGCCGATCTCTATCGCGACGAACTGGTCGAACGCCTGCCGGGGCAGATGCGTTCGGCATTGCGCCACATCGAAGCGGGGGACTTCGCGGCCGCCGATCGGGCGCTGCCGGGCGACGACACCCCCGTCTACGCGGGGCCCGGCCATCGGCGGCCGGAACGACGCCTGCTCGTGCTGATGGTCGCCATGGCCGCGGTGTTGGCAGCCTTCGCGGTTGCCGAGATGTTCGCGCCATGATCTGGTCGCCGTCGCTCTGCCTGGCGCCGGGAGCACGAATCGTCGCTGACAACCCTCGCGCGACGGTCGCTTGCCGCGCACTATCTCGCCGCCAACCGTGAGTTCGTTCGCCGACCAGGACCCGAATGCAGCCGCCGTTGTCGCGCCCGACGCGGTCGTCCCGAGCCTCAGCGTCGTCGTGCCCATCTACAACGAACGCGAGAACGTGGGCCCGCTGCACGAGTCCCTGACGCATGCCCTGCAGTCGTTCGGTCGCAGCTACGAGATCGTGTTCGTCGACGACGGCAGCAAGGACGGCACCCGCGACGTGATGCGCGAACTGGCGGCGATCGATCCGCACCTGCGCCTGGTGTTGTTCCGGCGCAACTACGGCCAGACCGCGGCGATGGCAGCGGGTTTCCGCACTGCGCGCGGTCGCACCATCGTGTCGATGGATGGCGACCTGCAGAACGATCCCGCCGACATCGGGCGCCTCGTCGAGAAGCTCGACCAGGGCTACGACGTGGTGTGCGGTTGGCGGCGTTGGCGCCAGGACCGCGCGATGACGCGCCTCTTGCCGAGCCGCATCGCCAACTTCCTGATCTCGCGCGTCACCGGGGCCCGCATCCACGACACCGGCTGTTCGTTGAAGGCGTACCGCAGCTGGGTCGTGCGCAGCCTGCACCTCTACTCCGACATGCACCGCTTCCTCGCCGCGCTCGGCGTCGGGCTCGGTGCGCGCATCACCGAGCTGCCGGTGCGCCACCATGCGCGGCGGGCCGGCAAGTCGAAGTACGGCCTCGGCCGCGTGTTTCGCGTTCTCGCGGACCTGGTCGGCATCAAGATGCTGATCCAGTTCGCGGCGCACCCGATCCGCTGGTTCTCGTTGCTGGCGCTGCCGCTGTTCGTGCTGGCGCCGGCGATGTTCCTGCTCGGCTTCGTCAAGGTGCATCGCGAGGGCGGCTGGGAGCTGTTCGGCAACTACCCGTACGACATGGCTGCCGTCGCAGTCGGCGCCGTGGCGCTGCTGATCGCGATGAACGTGTTCCTGCTCGGCTTCCTCGCCGAACTGCAGGTCAAAGTGTCGAAGTTCTTCCGGCACCGCATCTCGGTCACGGCGCGGGAGGCGAGCCGATGAGCCAGTCGCCGCTCGTCTCGGTCGTCGTCGCGATCGCCGGGCCCGAAGGGCAGCCGCGCGTCGTCGTCGATGCCTTCGGCAAGGCGTTGATCGACGGCGGCTACCGCTGCGAGTTCGTGGTCGTGCTCGACGGCCCGGGCACGCGTTTCGAACAGGAACTGCGCGAGGTCGGCTCCCGCTGGCCGGTGCGCATCGTGCAATTGGAGGGTGGCGGTCTCGGCGAGTCGATCGCGCTGTCGGCAGGCGTCGCCAAGGCGACCGGCGACCTCGTCGTCAACGTGCCACCGTACGTGCAGATCGAGCCCGAGGACGTGCTCAAGGTGGTGAAGGCGCTCGAGGCCGGCGCCGACTGTGTCGCGACTTGGCGGCACTCGCGCATCGACCCGTGGTTGAACCAGCTGCAGTCGCGGCTGTTCAACTTCGCGTTGCGCTTCATCATGAACATGCCGTTCCACGACCTGAACTCGGGCACGCGCGGTTTCCGCCGCCAGGTGCTCGAAGAGGTCGCGGTCTACGGCGAGCTGTATCGCTTCCTGCCCGTGCTGGCGCGCCGCCAGGGGTTCCGCGTCGTCGAAGTGCGCGTGCGGCACCGCGAGGAGAAGGGCCGCGCCGGGTTTTACGGCATCGGCGTCTACCTGCGTCGCTTCCTCGACATCCTCGCGATCACGTTCCTGACGCGCTTCACGCAGCGGCCGTTGCGGTTCTTCGGCTACGTCGGCTTCACCGCGATGCTGGTCGGCGTGCTGATGGCGGCGGTGCCGTTGTGGCGGAAGATCGTCGACGACCAGGGCCTCGGGGAACGGCCGATCTTCGTCATCGGCGCGATCCTGGCGGCGTTCGGCGTGCAGTTGATCGGGTTCGGCCTGATCGGCGAGATCATCATCTTCACGCAGGCGCCGAACCTGCGCGACTTCAAGGTCGAGGACCAGGTCGAAGGTGGCGCTGAGTCACCCGACCACAAGGCGGTCGAGTTCGTGCCGCCGATGCCGGAGCCAGCGCTGTTGCCGACGATCGGCGACGCGATGCCGGTTGTCGCCGCCACCGTCCCCGCGGAGCCGGTGGCGCCGAACGAACTGCGGGTGCGCGAGATCCTGCCCGGCGAAGACTCGCGCTGGGACAGCTACGTCAGCCGGCATCCGCTCGGCACGTTCTTCCATCGCACCGGATGGGCCCGCGCCACCGCCGAGCACTTCCGCCACCAGCAGTTCCATCTCGTCGTCGAAGACGGTCGGCGCTGGATTGGCGTGCTGCCGTTGTTCCTGGCCAAGAGTCCGTTCCTCGGCAAGAACCTGATCAGCGTTCCCTACGGCGTCTACGGCGGCGTGCTCGCCGACGACGACCGCGCCCAGAACGCGCTGCTGGCGCGCGCCGAAGCGCTCGGTCGCGAACTCGGCGTCGGCTACGTCGAACTGCGCCATCTCGAAGCGCGCTCCGGCGAACGGCCGCGCTCGCCGCTCTACGTGACGTTCCGCTGCGATCTGCCGGAACGCGCCGAAGACGTGATGGCGCGCATCCCGAAGAAGGCGCGGGCCGAAGTGCGTTGCGCGCGCGATCCCGCGGGGCCGGCGATCGAAGGCAAACGGCGCGAGTCGTTCGGCATCAAGGTCACGCCCGACGGTTCGGTCGACGAGTTGTTCGCGTTGTTCGCCGAGAACAAACGGCGGCTCGGTTCGCCGGCGCTGCCGAAGAAGTGGTTCCGCGGCCTCGTCGAAGAGTTCGGCCAGGCGGCGGTGATCCATCGCGCGGTGGCACCCGACGGTCGCACGCTCGCGGCGGTGATGTCGTTCTGCTGGAAGGACACCGTCTACGCCTACTACTCCGGGTCGCGCACCGACATCAACGACACCGGCGTCAACAACTGGATCTACTGCGCGATCATGGAATGGGCGGTCGAACAGGGCTACCGGCGCTTCGACTTCGGCCGCAGTCGCGCCGATTCGGGCCCGGCGAAGTTCAAGAAGAACATGGGCTTCACGGCGGAGCCGTTGCACTACGAGTACTTGCTCGTCGGCCAGGGCGCGAAGCTGCCGGACTTCCATCCGAGCAACCCCAAGCTCGACTTGCCGCGCCGCATGTGGTCGCGCATGCCGATGTTCCTTTGCAACGGGCTCGGTGCGAAACTGTCGCGCTACATCCCGTAACGACCCCACCGCATGCAGCCGTCCTCGCAACGTTCCGCGCCCGTCGAACACACCAAGTGGTCGCCCGGCCTGATCGGGTTCTACGCCAGTTGTGCTGGCGTCTCGATGGGCGCCGCCATCGCGTTTGGCGCGCACTGGTTCTTCAACAGCACCAGCGGCCTCGTGTTCGGCGCGGTGATGTCGGGCGTGTCCTGCATCACCTGCTACTTCTCGCTGGTGGCAGCGCGTCGGCCGCCGGCGGCGGACTAGTCGCCGATCTCAGCCGCGCAGCAGCCAGTCGACGGCAGCGGTGAGATCGCGCGCTTCGTGGTCGGGCGTGCAGCCCGCGGCCCGCAGCTTCTCGCGCTCCGCTGCCGCGGGCTTGCCGCTGTGCACCAGCACCGTGCGCAATGGCAGGCCGCGCGCCATCAGCAGATCGCGCGCGCTGTCGCCGATGATGACGCCGCCTTCGAACGATACGGCGAGCAACTCGCGCGCCTGGTGCAGCACGCCGGGGCCCGGCTTGCGGCACGGGCAGTCGCCGCCGTAGCCGTCCTGCCCGTCGGGATGGTGGGGGCAGTGCAGGTAGGCTTCGATCAGGCCGTCGAGCTCCTGGTGCAGTCGCGCGTGCACGGCGGCGAGATCGCTCTCGCGGTAGAGGCCACGCGCAATGCCGCTCTGGTTGGTGACGACGACGAGGCGGAAGCCGGCGTCGTGCAGGCGCTGCAGGGCGTGCCTGGTGCCGGGGATGATCGCCAACTGCGCGGGACTGGTGACGAAGCCGACTTCGTGGTTCAGCGTGCCGTCGCGGTCGAGGAAAACCGTCGGCTTCACTGCGGCTGCTTCTGGCCGGCCTTGGCGGCGAGCAGATCGAAGCCGAGCAGCGGCGCGTCCTCGCGTTCGAGGCGCACACACAGTTCGGCGGGGATCACAGCGCTGCGCACGCCGAACGGATACGCGACGTCGCCCGCCGACCAGAACATCGGCAACGGCAGCATCACCGGGTCGTAGGCGCCGTCGATCCACTTCGACGTGTAGCCTTCGCTGTACTGCTGCACGCGGTAGCGGGCGGGCCGGTAGCCCTTCTTCTGCAGTTCGATCACGTGGTCGGTGCCGAAGTGGCCGCCGATCGGCAGGCTGGCCGGCGTGGTGCGGCCGGTGTCGCGTCCATCGACGAGGATGCGGGCGCCCAGCGGATCGCTCGACACCAGGACGTTTTCGCGGCTCGAGAACCACGTGCACGCCGGGCACAGCAGCAGCACCGGCAACAGCAGCGAACGTAGGCGCGCGATCATTGTGCGGATGCTATCGACTGCCGGCGGGTTCGGCGACGAGGCCGAACGCGCGATGCGGCGCTGCCTGCCTGCGGGCGCTGGGCGGGTGGTCGGCGCGGCCCGGCCCGACGCTTGACGCTGGCAAGGGGGAAGGGGTGCGGCGGCGGTGCCGCGCCAAAAAGTAGCCTCGCGTTTCGCGGTCGATCCGGTAGCATCGTGTTCGCGATGGGAGGGCGGTCACCCGCCATCGCTGCCAGTCGATTCCGGTCAGTCCTGTTCGAGGAAATCATGGTCATTCGTACCGTCGTGTCCGGCGCCCGGGCCGTGCCAGGGCTCCATTTCTGTTCGTTCGCCGCGTCCATTGCCCTGAGCCTCTGCACCACCTTCGCGGTGGCGCAGGCGCCGGCCGGCACTCCGGTGCCGACGCCGACGCAGGATCCGGCAACGCAGTCGCCGCAGCCACAGCAGCCGGCCGCGAATCCCGCCGCGGGCTCTGCCGCGACCAACGCGCCGACGGCGGCGCCGACAACCCAGGATCCAGCCGCGGTTGCGTCCACGCTCACCTTCGGCAAGGTGGTCGTCGACAAGGCTGCCCTGCGCTGCTGGTCCGGTGCGGTCGCGGCACCGCCCGTGTTCGAAGAAGTGCTGAGCAAGGACCAGGTCGTGGCGCTCGGTCGCAGCGAGAACGGCTTCCGCGCCGTGCAGCTGCCGCTGGGGCCGCTCGGCTTCGTCAGCAAGAAGTTCACTACGAGCGGTGACGACGGCGTCGTCAAGACGAAGGGCAGCAAGGTGGCGTTCCGCTACCGCCCGCGTTCCAGCGAAGCGCCAGTCGCGCAGCTCGAAGACGGCACCACGCTGCACGTCATCGGCGAGCAGGACGATTGGTATCGCGTGCGCGTCGCGGGCGTCGATGCCTGGGTCGCCGAGGCCGAAGTGCAAGCGGGTGCTGCGGGCGATCCGGCGTTGGCGAAGGCCTGGGACGATCTGCAGCAGAAGCACCAGGGCGAGATCAAGGCGCGCCTCGATGCGATCGCGGCGCAACGGGCGCGGGAAGTGCAAGACCAGGCCGACCTCGCGGCGCTGCAGTTGGTGCAGGATGCCTTCCTCGCCGAGAAGCAGAAGGAGATCACCGAGCAGAAGTACGCGCCGCTGGCCGAGGTCATCAACAAATTGAAGGGCACGTTGGCGGCAGAGTCGGCGGCGATCGCGGCGGCCGACGCACTGATGAAGCGCATCGACACGCAGCAGTTGCTCGTCGAGTCGACCATCCTGGTCAACACGAAGCCGCCGGTCATCGACCTGCCGCCGCCGGAAGCCAAGGACCCGCTGGAACGCTTCCACTCCATCGGTTGGCTGCGCTACGAACGGCGCCTGGCCGGGCCCGGCGTCTACTTCCTCGAGAAGGGCGGCCAACGGTTGTACGTGCTGTCGTGCAACACCGGCCGCTACGACCTTGCCCTGTTCGTGGACCACGAAGTGGCGATCAACGGCCCGCGCCGTCGCCCGGTGACCGAGAGCTTGAGCGTGCTCGACGCCGAGCGCATCGAAGTGCTCGGCACGCCGCAGTGATGCGTCGCTGACGCGGTGGTGATTCCGCGTTCCTCGACGTCTGCAGTCGGTTGGGGCGCGGTGGGTCGGCAACGGACGATGGCATAGGCGGTTGCCAACCAGCGCCGCGCCGACGCCAGTGCCTCCGGTGGGAATGCCGAAACAGGGCTCGTGCCGCAGCAAGTGCGGCCCCCTCCATCGCCGTGCACCGCTGCTTTCTCGCCCGCCTGGTTCGCTGCCTGTTCCTCGCCACGGCGACGTTGTCGCCGCTCTGGGCGCAAGGGCAGTCGACGCCGCCGGCCCCGGCGGTCGAGTCGTCGAACCTGGCCGCGCTCGAGTCGCTCATCGCGCATGGGCGCGAGCAACTCGAACTCGAAGACCCGGTCGCAGCCTGGGAATCGTTCCGCCGCGCGGCGCGCGATGGCGCCGACCCGCACATGTGCTTCGTCGGGCTCGGCCGCACGCACCTGATGCTCGGCCACAGCGCTTTCGCCGTGGCCTACGCCGAAGCCAGCCTGCGCACTGATCCGACCAGCCAGGAAGCGATGGCGTTGCGCATCCGCTCGCTGATCCGGGCGCGCCGCTTCGACGAGGCGGTCCTGAGTGCCAGCCGATTCCTGCTGCGCATCACCGAACCTGGCGCCGATCTGCAGGCCGCGCGCGCGTCGTCGCTGTTCCGCGTGCAGCGCATCGACGAAGCCGCCACCGGCTACCGGAAGGTCGTCCAGCTCGAGCCGCTGCATCCGGAAGGCCACCTGCGGCTGGGTTCGGGGTTGTTGCCGCCCTGCGTGCTCGCGCCGGACCCGCGTCTCGCCAGTGCCGTCGCCGAACTCGGGCAAGGCCAGCGCGACCGCGCGATCACGCTGCTGCAGGCGGTGCTCGCGACTGCGCCCGACCATCCGATCGCGCATCGGCTGCTCGGCGAGACGCTGTTTGCGAACAAGGCCGCGGCGTCGATGGCGGCCACCGACCCGGCCTTCGCGGCGCTGGCGGCGGCGCTGCCGAAGCCGAACGTGCGCGGGCTGCCGGTCGCGCAATTCGTGCCTGGCTACGCGAAGTTGTCGCCCGCCCGGCGGGCCGTCGTCGACCGCACCGCGGCGATGTTCCAGAAGCAGCTCGGCAAGCTGGTCGCGATCGGCGGCCGCCACGACCTGCTGGAGGAACTCGAACGCACCACCGATGCCGATGCGCGCGCCAACCTGCGCGGGAAGCGCACCTTCGACGGGCGCGTGTGGGATGACGTGCGCGGCGTCGGTGGCGTGCAGGCGGCGACCGGCATCGAGGCGCTCGACGACGCGGCGACGTTCGGCTTCGACACCTTCGCGCACGAAGTGGCGCACCAGGTGCACTACTACACCTTCACGCCGCTGCAGCGGGCGCGGATCCGGGCGCTCTATGACCTGGCGATCCTGGAGGGGCGATGCCTCGACTACTACGCGGCGAGCAACGAGGCGGAGTACTTCGGCCAGGGCGTCGAGGCGTTCGCCAGCTACGGCAAGCGTCCGGGCAGCGAGACCACGCACGGCCACACCCGCTTCGAATTGCTGCGAATCGATCCCGAACTGCATCGCTTCCTCGAGTCGGTGGTCGACCACGACCCGCTGGCGATGCCGGAAGTGCGCGAGCGGGTGCTGGAAGCTGCGGTGGCCGTCGCGCTGCGCTGCGGTCGCGCCGCCGATGCGAAGGTCGCCGCCGGGTTGCTGGCGAAGGGGCCCTTGCGCACGCGGCTCGAGGTCGACGTCGACCGTGCGCTGCAGGCATCTCGCTGCCACTGACGAAAATCTGCGACCGCGGCGCCGCCAAAGACACCATGGCGGCATGCACGAACTTCGAATCCATGGGAGCCAGCGGCGGCACGGCCCGCGCGAACGCATCCTGCAACTCGGCGAAGCCCGTCTGAGCGACGCCGAGAGTGTCGCCCTGGTGTTGCGCACCGGCATGCGCGGCGAGGGCGCGGAACAGGTGGCCCAGCGCCTGCTGCGCCGGTTTGGCGGCCTGCCGGGCCTGGCCGGGGCGAGCTTGCGCGAGATGGGAGCGCAACCGGGCGTCGGTCCGGTGCGCGCCGCTTCGGTGGCGGCGGCGTTCGGGCTGGCGCGTCGGCTGGCGGAAGCGGCGTTTCGCCCCGGCACGCGCGTCGAAAACGGCCACGACATCGCCCGTCTGGTGCGCGATTCGGTGCACGGCGCCCGCCGCGAGAGCTTCTTCGTGGCGCCGCTCGATGCCCGCCACCGCCTGCTCGGCCTGCACATCGTCTGCACCGGCAGCCTCGACGCCGTGCCGGTGCATCCGCGCGAGGTGTTTTCGCCGGCCGTGCGCGACAGCGCCGCGGCAATCGTGGTCGCGCACAACCATCCCAGCGGCGACCCGCAGCCGAGCGCCGAGGATCGCCTGGTCACCGGGCGGTTGCGCGAGTCCGGGGTGCTGCTCGGCATCGTCCTGCTCGACCACCTCGTCGTGGGGGCCGACCGCTACTACAGTTTCGCCGCGGAGGCTTTCTTCCCGATTCGCCCCCTGGCCGCAGAATCCGCCGGAACCGGCAGCGTGGCCGGTTCTCCCTGGGTGACGACGGACAGCAACGTGCCCTTCGACCCACTGACCCGATGACCCGACCGGACCGCGAACGTTTCGAGCACCTGGTGCGCACCTGCCATGCAGCCGTGTTTCGCGCCGCGCGCCGGATCTGCGCCGACGACGCGACTGCGGCCGACGTGACGCAGGATGTGTTCGTGCGGGTCTGGGAAGGCAAGGTCGCGATGGAGGCGGCGGTGAGCGAGCGGGCCACGTTGTGTTGGTTCGCCACGCGCCTTTCGCAGAACGCCGGGCGATCGGCGCGTCGTCGTCACGACCACGAGGACCACGCCATGCACCGCCGTTCCGAGCCGTTCGCCGATCCCGTCGCCACCGCCAGTGCCGCCGACCTGAACGCCAAGGTCGCCACGTTCGTCGACGAGCTGCCCGAAGAGTTGCGGTTGCCGTTGTTGTTGCGCCATCAGGACGAGCTGTCGCTGGCGGCGATCGGCAGCAGCCTCGCGTTGCCGACATCGACCGTGCACGACCGCATCCAGCTTGGGTTGGAACGCTTGCGCAGCCGCCTGCAATCGAACGGCCACGGGCTGCTGTTGGCGGCAATTCCCGGGCTACTCGCTGGTTTCGCACCGGCCGCACCCGGCGGTCTCGAACGGCGCCTGCTTGCCGTCAGCAACGTGCTGCCGGCGGTTGCTGGTTTGCCGAAGGTGGTGCTGTCCTTGGTGGCGATGGCGGTGGTCGCGATCGGCGTCGCCGTGGCGGCGGCGGCGACGCGCAGCGATGCGCCTCCGACCGTGACCACCGGAGCGTCGCTGGCCGCCTTCCCCGACGCCGTCCAGGATCCCAAAGCCCAGGATCCCAAACCGACGCCGGCTGCGGGCACCGAGCAGCGGCGCGCCGTGCCGTTGGTGCCGATGCCCAAGCCGGCAACCGAGGACGCCGCCAAGTTCACGGCGACCTGGACCGGAACCGTGCACGACGCGAGCGGCTTTCCGGTCGTCGGCGGGGAGGTGTACGTGGTTGCCGGCGGCGGCTACAAGGCGTTCGAACTTGGTGCTCCGGCGGTGACCGATGCGCGGGGCGCCTTCACGGTGCACGCGAGTTCGCATTGGCTCGCGCCCGATGCGGTGCGGCTGGTCGTGCGCGAACACGGTCGGCAGCTGCTCGACAGCGGTGACCTGCCGCTGCCGCCGGCGGCGACCCCGCGCGCGATCGAGTTGGTGTTGCCGGCGAGCGCCGGCGATGCGGTGTCGAAGTACGACGTGACGGTCGCGGTGCGCGACGAAGCGGGGGCGCCGTTGGCCGGGGCCAAGGTCGTCTTCTACCCCGGTACCGCTGGCGGCGCCGCGCCGAGTCTGCACTGGCGCACGCGCAGCGAAGCGCAGGCCGACGTCGATGCATCAGGCCGGGCGCGGCTGCAGGGGCGCGGCCTCGGCGACAAGTGGTTGTTCGTCGATGGCAGGCCGCTCGGCCACACCTGCGTGCTGCGGGCGCTGCCGCTGCGCAGCGCGGGCACGCACAACGCCGAGGTGGTGTTGCCGAAGGGCAAGGAGCTCGAAGTCGTCACCACCATGGTGGATGGTGGGGAGCCAGAAGGCGCGCCGTGGCTCGAACACGCAGCGACCGACTTGCTGTTGCAGCCGAAGCGGGTAGGCGATGTGTGGCTGTTCCGCGGGCTCGCCGACGACAGCTACACCGTGCGCGCGGGAGATGCCGCAGTGCGTGGAGTGACGGCAGCGCGCCGTCGGGTCAGCATCCAGATCAAGGAATCGACCGACGTGCGCGACGTCGGCGACCACATGGCCGAACTGCACGGTGAGTTCGTCGATGCGATGACCGGCGAAGTGGTGGGCTATGGCCCGTTTGATGTCGAACTGCACCCGTTGCTTGCGGATGGCAGTTCGTTGGCCAGCGACGGGATCGAGCCGCCGCCGCCGCAACAGCGAGCGGCGAGCGGCGGCGAGCAGACTTCGTTCTGCCACACCGGGCTCACCGCCGGGCGCTGGGCGCTCGTCGCCACCATCGAAGGCTATGCGGTTGCCTGCGTGCCCTTCGAGTTGCGCGATCGCGAGATCCGGGCGTCGCTGCGGGTGCCGTTGCACCGACCGGCGGTCGTGCATGGGCGCGTGGTGGGCAGCGACGGCCAGCCTGTCGCGGGTGTCACCGTGGTGGCGCTGGGCGAGGGGCCACTCGCCGACCGCAGTCTGGAGAGTTGGCGGCGCCATCGCGAAAGCACGCAGAGCCCCAACGCCCCCGAGCCGTCGTTCACGCCGCTGCGCAGCTACACGAGGGACGCGGGCGCGTTCACGATGCTCACTGTCCCGCCCGATGTGCCGCTGCGCCTCGTCGCGATGCACGACACCGCCGGGTTCTGTGTGCTCACAGTGCCGCCACTGCGCGCCGGCGAGACGGTCGGCAACCTCGTGCTGAAGCTGGCGCCGCGCTAGCGGAGGCTTCGCGCCGGACGCAGCCCACCGTCCGTGTTGCGCACGGTCGCTTCGTGCGCGCCGCGATTCGAACACCGTGCCAGCGAGGCGGGGAAGCCGAAGCTGCCGCCGCGGTTGGCACGGTTGTCCGCGAACAGGATCTGTTCGTGCAGGCCATCGCCGTGGCGAACCGGACCTTGGTAGTCGCCGATCTCGTCGAGGCACCATTCGAAGACGTTGCCGTGCATGTCGAAGAAGCCGAACGCATTGGCGGCGAACGAGCCAACCGGCGCATGCAGAGCGAAACCGTCGTCCCAGGCTTCGGCATCGCTGGTCACCCCGGTGGTCTTCGCTGCGCCATCGGCCACGTTGCCATGCGTTGCCAAGTCTTCGAAGGAACACGACCACGGCATCGCGCTGCCGGCGCGGCACGCGAACTCCCACTGCGCCTCGGTCGGCAGCACCATGCCATTCTGGGTGAGCAAGGCAACGCTCATCACCCAACTCACTTGCTCGACCGGGTTGGTGAGTGTCATCGTGCGGCCGCCGCGGCCGAAGGCGCGCCCGGCGGGATAGGCGCTTGGCTGCCGCAACTCGGGATCGCCGTACCAGAGCCGTTGCCATTGCCCCTGCGTCAGTTCGTGGCGAGCCAGGAAGAACGCGCGCAGCGTGACCGTGTGCACCGGTGCCTCTTCCGCTTTCGCCGCTGCATCGACGTAGTGGGCCGCGCCGCCCTCCGGTGACGCGCCCATCGAGAACGTGCCGCCTGGCACCAACACCATCACGAGGCCCGTGTCCCCTGACACTTCGATCGAGCCGTCGGCGCGATGCACAGGAATCGGGATCTCGGCGGCGTCCTGCTTGCCGTCCCACGCCGACCGCAAGTCGTAGAACTCCCAGAGCTTCGTCACCGGGTTCATGCCGATCGGCACCAACCCCATCTGCGGAGCCAAGGCTTGGATCGGTTGGGCTCGGTAGGCCGTGTTCGCCACGATGCCGTCGGCTTTGGCGATGGCCGCGGCAGCTTCGGCCCAAGTGGCGCGGGCCCGGGGATGTGCTTCGGTGAGCTCGCGGATGCGGCGCGCCCAAACCAGCCGTTGTTGCACCGCCACAGCATCCTCGCGCTGCAAGGTGTCGATCTTCGGCAGCAGCGCCGTCAGGGCTTCGTGCAGAAACTGCTGCGACTCGGGCCGTGCGGGGTTTCCCACGTCGGCGATCTGTTGCCGCGACTCCAGATCGCGCAGCGTCTGTTGCAGGCGCGGCCGCATCGCGACCAACCTGGCGACGTCGCCATCGAGCCATGCCTGCATCGCCGGCACGTGCTCGGGCCAGGGTGGGTGCAGCAACTGCGCCGCGGCGGTCGCCCGCTCCAGCAGCACGACACCGGCGAGATCGTCGAACTCGTCGCTTCGCATTTTCGCGAGGCGAGCATTGTCGGCCGCCAGCACGGCCTGGTTCAGGGCATCGAATGCGAACCACGTCGTGCCGGCGATGCCGGCGACGAGTGTGAGCAGCACGATGGCTGCCGCGCCGATCTGCAGCCGATGCCGCCGCAAGAACTTGCCAACGCGGTAGCGCAGCGTCGGCGGTCCCGCGAGCACCGGTTCATGGCGCAGGTAGCGTTCGATCTCCGCCGCCAGCGCCGTCGCCGCGTCGTAGCGACGTTCCGGTTCCTTGGCCATCGCCTTGAGCACGATCCAGTCGAGATCGCCTTGCAGCGCTTTGCGCAGCATGCCGGTGGTGGTGCGCCGCTGTTCGGCCAGTGCCGGGAGGTCGAGGCAGCTCGCCAGTTTGGTACTGGGCTTGTCCGGATCCTGGTCGCAGATGATCTGGCGGGCACCGCCGAGGCCGGCGCTGCGCAACAGCTGTCCGGAGAACGGCAGCTCGCCCGTCAGCAGTTCGTACATCATGACGCCGAGCGAATAGATGTCGCTGCGCGAGTCGATCGCCTCGCCGTCGCCGGCCGCTTGCTCGGGCGACATGTACTCGGGCGTGCCGAGCATCTGGCCGCCCATCGTCAACCCGGCGCCCGCGGCGAAGGCGTCGTGCGTCGCCTTGGCGAGGCCGAAGTCGACGATCTTGGGCAACGCCACGCCGTCTTCGCGCACGACGAGCACGTTGCCGGGTTTCAGGTCGCGATGCACGATGCCCTTCATGTGGGCGTGGTGCACGCCCTGGCAGATGAGCTGGAACACGGCCAGGCGCTCGGTCAACGACAGGCGGTGCTTGTCGCAGTAGTCAGTCAGTTCCAGGCCTTCGACGAGTTCCATCACGTAGAACGGCTCGCCCGGTTCGGTCGTACCACCGTCGAGCACCTTGGCGATGCAGCGATGGTTCATCGCGGCGAGCGCCTGCCGTTCGAATTGGAAGCGGGCGAGGAACTCGCGCGTGCCGAGGCCGGTTTTGAGCACCTTGATCGCCACGCGGCGTCGCACCGGCTCTTGTTGTTCGGCGAGCCACACCGTGCCCATGCCGCCGCTGCCGAGCAGGCGCACGATGCGGTAGGGACCGATCGACTTCTCCTTGTCGTCCCCGGCCGCGCGCTGCCCCGGCGCCAAGTGCGTGTCCGCCGGCACGTCCGCGCTGGAGTCGCTGCGCACGGTCTTGCGCCCATCCGGGACAGCGGCATCGGGGTCGGTCATCGCATCGCGCAGCCTAGCCTGCCGCGCTCGCCCGAGGAACGCGGTGATCCGTCGATGGAACGTCGAAACGGGCGCCGCGCTGCGTCCGCGGTCGCCAGCCCGGTCACTTGGGCAGCGGACCGGCCTGCACCGTCGCGCACAGCCATTCGCCGGAAGCTCGCTGCGCCGCCAGCACGACCATCGAGTCCTTGCCGAGCACCGCAGTCTGCCGCAGCCGCACGCCGGTGACGCGCGGCAGTTGGATCTTCACCGGCGGCAGCCCCGGGCCAAGTGTCGTTTCGAACTGCGGGATCGGTTGCTGCAGTTCCTGGAACGTCACGTCGCACGACAGCCCGAGCAGGCCATCGGGCAGCCACGTCGCGATCACGTCGGTGATGTTGCCGTCTTGGACCACATCGACGACGGGATCGGCAACCAGCGTGTCGCCCGTTCGCGTCACCGTGAAGTCCTTCACGTACGACGTCTGCTTGACCATCGACATGGTGCCGCGCTGCAGCGGGTTCATGCACAGGCGCGGTGCGTCGAGTTGCTGCGTCGCTGCTTTCGCCAACGCCGCGCGGAACGCGCTGGCGGCGTCCTTCTCCAGCATTCCCTCGAAGGCCATGCCTTGTTCGCGCTGCACGGCGACCAGCTTCTCCTGCAGCGGCGCGAAGGCCTTGGCGTCGATCTCGAACATGTGCACCTGGACGTCGATGGGGTCCTCCTTCTTGGCCAGCGCCGCGTGCCACAGCCGTTCGGCACTCGCGGCTTGCGCCGGAGAACCGAGCAACACGAGCCAGCGATCACCGAGCGTGCGCAGATCGTCGCCTGGTTGCAGCGGCGGATCGATCAGGCGGCGGAACAGGCCGACGATGCTGCTTGGCTGCTCGGTGTCGGGCTTGGCTGCGGGGCGCAGGCCCAACTGCGGCGGTTCGAACTCAGTCCGCTTCTCGTGCAGCTGGTTGAGATCGAACATCTGCACGATGCGGCCCGAGCCGTCGGGCAACGGCATCTTCTGTGCGAGCAGCTGCGTTGCCGCGAACAGCGGCAGCAGCAAGCAGGACAACGGTCGTCGGTGCATCGGCATCATCGGCGTTCACTCCGCAGGGTGTAGCTCTCGAGGCGCGCGCGCCCCGTCGTGACCAGGGAATCGTGGACGATGAACGTAGCCGCGAGGTGGGCGCGCGGCCGCAGTTCTTCGAAGCTGGAAGCGACGATGCGCGGTTGCGCCGTCGTTGCTTCTGCAGGCCACATCGCCACCGCGAGCGCGGCGGCGGCCACTGCGGCAATCGCCGTCGCCTTCGCGAAGCGATGGCGGCGGCGGCGTGGCGTTGTCGCGGCGGCCAGCGGAGCTGCGTGCAGATCGCGCGCGTCGGCGCGCAACGCTACGGCGAGCGGCAACTGTTCGGGATGTTGTTCGAGCCACGCGACCAGTTCGTCGTCGTCGAGAGGATCGACGCCGCGGTCGAGCAGTTCGTGCAAGCGAGCGAGCATCGGATCGTCGTTCATGGGCGGACCTCGGTGAGGCGCAACCGGGCACGGTGCAGCCACGACTTCACGGTGTTGCACGGCACGCCGCGTTCGCTGGCGAGTTGTTGCAGCGTCTGGCCGTCGCGGTGGAACGCGAGCAGCAGGGCGCGCGCGTCGGGTTCGAGCACCGCGAGGCGGCGTTCGAGTTCGTCGCGCAGTTCGGTCGCGCATGGGGCGCGGGTCGCCAGCGCCAGCACCAGATCGGCGGCCGGGCGCGGTTGCCGACGTTGGCGGCGGCGGTGGTCGCAGAAGCAACGGAACGCCGCCGTCTGCAGCCACGCCACGCCATCGTGCGACGCGTCGAAGCTACTGCGCAAGCGCCACACCTTGGCCAGGGTCTCCTGCAGCACGTCGTCGCCGTCGTGCTCGCCGCCGCACAGCCGGCGCAGGAACGTCCGCAACTCCGGCATGGCGCGCTGCAGCAGCGCCGCGAACGCGGCATCGTCGAGTCGGGGCGCCACATCGGCAGGGGGCATCGGGGTCGGCTCTACCACCGTGACCCCTGGCGAGGTTGCAGGCTTTCTCACGATTCGCGCCGGGCTTGCAGCCGTTCGCCGGTCGCGAAGAACAGGCCGCCCTTGCAGTGGTGGATGGTGCGCGGTCCCGACGCCGCGAAATGCCATTCGCCCTTCTGCCACAGGGTGTCGTCGGCCCAGGCGGCAACGCATTCCAGCACGAACAGGTCGTGGCGTTGTTCGCTGTCCGGCTCGGGCACGCGCCGGCATTCGAGCCAGGCGGCGCAACCGGCCAGCAACGGCGCCTGCACGTGCGTGCCCCGTTCGCTGGCGAGGCCGTGCACCGCGAACTTGTCGATCTCGCGTCCACTGTGCGTGCCGACCGCCATGGTGAGGTCGGTCTGCGCCGTCGTCGGCGCGTGCAGCACGCATTCGCCGGACGCGAGCAGCAGTTCGCGGGTGAAGGTGTTCGCGGCGACCACCGCGGCGAACTTCGGCGGTTCGAAGTCGAGCGGCATCACCCACGAAGCGGCCATCACGTTGGTGCGGCCCGCGTGCGCGGTCGTGACGAGTGCCGTCGGACCGTGGTTGAACAGGCGGTAGGCGTGGGCGAGCGGCACGGGAACGCGCATGCCGAGGACGATAGCGAAGTCGCGATTGGGCGCGCTCGGCGATGCCCTTTCGCAAATCGCGTGTCGTTGGTTTCGGCGATGGCCGCGGGTGGGTAGCCTCCGCGAGCAGGTACCCCGAATGCGCCATCGCCCGTTTGCTCTCACCGTCCTCGCCTTGGTCGTAGCCACCGCTACCCGCTCCCTGCCGGCCCAAGAGCCCGCGGCGGAAGCGGCGCCGAGTCTGCAGTGGGAGCAGTTGCCGACGATGCCCGGCCTCTGGCCAAAGACTTGCCAGGTCAAGTCGGCTTACCAGCTCGGCGATGTGAAGGTCGTTCCCGGAACGGCGTATCCCGTGGTGGCGTTGCTGGCGGACTCCGTGCAGATCATGTTGCCCGACGGCAAGGTCAGGGCCGTTTCGCCGGAAGGCACGGACTGCCTCCAACAGGCGGAAGCTGCCCGCCTGGCGCTAAAGCCGGGGGAGCCGGTGATCGACTGCAAACTGCTGGCGGAACGTGCCGACCTCTGGCCGAAGATGGTTGCGTTGGTGCATCCGCTCGTCGCCGGAGAAGGCGAGAACAAGTTGGTCCGGAAGGCGGGCCATGAGCTCCACTTTGCCAACTTCGACGGCACGTGGCTCCGCGTTGCCGATCCTTCCGCCAAGGGTGTCTCGTTGCCGGTCATCGAGCTGTGGCGGACGGATTTCGTCGAGCGCGTGCGCGCAGCGCTGGCTGCCAAGCCAGCCAACGGCGGCCATCGGGTGCTCGCGGAACTGGCCGGGAAGCTGGTCAACCTGCGTACCGGCAGCAAGACGAAGCTGAACCCGATGGCGCCGCCGCAGTATGTGGTGCTGCTGTTCTCGGCGGGGTGGTGTCCAGGGTGCCAGAGTTTTGCGCCCGAACTGACCCGCTTCTACCAGCAGCACAAGAAGGACGCCGGCAAGCGGTTCGAGGTCATCTGGATCAGCCGTGACCGGTCGGAAGCGGACATGAAGCAGTACGCCAAGAAGCACGAGTTCCCGTGGTTGGCGGTCGCCTGGGACAAGTTGGCGCAGATCCCCCTGACGCAGACGCACGATACCGGCGGCATTCCCAGCGTGGTCCTGCTCGATGCCAAGGGCGCGCTGCTCGCCGACAGCTATGTGGGGAACGAATACAAGGGGACCGAGCCGGTGCTGGCGAGGCTCGCGGACTTGCTGAAGAGCCCGAAGTAACCCGTCGCTTTCGCGGCGCACGTTTCGTGCGCCGAGGGTTCCGGATCAGCGCGCCGGCCAGGCCACTGCATCCCATTCGCCGAGCCGGTCCATGCCGCCGTCGGCGGGCGGACGCCGGCTGCTGCGCAGGCGCTGCTGGATCTCGCGGCAGCGGGCAGCGAGCGCGGCATCGCCGTCGCGTTCGGCGGCGACGCGGGCGATCTCGACGGCGCCGGCAGCCCATTCGGCGAAGGCGGTGCCGGTGGCGAGCACCACCGTGGTGGGCTCCTGCTCTTGCCACTGGGCCTCGGTCAGCGGCGTGCCGCCGGTCCAGCGGATCGCAGTGGCGATGTCGTGGTGGCGCTCGGAGACGAACCAACCGTGCCGCACGACGTTCTGCGCGAGTGCCTCGGCGAGCGTGCGCGCGTTCGCGTTGCCGGTGGTGCGATGGTGCGCCGCGAAACCGACCGCCGCGAGTGCGTCCTGCCATGGCGTCCAGTACTCGTGCTTGCCCTGCAGCAGGCGTGCGTCGGGTCCCGCGGCGGCCATCGGCCGCACGCGATCCGGGGCGAGGTCGCGGCCCGCCCATTGGCGCCAGTAGACCTGGTCCATGCGCGCATCCATGCGTTTGCCCAGCGCTTCGTCGCCGGTGACGAGCAACGTCCACGCCGCCGCCAGCGCAGTGCGACCGCCGCCACGCGGGGCGCCCGCGTTCGACGTCGAGTGCCGCGGATCGAGCGTCTGTCCTGCCAGATACAGACGCGCTTCGTTCTGCAACTCGCGGCGCGCCCAGTGAGCACCGGTCAACAGCGCGTAGGCCGCGAGATGGTTGTTGCTCCAGTGCTCGCGGTCCTTGCCGGTCCAACCGTGCGTTTCGTAGCGAGGCTCGGGGACCGGTTTGCCGAGGCGATCCTTCGACACGCCGCCGTGCCAGTGCGTGCGCCCCGACCACACGATCCAGTCGGGGTGCGCGGCCGGATCGACCGGTGTGCCGTCCGCTTCGAAGAAGTGCACCGGGCGACAGCCTTCCTGCAGCACCGACAATTCGACCTCGTGCAGCAGGCTCGGCAGGCCGGAGTGCGCGACCAGCGACAGCTTGACGGTGCCGAAGTCGGTCTGGTCGCCGGTCTGACCGGCCATGCGCGCGAGGCTGTGCACGAACGGCGCAAAGGCGTCGCCCTTCGCCGTGCGTTCGCCGGTCACGAAGGCAGCGTGGCTCTTCGCGAACCACGCGCGCAAGGCCGGACCCGCGAGCCACGGCGGTGGATCGGGCACGAAGCCGAACGGACCGAACGCATCGCTGCCGCGCCACGTGGTGGCGCCGAGCAGTGGGATCAGGCAACACGCTTCGAGCGTCTGGTCGGCGAGGCTGCCGTCGCCGCGCAGGGCCGGCACCAGCACGCCCGTGCGACGCAGGCCCTGCCCGTCCCCGAGCGGGCGTCCGGCGAGCAGCACGTTGCGGCTGCCGTCGGCCGTGGGCTGCACCTGCACCTGCTGTCGCTGCGTGTGGCGCAGCACGAGCGCCATGCCATGGCTCTCGATCGCCAGTTCCTGCACGTCGCACTGCATCGCGGGCGTGCGTGGATCGGAGCAGAACACGGCGACGTCGACGTGCGCATGCGCCTGGTCGTGCCACGCCGTGACCAGCAGTTCGGCGACGAGTCCGGTGTCGGCGAGGCGCGCGCGGCGCAGTTCGACCACGCGCAGCGCATTCTGTTCGAGGCTCTCGGCGCGCACCGGTTCGGCACGCACGGTCTTGCCAGCGACCGTCACCACGATCTCGATCCGCGCCGCCGGCAGCACGACGGGAGTGGTGGGCAGGTCCGGGCCCGGACCTTGCACCAGCGCGACGTGCGCTTCGTCGAGCGCCTTGTGTTCGGTGACGAACAGGCACAAGGCCTGCCGCAGCGACCCGTCCGGCCACCGCGCGCCGAACGGTTGCCACGCGGTCGCGTGGCCGGCGACATGCAGGTCGGGTCGTTCCCGCACGGTGCCCTGCGCGAACGGAACCACGACGGCGATGCCTTCCTTGCGCGCGCGCGGCGCCAGGTTCTGCAGCACGAGCAGACGTTCCTGGGCCACCGTCGGCACCAGCAGCAACGCCACGGCGACGAGGCTCCGGTATCGTGCGCGCCACCATGACTGTCGGTTCCTGCGCGCTGGCGCCTCGGTGCGTTGCGTTCCTGTTCGCATCGGCGGTGATCATCGCGGGCCTGCCGGCGCAGGAGAAGCCGCTCGTCGTGCTTCCTGAAGAAGCCGAAGTGATGGCGCTCGGCGCGCGCGAGTTGTCGGCCTTCGCGACGTCCGCCCTGAAGAACGGGTTTCCCGTGCGGGCGCGGGTCGTGTGGCTCGAAGTGCTCGCCGAGTACGACCGCGACGACGCCGTGGCGCGCAAGGAACTCGGTTACGTGCGCACCGGCACCGCCTGGCAGCGCGATCCCGCGTTCGTATTTCCCGAACACGACCAGCCCGCCGCGGCAGCGGCGAAGCAACTCGAACAACGCTGGCTTGGCATCGCCGGCAAGCTCGGGGCCGCGCACGGGGCGCTGGCGGCGAAGTTGCAGACGGCGGGCAAGGCGGACCGCGCCCGGCACCATGCGCAGCGCACGCTGCGGTTTGTCCCCGGCGACGGCAAGGCGATGGCGCTCGTGGGGGCACGTCAGTTCGAAGGCGTCACCGTCGACGAACTCGACCTGTCGGTGCTGCAGCGGTCGCGGTTGATGGACAAGGCGATCGCGCGGTTGCACGAACAGGCCTTCCCGAGCCAGGTTGTCGACGAGAAGCTGGCGATGCTCGACGCACTGGGGTCGCCCTACGTCACCGTCAAGAGCGCCAACTTCACCGTGCACGGCGACCACGACGCCGAGTTGCTGCACGAAGCCGCCGCGCACGCCGAGCGGGCCCTGGCGTTCTGCACCGAAGCGTTCGCGGGCTGTGAGGGCTTTCCCAGCCTGGGCAAGCAATGCCGCCGCTTCGTGTTCTTGCAGGAGCGCGCGCAGTGGAACCAACTGGTGCGCACCAACGCGGCGCGCAACGACGTCGACTTCCTGATCGAGAACACCAGTTCGACGCGCCTGAAGGACGTCGAAACCGCGGTTTCGCGCGAACGGGACATGGTGCTCGACCTCGCCGTGCGCTGGGTGGCGAAGGACTTCGTCGGCGTGCACAGCGACGCGCTCGAAGAAGGCGTGGGCCACGCCGTCGTCGGCATGTTCTTCGGCCGCAACCTCGTGTTCGTGGTCGGTCGCGACGACCCGCAGGGCACGGTCACGAGTGCGCGCGAGAAGCGCAAGCTGATGCTGCCCGACATCGAGACCTGGCGCGAACTGGCGATCGAACTGGCGTTCCAGGACCAGAGCACGCCGGCGGCGAAGTTGCCCCTGCTCAAGGCCGCCGAGTTTCCCACCGATGCGCGCATCAAGGCGTGGTCGTTCGTCGACTACCTGCTGCGCGCCGATCCGACGCTGCTGCTGAAGCTGGAGGCGGCGGGTGCCAAGGCCGGCAACGAACAGGACGTCACCAGCTCGTTCCAGGAGCGCACGGGCAAGGGTCTCCCCGAACTCGAAGGGCGTTGGCGCCGGTTCTGGAGCGAGGACACGCCGTTGCGGCGCGCGGTGGTCGGCAAGACGACGCCGCTCGAAGCCGCGAGCAAGGATGCGCCGGCGTGGCTGTCGGCGTTCAACCAGCTGCGCACCGAGTGCGGGCAGAAGCCCGTTGGCTGGTCGGCGCAACTGTCGATCGCGTGCAAGCAGCACGTCGACTACCTGAAGGCCAACAAGGACCAGCGTGGTCCGGTGGCCGAGCACACGCAGCGCACCGGCAAGGTGTTCACCGACAACGCCGGCCGCATCTTCGCCACGACCGCCGTGGTGTGGACGCGCGACGTCAAGAAGGCCGTCGAGGCATGGATGGCATGGCCTGGGTACCGCGATGCGGTTCTCAACGCCAACATCGACACTGTCGGCATCTACGCCGACGGCAGCCTGATGGTGCTCGATGCGTCGCGCGGGCGCGAAGCGAAACGCGAAGTGGTGACGCAGGTCTGGCCGGAATCGCACATCGAAGGCCGGGCCAAGGATCCGGTGCCGGCGGCGGTCGACGTGGAATCGCTGGGGCCCGAAGTGGTGGCACTGCTGACGGCGGACCAGCGCGGCAAGCAGAAGCAGGTCGGCTGGCCGCTGACGCTGCACTGCTACCACTCCGAAATGGCGACGGCGTCGTGCGAGGTGGAATGCCAGGGCAAACCGGTTGCGGGCTACCTGGTGCGCGCGAAGGGCAACATCCGCCGGACCTCGGCGCCAGGGCTGTGGGTGTTCTACGCCAAGGACCCGTGGCCGAAGGGCGTGCCGATCACCGCGAAGTGGGAATGGGTGGGCGGCAAGCACACGGTGACGTTCGTCGCCGAGTGAAGGAGTGCGTGCGCGCCGGCGCGATCGGGGCGCGGTTGCGCTAGATTGCGTGCGAATGCGCGTCTTCGCTGCTGCCGCTGTTCTCGTCGCCATCGCTGTCGCCGCCCTGCGCGCCCAGGAGTCGCCGGACCTCGGCGTGCGCGAACAGAAGCTCGCCGCCACGGCCGTCAGTGGCCTGCATGCCATCGCCGAGGCGTGGGTGGCGCAGAAGCAGCACCTGCGCGCCCTCGAGCTGCGGCGTGAGATCTGGCTCGACTACGACGAGAACGACGCCAAGGCGCGCGACAAGTGCGGCTTCGTGCGCGTCGGCACCTCGTGGCGCAAGGACGACGGCAAGGTCGTGCTCGACAAGGATCTCAAGGGCGACCCCAAGCTGCTGAAGAAGGTCGAACAGGACCTGCTCGCGCTGCGCAAGAAGCTGGCGATCGAACACCGTTCTCTCGCCACCGACAGCCAGAAGGCCGGTGACGCCGTGCGCGCCACGCGCCACTGGCAACGCGTGCTGGCGATGCTGCCGGGCGACAAGGAGGCGGCAACAGCGCTGGCGATGGCGTCGTTCGAGGGCTTCGCCGGTTCGCCGAACGACCTCGCCATGCTGCGCCGCGGCCGTGCGATCCGCGGTGCCTCCGATTGGCTCATGCGCCAGCAGTTCCCGGCGCAGGAAGTCGGCGACAAGCACCCGCTGCTGGAGGCAGCACAGATCCAGCACATCGGCGTGCGCACCGACCACTTCATGGTCTGGGGCAACCTGTCGCCGGCCGACCTCGCCACCGTCGCGATGGACTGCGAGCGCTCGCTGCTGCTGTGCTACACGCTGTTCGGCACCTGGCGCGGCTTCCTGTTCGAGCCGGTGCTGCGGCGCGACATGGTCTTCGTGCGCGACGAGGCGCAGTACCACGCGGTGCTCGACCAGTGCGCGAACCAGTTCGATGCAGCGCGGCTGCAGTTCTTGAAGAACGACGTCGACCAGGCGTTCGTCGCCGCCGGCAAGCAGCAGTTGCGCCTGCACAAGGCCGACATCGGCCTCGAGGCGTCGCGCGACCAGGCGGTGCGCGGCGTCGTGCAGGATGCGGTCGGCGTCGACACCAATGGACTCTGGGAAGGACTCGGCCACGCCGCGTGCGGGTTCCTGTTCGGTCGCTCGTTGTCCTTCCTCACCGAACAGCAGAAGGCCGGCACCGCGACCTCGTTCAAGCAGAAGGCGCTCGTGCCCGACATGACGGTGTGGATGCAGATTGCCGAGGAATTCGCGTGGGGCAAGACCGACACGCGCACCAGCGACCTCGTGCTGCTGTCGGCGGCGAAGTTCACCACCGAGCAGCGCGTCAAGGCGTGGGCCATCTGCCACTACCTGCTGCACTGGCGTCCCGAACTGCTGCACCAGCTCGACCAGAGCCAGAGCAAGACCATCCTGGCGGGGCCCGACGTCGAGAAGGAGTTCCTGCGGCGAACGCAGCTCGAACTGCCGCAGATCGACCTCGAGTTCCGCGAGTTCTGGGCGCGCAGCGCCAATCTGCGCAAGGCGATGGCGCACAACCCGGTGCCCGATGCCAAGGCGGCCGACCACAAGGCGAAGGAGCGGGCGCGTTCGCTGGCGGATGCGCTCAACGTGGCCCGGGCAGCGGCGATGGTGGGGCCGTGCGGGTTCTATTTCGACGTTGCCGACGAAGCGAAGGGCGTGCTGCAGTACGAGGAGCAGCTCCTCGCCGTCGAAGCCCTGCGCAAGAAGAAGCCGAAGGAGGAGTTCCCGTCGCCGCCGGTGCCGGTGTCGATCGGTCGCACGGTGTTCTACTCGCGCGGCGCCGATCCGAAGGCCCTGGTAGCGTCGTGGCTGCAGCGGGTCGCTGCGCGCGACCGCCTGCTGCATCCGGGGCGGGAACTGTTCGGCACGGCGATCTGCAGCACGGCGTTCGTGCTCGACACTGCCTTGCCGGCAGTGCCGACGAAGTCGGGCAAACCGATGGCGTGGCCAGGCCAGGGGCAGGGCAAGGTGCCGGCAGCGGCGAAGTCGGCGGAACTCGGGCCGCGCACCGCGGCGGCGTTCGCAGCAGCGGGCAAGGAGATGCCCGAGACAGTGGGCACGCCGATCTCGCTGCACTTCCTGCGGGCAGTGCCGCCGGGTGTGCTCGCCGGCACGCAGGTGAAGGTCTACAGCGGCAACTACGCGATCGAGGGCGTGCTGGTCGTGCACGGCGGGGGCGAGGATGACGGCGACCAGGCCGATGGTTGCCTCGCCTTCGTGCCCATGCAGCCGTTGCCGTCGAAGGCGTCCATCGAAGCGCAGTGGACGCTGCCGCCGGGCATCCTCGGCAAGAACGAGAAGTTCGCCCCGGTGACGTTCACCGTGGAGTGAGCAACAACTCGCGCGCGGGCTGCCACAGGTCGAAGTGGCCTTTGCCCGCCAGCGCATGCAGGGTGGCGCGCGGGCCGAGTTGCTGGGCCAGAGCGCGCGCGCCGGCGATCGGCAGTGCGTCGTCGGCTTCGCCATGCACGATCTCCACCGGGCAACGGATCGCGGCGAGTGCGGGCGTGGCGTCGAACACGTCGTCGGGCAGGAAACGACCGAACGTGCCGTGCTTCATCACCGGAATGCGCTCCGCGGTGGCGAGCAGCACGAGGCGCGCCGGGACTTCGCCGTCGTCGGCGATCGCCGCGACGAGGCGGCAGGCGAGCACCGAACCGAGCGAGTAGCCCCAGATCTCGATCTGTTCGGGCGGCACGCCGAGGCTGCGCAAGTGCCGCCACTGCAGCAGCAGGTCGGACGCGAGCGCTTCGGGATCGGGTGTGCCGCCGGAGGCATCGAAGCCGCGGTAGGCGAAGAACAGCATGCCGAGATCGCGTTGCTGGCGCAGCCCGTCGAGTTCGGCGCGAAAGCCCGGCAGGATCGCCTGCGAGTTGCCCGGCACGAACAGGATCCAGCGCGCGTTCGCAGCCGCCGGCGGGCGGCAAAGGCCGACCAGCGTCACCTCGGGCAGGACGCGCAGTCGCTCGAACCGCCAGCCGTCGGTGGCGATCGCCTGGATCTCGGCTTCGGTCTTGCGGCCGATCCAGTAGGCGAAGCGATGCAGCTTGCCGGCGACGAACCAGGCCACGGGGACAGCGGCGAGTGCGGCGAGTGCGAGCAGTAGGCGCATCTTCACGCGGCTAGCTTACGGTGGGCGCTGGCGTTGGCGACGGCTACGGCCCTTGCCATGGCATGATCGGGGCCACCGGCGGTATGGCCCGCAGTGGCCGGAGGCCGTATCAAGCAGACGAAGCACTTCCACCGATTCGACTTGTCCATGGCGCACCCGCTCGCTGCCGTCTTCGTCGGTTCCGACACGCTGCTGCTGCAATGCATCGAGCTGTGGCGGGAACGTGGCCATCGGGTCGTCGCCGTCGTCACCGACACCGACAAGGTGCGGCGTGCCTGCGTCGAGCAGGGCGTCCGCCATCTCGATGCGAACGGCGACATCGCCGCCCAGCTCGCCGGCGAGACGTTCGACCATCTGTTCGCGATCACCTGGCTGCGGCTGCTGCCGGCCGCCGTGCTGCAGATGCCGCGGGCGGGGGCGATCAACTTCCACGACGGCCCGCTGCCGCGGTATGCCGGCCTCAACGCGACGTGCTGGGCGATCCATCACGGCGAAGTCGAGCACGGCGTCACCTGGCACTCGATCGAACCCGCCGCCGACACCGGCGCCATCCTGGTGCAGAAGCGCTTTCCGATCGAGCCCGACGACAGCGCCTTCACCCTCAACGCGCGGTGTTTCCAGAACGGCCAGGAGACCTTCGCCGAACTCGTCGATGCGTTGGCCGCCGGCACGGTGCAACGGCGTCCGCAGGACCTGGCGCTGCGCACGTGGTTCCCGCGCCGGGCGCGGCCCGACGGCATGCTGGTGCTCGACTTCGCGCGCTCCGCGGCCGATGTCGCGCGCAGCGTTCGCGCCTTCGATCACGGCGTCTACAAGAACCCGATCGCGATCGCCAAGGTGCGCACCGGCCTCTCTGTGGTCGTGCCGGGCCAGGCGGAATGCGTCGCCGGTGGCACCGCGGTGCCAGGCACGGTGACCGCGGTTGGCGACGACCACGTGCAGATCGCGTGCGCCGATGGCGACGTGAAGTTGTCGCGGCTGCGCTGCCTGCGCGGTTCGCCGGTGGCCGGGCCGGCGCTGGCGTCGCTCGGTCTCGCCTTGGGTGCGCGGCTGCCGATGCCGGGCAAGGACGACGTGGTGGCGTTCACGGAGTTGGGCCGCGCGGCGGCGGTGGCCGAGGAAGTGCAGGTCGAACGCCTGCGCACGCACCTGCCGCTGGCAGTGCCCGAAGGCGGTCCCGGTGGCGGCAACGCGGTCGCCGCAGTGCTCGACGTCCCGTTGCCCGGGAAGTTGTCGCCGCTGCAACGGGCGGCGTCGTGCATGGCGTTCCTCGCCCGCATCACGGCGCAGCCGACGTTCAGTGTCGGCTTGCGCGCGCCGACGGCAGCGCCGTTCGTCGCCCTGGCGGCGGACCTCGTGGTCGGGGCCCCGCCGGTCGCTTTCTCGCCGTCGGCCCAACAGCCCGTCGGGGCGGCGTTGGCGCAGCTTGCGCAAGAACTCGCCGCCGCCGCCAGCGAAGGCCCGATGCTGCGCGAACTGGTGGTGCGGCGCGCCGACGTGTTGTCGCCGGCGACCGTGCTCGAACCGCCGGTGCGCCTCGCGCTTTCGGTGCCAGCCGGGACGGTGACGCCGGGGTCGCTTGAGTTCGTGGTCGCTGCCGATGGTTCGCTGCAGCTGTCGTTCGATGCGGCCGCGTTGCCGGTCGAAGCGGCGGCACGGCTGGTGCAACGTCTGCAGGTGTTCGTGCGCGCGGCCGGGAACCAGCCCGAGACGCCGCTCGCTGCAGTGCCGATCCTCGACGACGCGGAACTGGACCGGGTGTTGCGGCAGTGGAATGCGGAGAGCGCGCCGCTGCCGACGGAGCCGATGCTGCATCGCCAGTTCGCCGCGATGGCGCAGAAGCGTCCCGACCGGGTGGCGCTGCACTGCCACGGCCGGTCGAAGACCTACGGCGATCTGCACGGCGACGTCGAACGCCTCGCCGGCTGGCTGCGTGGTCGCGGCGTCGGCGTCGGCGATCGGGTCGGCATCTGCGTGCAGCGCGGGTTCGGCATGGTGACGGCTGTGCTGGCGGCGCTGCGCTGTGGCGCGGCCTACGTGCCGCTCGACCCGAGCTATCCGCGCGAACGACTGCAGTACATGGCCGGCGACGCCGAACTCGCGGCGTTGGTGGTCGATGGCAAGAGCCTGCCCAATGCGCCGACGGCGGCGTGCCCGCGCATCGACCTCGATGCCGATGCCGACGTGATCGCGGTCGCCGACGTGCTGCTCGACGACCCCAGCGATGGCGACCGGCTCGCCTACCTGATCTACACGTCGGGTTCGACCGGGCGTCCGAAGGGCGTGATGGTGCGGCACCGCAACGTCGCCAACTTCTTCCTCGGCATGGATCGCGTGCTGGGCACCGAGCCTGGCATCTGGCTCGCAGTGACGAGCCTGTCGTTCGACATCTCGGTGCTCGAACTGCTGTGGACGCTGTGCCGCGGTTTCCAGGTCGTCGTGCACGCGGGCGAGTCGGCGCCGGAAAAGGCCGCCGCCGCGCCGCCGCCGCCGACCCGGCCGATCTCGTTCAGCCTGTTCTATTTCGCCAGCGACGAGGGCGAGCACCAGGGCGACAAGTACCGGCTGTTGTTCGAGGGCGCGCGGTTCGCCGACCAGCACGGCTTCGAAGCCGTGTGGACGCCAGAACGCCATTTCCACGCGTTCGGCGGGCTCTATCCGAACCCGGCGGTGGCGAGTGCGGCGATTGCGGCGATCACCAGGAACGTCGCCATCCGCGCCGGTTCGTGCGTCGTCAATCTGCACCACCCGATCCGCGTCGCCGAGGATTGGGCCCTGGTCGACAACCTGTCGCAGGGTCGCGTCGGCATCGCCTTCGCCGCCGGCTGGCACGCGCGCGACTTCGTGTTGCGCCCGGAAACGTTCGCCGATCGCAAGAACGCGATGTTCACCGCGATGCAGCAGGTGCACGCGCTGTGGCGCGGCGAGATGGTCGAGTTCCCGGGCCACGACGGCAAGCCGGTGGGCATCCGCACGCTGCCGCGGCCGGTGCAGAAGACGTTGCCGTCGTGGGTCACCGTCGCCGGCAATCCCGAGACCTACCGCATGGCGGGGGAGAAGGGCTGCCATGTGCTGACGCACTTGCTCGGCCAGAGCCTGGAAGAGCTGGCGCAGAAGCTCGCGGTGTATCGCGAGGCGTGGCGCGCGGCGGGGCACCCGGGCGAAGGCAGGATCACGCTGATGCTGCACACCTTCGTCGGTGACGACGACGAGCGTGTGCGCGCCATCGTGCGCGAGCCGATGAAAGGGTACCTGCGCAGCAGCCTCGACCTGGTCAAGCAGGCGGCGTGGTCGTTCCCGGCGTTCAAGAACCGCGTCGACAAGCCGGGCGAGATGGACGCGCTGCTCAACGGCGGCCTGCAGCCGGCCGACTTCGAAGCGCTGCTCGACTTCTCGTTCGAGCGCTACTACCGCACCAGTGGCTTGTTCGGCACTCCCGAGACGTGCGTGGCGATCGTCGATCGCCTGCGCGCGATGCAGATCGACGAGATCGCGTGCCTCGTCGATTTCGGCGTGCCAACCGACCAGGTGCTGCAGAGCTTGCCGCACTTGCTGGAGTGCAAGCGGCGTTGCGACACCGCGACGGCGGCCGCGGCGCTGGCCACGGGCAGTGGTGGGGGTGCGTCGGCGGGGAGTGGTGCCGACGGCGCGCCGTTGTCGATTCCGGCGGCCATCGCGCGCTACGGCGTCACCCACTTCCAGTGCACGCCGTCGATGGCGGGCATGCTGCTCGTCGATCCGGCGGCGGCGCCCGCGTTCCGTTCGCTGCGGCATCTGCTCGTGGGCGGCGAAGCGCTGGCGAACGCTCTGGCGCGCGAGCTGCGTGGCCTCGTGCCGAACGTGCACGATGTCTACGGCCCGACC
>SXGT01876354.1_pt1 | contig 32274 bp, 27 predicted proteins | sample 3176221 | NCBI WGS metagenome assembly SXGT01 (sample SAMN11356862, study PRJNA531348) | freshwater metagenome | isolation source: freshwater sample F1-120 | place: China: Fuxian Lake, Yuxi | collected 2017-12-25
ATCGGGCATTTCCTTCGACGAGAACACGGCGAGCGCCATGTCGAGCGCCTTGGCTCCGAGCCCTTCTTTGCCCGCGGCTTCGGCGGTGAGCCCTTCTTTCAGCTGCAGTGCGAGACCGAGCTTCAGGTAGTGGTTGTCGGCGAGGTTGACGGTGACCGGGTCCATTTCGAGCACCGACGGCACTGCGCTGGCCGCGCCGCCCCCACCTTGGACCGGACGGCTGGCGGCGACGAGCGCGATGTTCACGAGCTCGAGCGATTCGCCGCCGTGATCGTCGCCGTGGGCGGCCTCGGTGGGTTCGGTCTCGTCCTCGTGCGCGTCGTCGGTCGCAGTGTCTTCGGTCGCGCCGTCGGTGGAGCCCGTTTCGTGACCGCTGTCTGCGGCCATGCCGTTCGCTTCCTGGCACTCCTTCACCAGTTCGGCGTGCGCAGCAGCTTCTTCGGCCTCGAGTTCGGCTGCGGTCTTGGGCGGACTGCCGCCGCCGAAAAAGGTCTTGCCGGCGAACAGGCCACCCACGAGCAGGATGATCGGGACGATCGGCTTCTTCTTCTTGCCTTCTTCTTCGTCGCCTTTGGACTTCTTGGCCATCTCAGCTCTCCGGTTCCGAGGGCACGACGCGCAGGACGGCCTTGCCCGTGGTCAACTGCTGTTCCAGGTTGTGCGAGAGCGCGATGACGCTCGCCTTCGACTCGCGAATGCGCAAGATGACTTCCTCGACGCTTTCGCGCACGACGTATTTGGCGCCGTCGACAAGCGTGACGACGGTGTCGGGCGTGGTCTCGACCCGTTCGATGAGGTCGGGGTTGAGCGCAAAGGCTCCGCCGTTCAACCGTGTGACTGTGATCATTGCGGTTCCGTCCCTGGATCCTGGTGGCGTTGGCCCCGTCCGTGTGCCCGCCTCTGCGGTGTCTATCGGCGCGTTGGGTCAACGAGGTGAGGAGTTGCGCCGACCTGTTGACCTCATCACAGGCCGGCGCCCTCACGCTGCGTGGTCCGCGAGTGCTATCGCTTCAGGTTCACGAGGTCTTGGAGGATTTCGTCGCTCGCGGTGATGATGCGCGAGTTGGCTTGGAATCCTCGCTGGGCGACGATGAGGTTCGTGAACTCGGCCGCGAGGTCGACGTTGCTCATCTCGACCGTTCCACCACTCATCGTGCCGCGTCCGCCGCCGCCGGCCGTGCCGATGAGCGGTTCGCCGGAGTTGACGGTGCTTCGGAACAGCGACCCACCGGCCTTTTCGAGACCCGCGGGGTTCGTGAACGCCGCGAGCGCGATCTGGCCGAGTTGTTGGTTCTTGCCGTTCGAGAACACGCCGGAGATGAGGCCCTCTTGCGACACCGAGAACGACACGAGCGACCCGAGCGGCGCGCCGTTCTGGTTGAGCGCCGCGATGCTGTTCGTCTGCGCGGCGCCGGTGAGTCGGTCGGGGTCGGTCGCGGTACCGAAGTCGAGCACGACGCCCGCGGCGTCCCACGCGCCGGCGGGGGTTGCGCCCCCGATCTGGATCGTGTTCAGGTCGGCCTGGGGGATCGTGAGGGTGCGGCTTGCGGGCGCGGCGATCTCGCTCGTGGCTTGGGAGAACTGGAGCACGAACGGACCGCTGATCTGGTTGCCGTCGGGGTCGTAGACGTCGACCTGCCAGTCGACGTTGCCCGCGGTGTTCGCCACCTTGGTGAACTGGGTCCGCAACGACACGGCGGTGCCGAGCGTGTTGTAGACGTTGATCGAACTGTTGACGATTGTCCCGGTGGCGACGTCCGACGGCAGGTTGCCGCCGATACCGATCTCGGTCGAGGTCACGGGCGGAATGGTCTGACCGACCGGGATCCGGAGCGCGCCGATCGACTGGTTCGTGTCGACGACTCCGTTGATGCCGTTCCAGCCCTGGACGAGCCCGCCCTCCTGGGTGACGAGCTGACCGAGCGCGTCGAGGTTGAACGAACCGGCGCGCGTGTACGCGCGGGTTCCGCCGACGTCGACGATGAACGTGCCGTCGCCCTGAATGGCGAAGTCGGTGCTCCGACCCGTGAGCTGGGAGGCACCCTGGGCGAAGTTCATGGTGATCGCCGCGAGCCGCACGCCCAAGCCGACCTGGGCCGGGTTGGTACCACCGGTCAGGCCGTCGGCCGGCGAACCGGCACCGCGCAGCGTCTGACTCAGGAGGTCGGAGAAGATCGCGTTCGAACTCTTGAACCCGACCGTGTTGACGTTGGAGATGTTGTTACCAACGACATCCATCATGACTTGGTGAGAACGAAGACCGGACACGCCGGCGAACATCGAGCGAAGCATGGTGTGTGCCTTTCTGCTGCGGTGTGATGCGCTGCTTGCGATTGACGACGGACGTTCCCCCGGCTCGAGCTCGAGCGGGGGTGACCGTCACGTGGGGATCACCTGGACCTCCATGACGTTCGTGAGCGGGAGCTCTCGATCTCCGATGCGAAGTAACGGTCCGTCGGCGGTGAACCGCACGCCCGACACGATGCCGGTCACCGACTGACCGTCGGATCCGTTCTGGGTGAACGCGCTGAACGTCGAGCCACCGTCGCCAACCCGGAGGCGGGTCAGGTCGGATCCGCTGCCGAGCTTCAGCGTGATGCCGGCGAGATCCCACATGCCGCGCTGGCTCGGAACCTCGTCGAGCTGTTGGCCCGTCACGACCGGATCGGCAGACGTGCGGTTTCCGTTCGCGTCGAACGTCACCGTGTGGGGGCCGGAGATCTGTGTCGTGCTGGAGTAGACCCGCAGCTCCCAGTTGCTCTCGCCGTTCGTGCCGTCGGCCAGCTTGGTGAGTTGCGTCCGGAGCGGCACCTTCGCGCCGTCTCGGGTGAGGACTGTCATCGTGCTGTCGACCTTGGTGCCGACCTGCGCGTCCTTGGGGAGCGTCCCGCCGAACGCGATCTGCGTGGTCGCCGCCTTCTGTCCGAGTTGCCCGGCCGGGAGCGCGATCTGCGCGCGTCGGCCGACCATCGAGCTGGCCTCGAGCACCTCGCTCGCCGCGGCTTGAGCAGTCATCAGCTTCTCGATCTTCTGCATCGACTCGAGCTGGGTGAACTGCGCGGTCTGGCTGAGGAACTCGGTGCCGTCGGTGGGCGACAACGGGTTCTGGTACTTCAGCTGTGCGACCAACAGCTTGAGAAACGTCTGTTGGTCGAACTGGTTGCTCGAAGGAGGCGGAGTCGGGCTGGTGGTGAACAACGCCGAGCTGGCGTTGCCCGAGGTCGGGTCGATGAACGTCATCGGGTGCGTCCTCTCACGCGTGAACGTCGAGTCGGGACACGTCGGGATTCGGTCGTGTCGATCGGGCGGGGCGACGGGAGGGCGTGGTCGCGCTCGGCGGTTCGTCGAAGGGGCGGTCGGGCTGCTGCGGCTCACCGTGGTCGCGTCGGCCTGCGCCGCCGGTGTCGACGTTCAGTGTTCCGGTCGTGACGCCGACGTTTCCGAGGTGGTCGCGGAGCTGGGCGAGCGAGTCGCGCAACGCCTGGGCCGCCGCGGGTTGTTCGGCCCGCAGATGCGCATGCATCGTGCCGTCGCGCAGTTCGATACGGATCTCGACCCGACCCAGTTCGGGGGGCATCAGTTCGACGCTCAGCTCGTAGTTGCCGTCACCGCGCTGCCGCAGCGGAGCCAACACGGTCACGAGTTGCGTCGCCGCCGTCGGAGCCGTCGGAGCATTGGCGGTCGGCGTCGGTGCGATCACCCGCGTCGGCGCGGTCGTCACCTCCGGTCGCATGACCGTTGTCTGGATCGGCAGGGTTGCCGGGCGCGACGTCGCGTCGGTCGCAGCCCCCTCGCCGTTCGGTCGGGTCCCGACCGCGGGAGTCGCGGGGACGGCGGGGCCGCCGAACGTCGGTTGCGCGGGCGTCGCCACCGTGACCGGCGCGTGAGCCGGCGCGGAGCGGCGCGAACGAGGGTCGCGATCAATGGTGGCGTCGGCACCACTCGTGTTCGACGCGTCGTTCGCTGCAACGCCTGTCGGGGCCGCAGTCGCGGATTGCTCACCCGGTCGGCGCGCCGGGCCGGTGGCGGACGGTGTCGCGTCGAACGCCTCGGCTGCCGGGCCGGTCGAGGGATCCGCGACATCGGTGGTGGCCGCGATCGCGGCGGTGTCGAGGTGCGCACCGCCGACGCGGTTCGCTGCCGCTTCGACGCGCGGTTCCGCGGCCGATGCCACGATGCCCGGCGCATCGTCACCAAGCTCGGGAACGGTCAGGTCGGCGAGCGTCAGGGTGACCGCAGGGAGTTCGACGGAGTTCGCGGGCATCGCCGTGACGAACGCGATCACCGGGTTTTCTGCATCGGTCGTCGCCGAGTCGGGGCGACCCGCTGCTCGATCCGCGGCGGCTGCATCCGTCGGTGCGGACGAGTTCGCGTCGGCACCCTCGGTCGACTCGATCTCGGGCGATTCGGTGTCGGGCGAAGACCCGGCCCGGGTTGCATCGATCCGCTCCCGCCGGCGGCGTCCTTCCGGTCGCTCCGGTCGCTCCGGTCGCTCCGGTCGCTCGGGTCGTTCGGGCCGGTCGAGACGCTCCGGATGCTCGGGTCGCGCGGGCCGTTCGGGTCGTTCGGGTCGCTCGAATCGATCGTCGGGCGACGCGCCGACGTCGTGGCGTTGGAGTTCGCGCGCGAAGCGATCGTCGGACGACGGTTGCGACGACGAGTGATACGCCGTCGCGTCCATGATGTGCGGGTCGGCCGGCGGCGTCGCAAGCGCGGCGGGAATCGTGGCGGTCATGCTGCCCTTTCGCGGTCGATGGTCTCGTGCAACCTTCGGTGATGGCGTGCGACGACGAGTTCGTCGACCGCGCGGTCTTCAGCGCGGCGGGTCTCGACGGTCCATTCGTCGTGGGCGCGTTCGCGCAGGCGCTCCAGGACCTCGGTGCGCCGACGAGCTTCGACCCACTCGAGTCGGATCGCATCCGCGATCTGCTCGGCAGCGACCAATTCGTCGCAGGCGAAGCGAATCGCGCCGGCGGCAGCATCGAGTGTGAACCAGGCGCGCTCCAACGAATCGTGATCGAGCACGCCCACCGGCCGCGGGAGCGAGTCGTAACGGGACTGACGCGTCTCGACGCGAGCCCTCGCGAGTTGCACGTCGCGGTTCGCGGCCACGAGACGCGCGCGCACCTGATCCTCTTGCAGACGACGAATACGGCGGACCGACTCCAGTCGGAAGACGAACTTCTTCATCCAGCTCCTCCGACCAGTTGAGCGAGCCAACCCCAGGCGTCCGGTGCGGGGGTCAGTTCGTGCATGTCCTGGCGGAGGAAGCCGTCCATGGGTTCCTTGAGCGTGATGGCACGGTCGACGAGCGGGTTCGTGCCGGCGACGTACGCGCCGATCTCGATGAGGTCGCGTGTGTCGCGATACGCGGCGAGCATCTGGCGGCACGCGACTGCGGCCGCACGCTGGTCGGGGGTGGTGATCGCGCCGGTCAGTCGGCTGATCGACTCGAGCACGTCGATGCTCGGGAAGTGGCCGGCGGTCGCGAGCTTGCGCGACAACACGATGTGTCCGTCGAGGATGGATCGCGCCGCGTCGCCGATCGGGTCCATGAGGTCGTCGCCCTCGATCAGCACGGTGTACAGACCGGTGATGCTGCCGCGTTCGGCGGCGCCGGCGCGCTCCAGCAGTTTCGGCAAGAGCGCGAACACGCTCGGCGGATACCCGCGCGTTGCGGGTGGTTCGCCCGCCGAGAGCCCGACCTCGCGTTGAGCCATCGAAAAGCGCGTGAGGCTGTCCATCAGCAAGAGGACGTCTTGGCCCTGGTCACGGAAGTACTCGGCGATGCGAGTCGCCGTGAACGCAGCGCGCAGTCGCACCAGCGCGGGTTCGTCGCTCGTCGAGACGACGACGATCGATCGTTCGAGTCCCTCGGGCCCGAGGTCGTTGTCGATGAACTCGCGGACCTCTCGACCGCGTTCTCCGATCAACGCGAGGACGGTGACCGGTGCCGCGGTGCCGCGGGCGAACATCGACAGGATGCTCGACTTGCCGACTCCCGAACCCGCGAACACGCCGACGCGTTGACCCCGTCCGACGGGGATGAGTGTGTCGACCGCCCGGACTCCCAGTGGAAGCTGCTCTCGGATCGGCTGGCGCAACAATGGATGCGGCGCGTGGCCGTCGACGCTCACCCACTCGAGGGGGGAGTTGGCGTCGCCGCGCAACGGGCCCTTGCCGTCGAGTGGTCGGCCCAGCCCGTCGAGGACTCGGCCCAGCAGCGCGTCACCCACCGGAATCGTCGCGCCGCGACTCGTCGTGGTGACGAGCGCGCCGGCTTCGATGCCGTGGAGGTCGCCGAGGGGCATGCAGACCAGTCCGCCGTCGCGGAGGGCGACGACCTCGGCGACGATCGTGCCGGTCGCGGTCGGTACCTCGACCGCCGCGCCGATCGGCGCCGTCATGCCTTCGACTTCGAGGTTCAGGCCGACGACGCGCGTCACCCGTCCGCTGACCTGGGGACGGGCAGCTTGCAACACCGCGTCGAGCGTCGCGGTCACGACAACACCTCGCGAATGCGCGTCAAGGCCGGCTCGATCCGAGCATCGATGTGCGCCGGGCCGACGTCGACGATCGCGTCGCCGGGTGCGAGCGTCGGATCGGCGACGAGAGTGAGGGCGCGGTGGGCCAAGAGTCCGGCCGGATCGGCGAGCGCGGCGATGTCGTCGGGGTGCAGGCGCGCGATGACTGGTCCGGTCGGCGGTGCGAACTGCAACGCCCGATGGATCGCGTCGGCACCGCCGGCGTCGGTCGCGCGCAGTTCGCGAGCGAGGAGCGTGCGGGCGATCTCGAACGCGATCTCCACGACTTGACGTTCGATCCGGACGACGACGTCGTCGTGGCGGTTCGCGATGTCGTCGACGGCGTCGGCGAGTCGCGCGAGCACCTGCTCGAGCTGTTCGCCCCGTCGGCGCTCGCGCGACTCGATGGCGTTCGCCGCGTCTTCCAGCCCCGCGGTGAACCCTTCGTCGTACCCCTGTCGGTAGCCCTCTTCGGTCGCGCCTTCGACCAGCGCCGGATCGACCACGAGGTCGCGCGCCGCGGCCGAGCGCACCGTGCCGAGGTCGGCCGCGGCGAAGCGCGACGGATCCCGCAACACTCGGCCGCGCGTGCGGCTAGACGACGAGCTCATCGCTGCCTCTCGACATCACGATCTGACCGGACTCTTCGAGGGTTCGAATCACTCGAACCACCGCGGCCTGGGCTTCTTCGACGGTCTTGAGCTTCACCGGTCCGAGCAGGTTGATCTCTTCGCCGAGGTTCGCCGCGGCGCGCTCGGACATGTTGCCCATGATCTTGTCGCGCACCTTCTGGTCGACACCCTTGAGCGCGACCGCGAGTTCCTTCGCATCGACGCTGCGCAGCACGAGCTGCACCGAACGGTCGTCGAGGGTGACGATGTCTTCGAACACGAACATTCGTGAGCGCACGTCGTCGGCGAGCTGAGGGTCGTTCTTCTCGAGCCCTTCGAGAATCAGGCGTTCGGTCGCTCGATCGGAGTTGTTCAAGATGTCGACGAGACTCTGGATCCCGCCGGCGTTCGAGTAGTCGGACTGTTGGATCACGGTCGACAACTTGCGTTCGAGGATCGCCTCGACGTGTTCGATGACGTCAGGTGAGGTGCGGTCCATCTTGGCGATCCGCTCGGCGACGTCGCGTTGGAGTTCTTCGGCGAGCGCGCCCATGACGAGCGCGCCCGAGGTCGAGTTCATGTGCGCGAGGACGAGCGCGATCGTCTGCGGGTGTTCGTCCTGGAGATACGAGAGCACCTGGCGGCTGTCGGCCCGCCGCAGGAACTCGAACGGCGCGGCGACGAGCGTCACACCGAGGTTCTCGAGGATCTCTTCGGCCTTTTCCGGCCCGAGGCTTGCTTCGAGCAGCTCGCGCGCGGTCTCGTAGCCGCCGGTCGCGATGTGCGAGCGCGCGAGGTAGGTGTCGCGAAATTCGGTGAGGACCTCTTCGATCTCGTCGGCTTCGAGGTGCTGCAGACGCGCAACCTCGGCCATGATCTCGGAGATCTCCTGCTCGCGCAGGAGCCGCAACACGTTGGCCGCGCGGTCCTTGCCGACCTGCATGACGAGGACGGCTGCCTTTTGCACTCCGGTGAAACCACGTTCCCGTGCCATGGGTGGCTATGACCTCCGGTCCGCGAGCCAGCCGCGGAGGGTCTGGGCGACTTCGTCGGGCTGACGGTCGATGAGATCGGTGATCTCCTGTTCGACCGGACTGCGTTGTGGTTCGAGCTGGCGGGGCGAGTCGGGCAGCGCGGCAACCGCGTCGTTGATCGCGCCGAGTTCGCCGAGTGCGGCGCCGCCCGAGCCGAGTCCGGCGAGACCACCCGCGGCCTCCAACTCGGCCAGGTCGAGCGCCACCCGCATCGGACCCATGGCCGCTTGGGCCTTTTTGATCGAGCGCCAGGCGAGGAACAACACGATGCCGACGATCAACAGCGTCACGACGTACCGCACGAGCCCGAGCATCTGGTTCTGGCTCTGCGCGCCGGCCGCGCCGGTGATCTGCTCGGTGAGCGCCTTCTGGGTCTCTTCGTCGAACGTCGTGGCCTGCACTGCGATCGTGTCGCCGCGCGCGGGGTCGATACCGGCTGCGGTGCTGAGCAACTCGGTGAGTTCGCCGGTGCCGTCGGGCACGGCCTTCTCGTCGACCATGACCGCGACGTTGAGACCCGTGACCGCGCCGCCCGCGATCTTCGTCTGGCGGAGCACCCTGTCGGCGAGAATTTCGCTCTGGGTCTTGTTCTTCTCGTAACTGATGTTGCTGTCGGTCGCCGCGGCCGGGCTGCCGTCGGGTCCGAGCACCCCGGAGGACTGGTTTCCCGGACCTTCGAATGTCTCGTTCTCGTCGACGAGCGTCTCGCTGCGCGGCGTTCCGTCGTCGTTCAGTTCGGGGGTGACCTCGTCGCTGGTCTCGGTGACCTCGTCGAAGTTCATCTCGGCGGTGACGACGACGCTCGCCTTGCCAGGTCCGAGCGATCGCGTCAGCATCGCTTCGAGCTTGGAAGCCATGGCCGACTCGTAACTCGCGGTCTTGGCCAGGTTCTGGTTGGTCGCGAGGTCGTCGTTGGTGCCCGGCGCGGCGAGCACCTGACCCCGGGTATCGGTCACCGTGACCGCGTCGGGCGAAAGATTCGCCACGCTCGACGCGACCAGATGGACCACCGCTTGGGTGCTCTCGCTCGTCAGGTTGCCGGTCCCGAGGTCGAGCAACACGGCGGCCTTGGCCTGTTGCTCGTCGGCGCCGACGAAACTGTCGTTGTCGGGGAGGGTGAGGTTGACCGTCGCGGCTCGCACACCGTCGATCGCCATGATCGTGTTCGCGAGTTCGGTCTGCACCGCGCGCTGGTAGTCGATGCGCTGACTGAACTCGCTCGCGGTGATGCTGTTGCCCTTCTTGTCGAGCAACGCGTAGCCGTCGCCGCCGCTCGGAAGCCCCTGCGACGACAGGTTCAATCGGGTCTGGTACACGTCGTTCTTCGGTACGAGGATGCTCGTCCCGCCGTTCTCGAGCTTGTAGGCGACGCCCTGACTGTCGAGCTCCGACGTGATGTCAGCCGCGTCGCGCTGATCGAGGCCGGAGTACAGCGGTGCGTACTCGGTGGTCGCGGCCCACTGCGTGAACGCGAACAGGCCGAGGCCCAGGCCCGCCATGGCGAGCACGCTCAGCACCTTCTGGCCCGGCGTGAAGCCCGAGGCGAATTGCTGGCCTCCCCGCTTCAAGCGGTCGACGTCGATGATCGGCATGAAGTTTCCTCAGTCCTCGGGAGAAGAGTTAGACCTGCATCCGCATGATCTCGTTGAAGGCTTCGACCGCGCGGTTGCGCACCGCGACCGTGTACTCGGTCGCGAGGCTCGCTTCGCCCGCCGCGATCATGTAGTCGTGCACGTCATTCAGATCGCCGGTCGCGGCCTTCACGGCGAGCGCGTCCGCGTGGTTCTGGGTCGCCTGCAATCCTTCGAGCGCGTTGACGATCACCGACCCGAAGTCGCCACCGGCGCGGTCGACCTTGGATCCGTCGATGCCGCCGGCGCCTTGCGTGCCGATCTTCTGGAGTGCCTGATTGTTGAACGCGGCGGCGATGCTGCTGATCGTCATGAGCTAGATCCCCTTCGTGGTCACGTCAACGGGGCGTGATGTTCAGCGCCTGCATGTAGGCGTCACGGGCACGGTCGATGACCGAGAGGTTCATCTGATAGCTGCGCTGCGCGAGGATGAGTTGCGTCATCTGGTCGCCCAAGTCGATGTCGGGATAGCGAACGATCCCCTGTTCGTTCGCGTAGGGATGGTCGGGCTGGTACCGCAGCCGGCCTTCGGCCGCTCCGTACTCGACGCCGGCGATCCGCGTACCGCCACCGACGCCGACCGGATCGGAGTCTGCGGTCGGCACCGACTCGGCCACGACATAGCGGGCCTGGAACGCGGCCTCGTCGTAGGGGTTGATGGTGTTGACGTTCGCGATGTTGTCGGCGATCGCGTCCATCCAGATTCGGTTGACGTACAACGCCGAACCTGACGTCTGAAAGACCGGGAACAGTCCCATCAGGAGTCCCTCCGCATCGACACCTTCAAGATGTGGAACTTCGCGTTCATCGCTTCGCTCATCATCTGGAACCGCAGCCCGGTCTCGATGTTCGACACCGACTCTTCGTCGAGGTTGACGTTGTTCCCGTTGATGCCGGTGGGCGCGAGCGAGTTGGTCGTGGTCATGGAGACGTCGGCGAAGTTGCCGCTGGCGACGGCTTCGCGCAACGACGACTCGAAGTCGACACGGGAGGCGAGGTAGCCGGGAACTTCGGCGTTCGCGATGTTCTCCGCGATCAGCCGCTGGCGCGCGGCGAGACCATCGAGGCTGGCCTGGATGGTTCGCATCGTGGGGTCGAGCACGGGTCCGCTCCGCGGTGTCCCGTCCCTCCGTGGATCCGGTAGCTGCGCATCCCTGCCCAGCGATCCTTGTGAGGCCTTCGATCGGCGGGGTGGGGGGCGAGTTGAGCGGGCCGTTCGGCCTACGCGGGCTGAGTCGGCGAATTCGACCACGCTGCGCGCGAATCCGGGATGGGGTGCTCGCCGCCGCCGGTTTCCGCAACCCGGCCGTCGGGCAGCCGATGAAGACGGTGAACAAGGGGGACCCTGTGGCCGAGATCGATCTCACCATCGAGCCGACGATCGTGGCGTCGGGCTGCTCGGATTTCGACGAAGCGCGCCGGTTGCTGTCCGAACACCGCGAAGACGAAGCACTCGACCGATTCGAACTGGCCGTGACCTCGGCCAATCTTCCACCGATCCGAATGAGCGCGGCGGCGTACGTCGCCGCGTTGTTGCTCGGCTTCGGGCGTCCGTGGGAAGTCGGTGAATTCACCGACATCGTGCGGGAGCGCGACCCGATCATGGCCGACTACCTCGATGCGGCCGCGCGCATTCAACTCGACGACCCGTCGGGCGCGTTGGATCTGGTTGGCGACTCGGGCGTTCCCGCGGCATCGAACGATCGTTGGTATCCGGTATCGGTCGCGGCGGTTCGTTCGCTGCGGGCGCGGGCACTCGCGGTCGCGGACCGTCTCGGCGATGCGTGTCACGAACTCGATGTCGCCATCGACGAGTCTGCCGAGGCGCCCGAACTCTGGGAGTCTATCGCCCGCATCGCGGCCGACGACGATCTCGACTTCGATGTCGCGCCGTACGTCGCCCGCCTCCCCGAACGCGCGTTGCTCCAGGTGTTCGGATGGCTGACCGGGTCACCGTTGCACGGCGTCGACCAGATCGCCGAGGCCTGTTGGTTGCGATTCGGCGCGACGCACGCGCTCATGGCCGCGGTGAGCGGGTTCGCGCCCAAGCTCGGCAACGCCCGGGCGCTCGACTGGACCGTTCGCTTGCAGCAGGCCGGTGGACGCGCGTGCCCGATTCTCGAACGGGCCGAGACGGCCGGCGTCGCCATCGACGAGCGCGTGCGCGCCGCGGCGGCCGGCGCGCTGATCGATGAGACACGCGGCCGAGAAGCCTTGGAGACGGCGGCCTTGCTGCTCGCCGACGATCAGGTCGAGTCACTCGCCGCCGAGGTCATGACGGTCGCGCCGGAGGTCCTCGACAGCTATGTCGTTGCGGTCGCGACGTCGACGCCGCGCTGCCTCGCGCTGGCGACGGTGCTGTGCGATCACGATCTTCGTGAACCGGCACTCTCGGTGTTGGTGCACGGCCTGACGTTGCCCGAGGCAGACGATCTCGACCCGACCCACTTCGACATCCTGGTTCCGATTCGGACTCGCGTCGTGCTCGCCGCGGTGGCCGAAGTCGCGGGCGACGACGAAGTCGCGGCGATCCTGCGGTCGGTACCGGCGACGTCGGAGTCGTAGGTCGAATCGATGGCGAACATCTCGATCGGCGAGGCGATCGTTGGCGATGGTGCCCCGTGCTATGTGATCGCCGAGGCTGGCGCGAACCACAATCGCGACTTCGACACGGCCCGACGGTTGATCGATTGCGCGGCCGACGCGGGCGCGGACGCCGTGAAGTTCCAGACCTACTCCGGCCGCAGCCTGTACTCCACGAAGACCCCACGGTTCGACTATCTCGGGGAACTCGGTGCGAAGCCGGCCCACGAACTGCTCGAAGACATTGCGCTCCCACGCGACTGGCAGCCGCGGTTGGCGGCCCATTGTCGTGAACGGGGCGTCGAATTCTTGTCGTCGCCGTTCGATCGACAAGCCGTCGACGAACTCGACGCGATCGACGTCGCGGCGCTGAAGATCGCCAGCTTCGAACTCGTCGATCACGGACTGATCGCGTATGCCGCGGCGACGCACCGCCCGCTGATCCTCTCGACGGGGATGGCGTCGCTCGCCGAGATCGATGAGGCGATGACTGCGGCTCGACAGGCCGGCGCGACGCAGATCGCGTTGTTGCAGTGTGCATCGTTGTATCCGGCGCCGGCGTCGATCATGAACCTTCGCGCGATCCCCGCGCTGGCCGCCGCGTTCGGGGTGCCGGTCGGACTGTCGGATCACACCCTCGGCACGCACGTGGCGTCGGCGTCGGTGGCCGTCGGCGCGGCATTGATCGAGAAGCACTTCACTCTGGATCGAACGATGACCGGCCCCGATCACCCGTTCGCGATCGAACCGCGAGAGCTGAAGGAGCTCGTCGCGCACGTCCGCGACGTCGAAGCGGCGTTGGGTGACGGTCGAAAACTCGGCCCCTCACCCGAAGAGGCTCGCGAGATGTACACCAAGGCGCGCCGGTCGGTCGTCGCCGCGTGCGCGATCCCGGCCGGGACGGCGATCACCGCCGAGATGCTGTGCGTGAAACGACCCGGGCACGGAATCGCGCCGAAGTTCATCGACACGCTGGTGGGGCGCGTGCCTCGGATCGACATCGACGAGGACGAGATCTTGCTGTGGGAGATGCTGTGACCGCGATTGTCACGTTCGACGAAGGCCCCGGCGTCGGGCTCGGTCACCGCCGCCGTTGCGAAGTCGTTGCCGGCGCGCTGCGCGATCGTGGTTGGGAGACGGTGGCGTTGGCCCTCGACCCGGCGTCGACCCGCTTGGTCGTCGATGCTCCCGTCGTCGTCGTCGACTCGTATGCGTTCCGGGCCGATGATCGGTCACACTTTCGCGGCGGGGTGGTGATCGCGCTCGACGACCTCTGTCGCGATCTCGATGTCGCGATCGTCGTCGACCCGGCGCCGGGCGCGACGCGGGCGCCCCATCGCCGGGCCGGACAAGTTCTCGCGGGCGCGCCCTACTCCCTGGTCGATCCACACCTGCGGGCGCTGGGCTGTCGCGCCGCGGAAGCTCGTCCGAAGACGGTGCTGGTCGCGACCGGTGCTGCCGACGCGGCCGGAGTCGGCGCCGAGATCGCGCGGGCGATTCGTGATGAATTCGAGCCGGGCGAGGTCGAGCCGGGCGAGGTCGAGCCGGGCGAGGTCGAGCCGGGCGACGGTGAAGTCGCGGTGCGGCTCGCCGTGGGTCCGTGGGGGAGCCGCAAGGTGCCCGACGGAGTCGATGTCGTCGAGCGCGACGATGGCCTCGCGATCGAACTGGCCGCCGCCGATGTCGTGGTGAGCGCCGGTGGGGTGACGCTGCTCGAGTCGTTGTGTCTCGGGCGCCCGACCGTCGCAGTCGCGCTGGCTCCGAATCAGCGGGCCAACGTCGAGGGGGTCGTGGCCGAAGGCGCCGCCCTGCTGGTCGACCCAGGTGGCGCAGCGGATGCCGTCCGACGCCTCGTCGACGACCCCGCGCTGCGGGTGTCGATCTCGGCGGCGGCGCGCCGCCTCATCGACGGTCACGGTGTCGATCGCGTCGCCGAGGCGATCGTCGCGGCAACGCTTCGAGCCGCCGCATGACCCCGTCGATCCTCTGCGTCATCCAGGCGCGGATGGGTTCGACCCGACTCCCCGGCAAGGTGCTGCAGGAAATCGGCGACCGCCCGATGTTGGGGTTCATGCTCGACCGGTTGCGCGACCTCGCTGTCGAACGCCTCGTCGTGGCGACGAGTGATCTCGATCGCGACGATCCGATCGCCCGACTCTGCGACGACGCGGGCGTCGAGTGCGTCCGCGGCTCCGAGGCCGATGTGCTCGGCCGCTTCGTCGCCGCGATCGATGCATTCCCGACCGATCATGTCGTTCGGCTCACCGCCGACTGTCCGTTGAGCGACCCTCGCCTCGTGGAGGCGGTGATCGCGACCCACCTCGACCGTGATGCCGACTACACGAGCAACGTGTTGCCGCGTTCGTTCCCGAAGGGACTGGACGTCGAGGTGGTCCGCACATCGGTCTTGCGGGTGGCGGCCGCCGAGGCCACCGCCGTCGACGAACGAGAACACGTGACGCCGTTCGTATACCGACGCCCCGAACGATTTCGGCTGACGAATCACACGGGCGACCGCGCGCTCGGCCGCGAGTGGTGGACGGTCGACACGGCGGCCGACCTCGAGACGGTCCGCCGGTTCGTCGAACGCGCCGGTCGCGACGACTTCGGCTGGACCGAGTTGCTCGACGTCGTCGGGGTCCGTCGTCCGCCGGGTCGCGGCGAACTCGCGTTGCGACCGGCGACGCCGGCCGACCGCTCGGCGCTGCTGTCGTGGCGCAACGCCGCGGACGCCGTGCAATGGAGTACCACCGGTCGACCCGTCGAAACGTGCGAACACGAAGCGTGGTTCGGTCGGGTCCTGGTCGATGCAGGGCGCCGGATCTGGATCGGTGAGGTCGACGCGGTCGCAGTCGGCATGGTCCGGGTCGACGTCGATTGCGGTGTCGGCACGGTGAGCGTCGCGGTGGATCCCGCCCGGCGCGGTCATGGGGCCGGGTCGGGGTTGCTGCGCGAACTGCAGCGCGAGCTTCGGGGCGATTGTCAGGTTCGCGAACTGCGGGCGCTCGTGCACCCGGCGAACGCGGCCAGTGCCCGGATCTTCGAGCGGGCGAACTTCACAGAAGCGGGGATCGACCCCGCGACGGGCTTCTTGGCGCTGACCTGCCCTCGCGATCTGTTCGCATCTGCGTAGAAACTGCCGATGGAGACGTCATGACGGTTTCGGATGTTCCCGCGCGCCCCGCGCCGCGCGCTCGTGTCGCCGCTACGCCGAAGTCGATCCGCTACTGCACCCGTTGCGTGATGCCCGAAACTCGGCCTGACATTTTGTTCGACGAGGCCGGCGTGTGCTCGGCGTGTCGTCACTTCGAGTTGCGTCCGCACGTCGACTGGGATGTTCGCCGAGCGGAGTTGGTCGAGGTGCTCGAGGAGTTTCGCAGCCGCGACGGTTCGAGCTACGACTGCCTCGTTCCGGTGTCGGGCGGCAAGGACAGCACCTACCAAGTTCTGAAGATGCTCGAGCTCGGGTTGAATCCGCTGTGCGTGACCGCGAGCACGTGTTCACTCAGCCCGATCGGGCGACGCAACATCGAGAACCTGAAGCGTCTCGGCGTCGACTACGTCGAGGTGTCGGTGAATCCGAAGGTGCGGCGACGGATCAACCGGTTGGCGTTGCGTCAGGTCGGCGACATCTCCTGGCCTGAGCACGTCACGATCTTCACCATTCCGGTTCGGGTCGCGGTGCAGTACGGGATCCGTCTGATCGTGTGGGGCGAGAACTCCCAGAACGAGTACGGAGGACCGGCGACCGCGGCGCAGGATCGCGTGTTGAACCGACGCTGGTTGGAGGAGTTCGGCGGGCTGATCGGGCTGCGGGTCGCCGATCTCGTCGGTCAGGACGGCATCGAGCCGCGCCACCTCATCCAGTACACCTACCCGTCCGACGACGAACTCCAGCGGGTCGGGGTGACGGGCATCTTCCTCGGTTACTACCTGCCGTGGGACGGTTACTCGAACGCGCTGCTCGCCCAGTCGCACGGCTTCGAGACGTGGCCGAAGCCGGTCGAGGGCGCGCTGATGAACTACGAGAACCTCGACAACCTCTTCCACGGGATCCACGACTACTTCAAGTTCTTGAAGTTCGGGTTCGGTCGGGCAACCGATCATGCGTGCATGCATGTACGCCGCGGTCGCCTCTCGCGGGCCGACGCCATCGAGTTGATGAAGATGCACGACGGCAAGTTCCCGTCGACGTACCTCGGTGTTCCGCTCGTCGAGTTGCTCGACCAGATCGACATGGGCGTCGACGAGTTCGTCGAGATCTGCGATCGGTTCACGAACCGCCGTCTGTTCGTCACGAACCGCGACGGCGAACTCGATCGCGATCGGCACGGCAATCTCACCAAGGTCAACTACGACAACGTGGCTGTCTCGCATCGCGACGATTCGCCCGGCGCCCACTCGGCCGCGTAGCGATGCAACGCGTCGCGATCATCGACCACGGGTTGTGCAACGTGGACTCGATGTGGCGCGCGATCGAGGAGTGCGGGGCGAAGGGCGACGTCACGACCGACCCGGACGACCTGGCGCACGCCGACAAGATCGTGCTGCCCGGAGTCGGAGCGTTTCCCGATGCGATGGCGATCCTCGACGAGACGGGGTTCGCCGAGGCGATCCGCGAGCAGGTCGTGCAGCAGGGCATCTGGTTTCTCGGGGTGTGTCTCGGCATGCAGCTGCTCGCGACGAGCGGCGACGAAGTGCGCCCGACCCGTGGTCTCGGCCTGATCGACGCCCACGTCGAGCGGCTGATCGCGTCGAATCTCGACGAACGCATCCCTCACGTCGGGTGGAACGAAGTGCACCGAACCCGCGAGCACGCACTGCTGACCGAGGTTCCCGACGGCGCCGACTGCTACTTCGTCCACAGTTTCCACATGCGCTGCGAAGACGCGGCGGATGTGCTCTCGACGACGCCCTACTGCGGCGGATTCGTGTCGATGGTCGCGCGCCACAACGTGATCGGCGCGCAGTTCCACCCGGAGAAGAGCCAGGGGTTCGGTCTCCGGATCCTGCGGAACTTCGTGGAGCTGTAGCGGTGACGGTGTCGACCCCGCTCGCCTTCTGCCGGGTGCCGCTTCGCGGGGGTGGGCTCGGCTCGCGCCCGGAGGGCTTGTCGTGTTGAAGACCCGCGTGATCCCGACACTGCTCTATCGCGACTTCACCCTGGTGAAGGGCGTGCGGTTCGACTCGCGGCGCGTGGTCGGCAGTCCCGTCCAGGCCGTGCAGGTGTACAACCTGCGCAACGTCGACGAGCTCGTATTTCTCGACGTCACCGCGACACTCGACGAACGTCGCCCGGACTTTCGTCTCGTCGACGAGATCGCCGATCACTGCTTCATGCCGTTGTGTGTCGGCGGTGGTGTGCGCAACGTCGATGACGTCCGTGACCTGCTCGCGGTCGGTGCCGACAAGGTCGCGCTCAACACCGTCGCGGTCGAAGAACCCGACGTCGTTCGGGCCGCGTCGGATCGATTCGGTGCGCAGTGCCTCGTCGTCGCGAGCGACACCACGGCCGACGCCCACGGATCGCCGACCGTGCACGTTGCGCGCGGAACCCACGACACCGGGCTCGATCCGGTGATCTGGGCGAAAGAGGTCGAGACGCTCGGGGCGGGGGAGATCCTCCTCCAGTCGATCGACCACGACGGGGTGATGCAGGGCTACGACCTCGACACGATCGCCCGAGTGTCGGAGGCGGTGAGCATCCCGGTGATCGCCAGCGGCGGTGCCGGCGAGTTCGCCCACCTGCACGCGGCGATCGTCGAGGCGAAGGCGACCGCCGTTGCCGCCGCCTCGATGTTCCACTTCACCGAACAGACGCCCATGGAGGCCAAGCAGTACTTGGCCGCCCGAGGGGTTCCCACCCGCTGCTAGGTAGGGTACCCTATACTCCATGAAGAAGACGAGCGTCTACCTCGACCCTGAGCTCGATCGTGCGCTCGACGCGCTCGCGGTCGAACGAGGCGTGTCGAAGGCCGAGACGATCCGGGCTGCCCTTCGTGAAGCGGTACGGGAGGTTCGCCAGCCGAGATTCGAAGCGGTCGGGATCTTCGAAGGCCCCGGCGATCTGGCCGAACGACTCGACGACTACTTGGCTGACACGGGCTTCGGCGAGTGATCGTCGTCGACGCATCGGCGATCGTCGCACTGCTCGACCGCCGAGATCGATGGCACGAGCCGGTTGTTCGCTGGTACGCGTCGGTGTCGGAGACGCTGGTCACGACGCCGTTGATCGTCGCCGAGGTGGATCACCTCGTCGCCCGCCGGGCGGGTCGCGCCGCGGTGGGGGCGTGGCGATCCGATCTGCGTCGCGGTGCCGTCGTCGTGCAGTGGTGGGAAACGGCCGCGGCCGACTGCGTCGACGTCGCTCAGATCTATGACGACCAAGACATCGGTCTGGCCGATGCCAGCTTGGTTGCGCTCGCCCGCCGTGTCGAGACGGTCGACATTGCAACCCTCGACGAGCGCCACTTCCGCGTGGTACGCCCACTCGGTTCAGGGGAAGCGTTCCGCCTGTTGCCGATCGACCCGTGAACACGCGACCGCGAACCCGCGGATCTTCTTGCAGGCGACACCGATCTGTTCGTATCTCAACGTGATCGGTGGCGCGGTCTTGATCGCTATCGCGATCGGCTGGCTGCGCCGTCGCACCGCGCCGCGCGACCTCACCCCGCCGCGCGACGACGTCGTAACGACCGTCGATCGATGGAGTTGTCAAGGAGCCAGTGCCTGACCGTGATCAGGCGGCGCGCGCCGCATGGTTCGTAGGAGGCGCGAGGGTTCGTTGGCCGGTGGCGGGGTCGGGCGGGCTGAGCGTCCAGCCCTGGGTTTTCAAGCGATGGTGCTGCGCGCACAACCACCCGAGATTCCGCAACGACGTCGGCCCGCCCTTGGCGTGGTCGTGACGGTGGTCGATCTCGAGGTATCCCCGCTGGCAGCAACCTTCGATGTCGCACTCGCGACCTTGGACGAGCAGCGCTGTCCGCAACGTGGCGTTGATGTGTCGACCGAAGTGCGCGACCGTGTGGATGTCGACGCCATTCGCGATCGTGGCGGTGAGGAACGCGTCGCCGAGCATGTCGCGTACCCACGCGACGTTCACCGGCCCGACTCCCGGGATCTCACACCGTTCGCCAGGAAACGCTTCGCCGCGCACGAGTGCCGAGTGATCGATCACGACGTGAATGTTGACCCCGACGCGTTTTCGATGCTTTCGCTGACGGGCTCGCCGGGTGGCCCGGTTCGCCCGAGCGTGTCGTTCGTGTTCGGCACAGCGCGGGTCGCACCGATGCGTTGACGATGGAGTCGAGTCGCTTGCGAGCTCCGCGAGTCGCAGCTGGCCGTCGTTCGATGAGCCGGCGTCGAGTTCGACGTGTTGGATCGGAGCCGGATCGGTCTTGGTGGCGCAATCGGCGGGCTCGGACCCCGTGAGCTCGTCGGGCCGTTCCTGGCCCAGGCCGGCGTCGCCGGTTTGACGATCGCTCGAAGCCGTGTCGTCGCGATCGACGCTCCCCTCGCCGTGGAGATTCTCGGCAGCGCGGTCGTTGGCGTCGACGGCGTCGACTGACTCGGCGTCCTCCGCTTCGGCTTCGTCGTCGCGCAGCACCAGGTCGACGAACACGTCGGCGGCGTACGCCTCGATGGGTTCGTGATCGGCGCTCGACTTGCGGGCTCGCAACGTCGATTCGGTTCCAGCGTCGATCAGCGCCTTCACGCTCGCGCCGATCTCGGGTTGCAGGCGCCATTTGCCGCACGCCATGCCGTCGTGATCGGTCCACATGTTCAGCGAGCGGCTCCGGCGCTGTCGGGAGCGCCGATCCGACTCGGACTCGACGCGGTTGCGGACCTCGATGCACTTGTCGCGCAGCGCCGTCATCCCTCCCTCGGCCGCGGCGAGGAGCTCGACCGCCGCGTCGGGATCGTGCGCGAGCGCGGCGCCGATGAGTGCGGCCTGCGCGGGTGTGACCTTGCCGGCTTGCGCAGCTGTCGAGAGCGTCGAATCGGCCTCGATTGCCTTGCCGGCGTCGGCGAAGGTCCGGGCTTCGTGCGCCGACGCCGCGAGGGCCTTGGCCGCGGTGTCGGCCGTGGAGCGATCGCCGCGCCCGCGGTACGCAGCGGTCGCCTCGACGCGGCGGGTTGTGCTCGCGATCATCGTGTCGACGAGCCGCCGCACCTCGCCGAGGATGCGCAGCGCGCTGACCGCCTCGTCACCCGAGAGCGAGGAGGCGTCGTAGCGACCGATGGTGTCGGCGGCGCAGCGGCGGAGGTCGTGGAGAACGAACATCTGTTCGTAGTGTAAATCAAGACTGAGACATTGCAACGGGTTTTCGAAGTATTTCTACAGGAATTTTCTGACCGATTCCGCCGAGGCCCTGGGTCCCTCTCTGCGTCGCGGCTCGAGCTCGGTCGACGCTGGTGGTGCCGCCAATCCGGGCCGCGCCCCGGCGAGACTTGCCCGCGTGCGTCGACTCCCACTCCTCTCGTCGATTCGGGGCGTGCGGCGCGTGAAGCGCCGACTGGCGCACATCGACGTTTCGATCGAGCGAGGAGAGGTCGCATCGTGAGGATGCTTCGGATCGCGCTCGTCGCGACCGTGGCGATCGTCGGCGTGGCGACGGAGGCTCCGCGAGCGGGTGCGTGCTCGTGTGTCGCGCCGCCGACGGTCGAGGCATGGGTGCAAACGAGCGAGGTCGTGTTCGTCGCGACCATCGACGCTGTCACCGCGGACCTCGTCTACACGATGACGGTGGAGCAGGTTCTGAAGCCAGCCCCTGGTTTCTTCACCGAGTCCGATCGGCTCTACACCGAGTCCGATCGGCAGGTGACGGTTCAGGGCGGCGACGCATCCGGAGGTTGTGGTCCTGACTACGGGGCAGTCGGTGACCGAGCCGCGGTGTTCGGTCGCCGCGACGACGATGGCGTGACGATCGTCGGGAGCGGCTGCAATTCGTATGGCCCGGTCGACCTCGAACGGATCGCTCCGGTCCCCTCGAACCCGGGCGGCCGAGCCGTCGCGCTCGCGACGCTGCCCCACGGCTGGGCGAACGTGGTGGCGCTCGACGTCGACGGGGAAATCGTGGCGTCCAACTACGCCGATGTGCGCCAGCTCGCGGCGTGTCCGAGCCAGCGGGCTGTGGGACTGCGCGACGGTTCGTTCGTGTATCTGAACATCGGCGGTCTGCGAGTTCCTTCGCAACGAATCGCACTCGACTTCGTCGGTTCCGAGCATCGAGTCTGGTGTCGGACGAACGACGCAGGCGATCGTGCGATCGTCGTCGTCGGACGACTCGCCGACGAAACGGGCATCACCGTGCAGCGCGACGACAACGCGGCGTACACCGCGCCGGATGCCAGCGACGCGATCGTCGACCTCGACGGCCGGATCTGGCTGATGCCGGCGCGCCGCGGCGAACCGATGCGGGCGCTGTCGGGTGTGTCGGGCGGTCAGGTCGGTTCGTTCGATCTCGGCGACGACGTGGTCGTTGCCGCGGCCTTCGACGAACGCGATTCGGTGGCGATGCTCGTCGCGCCCGATGAGCGCGTCACCGTCGAAACCCGTGCGACCGCGATCCAGATCGTGCGATTCACCGCGGACGGTCCGGTCCTCGCCGGACGCATCGAACTGCCGACCGACGGGCCATGGCCGCGCTCGATTCTGATGACCGACCAGGTGTTCGTCGTGGGCGAGTCGGTGTCGACCGGGCGTGTCGAGACGCTGCAGTACGACGTCGACGGCACACTCGTGGCGGCTCACGCCGGCGAAATCACGAGCGTCGCCCGGGTCGGTGACGAGACCTGGGCCGGCACCGAACCCGGCATCGTGCGCATCGGCGCTGACGGCTCCGTCGAGACGATCGTCGTCGCCGACGCGAACTCGTGGATTCCGCCGACCGTCGTCGGTCTCCCCACGGCTGCTCGAGTCCGACGCATCGCCCCACCCGCCTACGAACTCGTCGACTTCGACGACGCGGTGTTCGCCCCGCGCGGCCACGACGACGAAGTCTCATCGACCTGGGACGGGCTCGGCCCGCTCCTCGTGTTCGCCGGCCTCCTCACTGCCGCCCTCGCCGGATCCCTGGTCGCGCTCGCCCGCCGCCACTTCTCATTCCGGCGTCACTAGTAGTCAACATGTCGCGCACTAGTGACGCCGGTATGAGAAAGCGGCGCCGACAGGAGCGTCAGTGCAGGGCGGTGATGAGGGATTCGACGACGCGGTCTTGGTCGGATTTGGTGAGCGCGGGGAACATCGGGAGCGACAGCAGTGCGTCGTAGGCGCGCTCGGTCTCGGGGTACTCGGCGGGCGAGCAGTGCAGATCGGCGTAGATGGGGTGTCGGTAGATCGGCACGTAGTGGACCTGCACCCCGATGTTCGCGGCCCGCATCGCGTCGTACACCTTGTGTCGATCGCGGACCCGCACGGGAAACAGGTGGTACGCGTGCGTCACGCCTTCGGGCGCGACCGGCGGTAGCTCCACTCCCTCGACGCCGTCGAGCAACTGGTGATACCGGCGGGCGAGCGCGTTGCGCATGGCGACGAACGAACCGAGTCGCTGCAACTGACTCGTGCCGAGCGCGGCCTGGATGTCGGTGATCCGGTAGTTGTATCCGAGCTCTTCGATCTCGTAGTACCAGCCACCCTGCTCGGGTTTGCGCACGATCCCGTGCGAGCGGAACCGTCGCAGTCGCTCGGCGAGCTCGGGGTCGTTGGTGGTGACCGCGCCGCCTTCGCCCGTCGTGATCGTCTTCACGGGGTGGAAGGAGAACACGGTCATGTCGCTGTGGGCGCCGTTGCCGACCGGCCCATCGACGGTCGTCGCGCCGAGCGCGTGCGCGGCATCTTCGACGACCACGCGCGGCCGCACTCGCAGCGACGCAAGGTCGACCGGGAGACCGGCGTAGTGCACCGCGACGAGCGCGTCGCAACGCCCGACGGCACTGACGTCGAGGTTGAGGGTCTCGGGGTCGATGTCGACGAACACCGGCTCGGCGCCGACGTAGCGCGCGCAGTTCGCGCTCGCGGCGAAGCTCAACGGCGACGTGACGACCGAGTGGTTGTGGCCGATGCCGCCGGCGACCATCGCCGCGTGCAACGCCGCGGTGCCATTCGCGAACGCGACCGCGAACCGCGCCTGCACCTTGTGCGCGAGCAGCTCCTCGAACGCCTCGATTGCAGGACCCTGCGTCAACCAGTCACCGCGCAGCACTGCGACCACGGCCGCGATGTCGTCGTCGTCGATCGACTGGCGGCCGTAGGGAATGTGGGACTCGACCGAGGATTCGGTTTCGTCGGTCACGGGCGTACCTCCGCCGCGGACAGTATCGGTGTGGGTCGCAATCGTGCTCGTGGTCATGGTGACCTCGCAGTCGGGTTATGCGGCAGTAGCGGGGGCGAAGCGCAGCAACCCGGAGAGGTCGTCGGCGCCGAGCCACCAGTCGTTCATGTCGCTCGAGTACACGAAGCCGTCGGCAACAGGGCTGCCTTCGATCTTCGACGACGCGTCGCTCCACCACGGGTGCTCGGGCAGCACCACGTAGGTCTCGCCCGCGTCGATCGCGTGGCGCGACTCGTCGGCGGTCAGCATCAGCTCGTGCAGCTTCTCGCCAGGTCGGATTCCGATGATGTCGCGCGGTACGCCGGGCGCCATGGCCTCGGCGAGGTCGACGACGCGCATCGAGGGGATCTTCGGGATGAAGATCTCGCCGCCCTCCATGTTCGCGAGCGCGTGCAACACCAGATCGACCGCTTGGGGGAGCGTGATCCAAAAGCGCGTCATGCGTTCGTCGGTGATCGTGAGGCGACCGCGCTCGGCCATCTGTTGGCGGAACAGCGGCACGACCGAACCCCGCGATCCGACCACGTTGCCATAGCGAACGCACGCGAGGCGAGTCTGGCTCTGCGCGGCGTCGGCGTTGCCCTGCACGAAGATCTTCTCGGCGCACAGCTTCGTCGCGCCGTAGAGGTTGACGGGGTTGACGGCCTTGTCGGTCGACAGCGCGACGACCCGTGTCACCTTCGCATCGATCGCCGCGTCGACGACGTGCTGGCCACCGATCACGTTCGTTCGCACCGCCTCGAACGGGTTGTACTCGCATGCAGGAACTTGCTTCATCGCGGCGGCGTGCACCACGACGTCGCAGCCTTGCGCGGCGCGCTGCATCCGCTCACGGTCCCGCACATCGCCGATGAGGAAACGCAGGTTCGAGTCGCCGAACTTGGCGCGCATCTCGCTCTGCTTCAACTCGTCGCGTGAGTAGACCCGGATCGTGATGTCGGGCCATTCGCTGATGGCGCGCTCGACGAACGCGTTGCCGAACGATCCGGTGCCGCCCGTGAGCAACACGGTCGCACCCGACAGGTCGAGTTGGGGGGACAAGTTCACGCTGGATCTCCTTCAGGAGGCGGTCGCGGGAGCAAAGGGAGGGAACACCGGGGCCTCGCCGCGCGCGAGGCGCTGCACGCGTTCGGCGGTCGCTCGCAGCGCGACCTCCCACGGTTGACGGACGTTGCGGTTGATGCACTCGACCGAGTTGAACCACGGCAGCTGCGCGGTGCCGCACTCCGACCAGTCGCCCTCGTTCCCGACGGCGAGCGTCGGTGCGCCAACGGCGCCGGCAAGCATCGTCACTGCGTTGCGGGGCGCGATCACGAGATCGAGGTTTGCCATCAGCGCGGCGATGTTCTCGAAGTCGTCCTTCAGATCGAGGTCGCGCCACCGGTGGATCGCAATGCCGAAGCGACGTTCGGCGTCGAGCACTTCGCGTTCGCAATCGTCGTACTGCAAGACGACGAACTGCACGCTGGGAACGGTGAGGATGCCGCCCCACTCGTCGAGTCGGCTGTACTCGAGGCGACGTTCGGCCGTCCGAATCATCGAACGCCATGAGATGCCGACGTAGGGACCGTCGCCGATGGCCGCCAGACGCTCGGCCCACTTGCGTGCCAGGGACTCGCTCGGTACGAGGTATCCGCGATCGCGGCGCGGGAAGTCCGACACCTGCTTGCGCAGGTGCACGCCGAGGCTGCCCATCGCGACTGCCATGTCGGCGTCGGGCGCGACCGGCGGCGGCGCGTCGTCGTCGTGCACGCAGTCCTTGGTCTGTGGCCGCACGATTGCCTGCGGGAACGATCGTGCGAACAGCGGCGCGATACGCACGTCAGTCTCGATGATCAGCTTGCTGTTCGGTCCGCCGCGCTCGAGCAGGTCGGGCAGACAGCTCGCGAACATGATCTCGTCGCCGATGCCCTGCTCGCGATAGACGAGCAGCGTGTTCTCGTAGGTGCCGCCCTCCCAGTGCGGAGTGCCGGCCCAGCGGCGCAAGGGCGGGTCGCCGTCGAGACGCTGTTCGTACTCGGTCCAGCCCGCTGCGAGTTCGCCCTTCTGCAGCAACGCCGCACTGCAACGGAAGCGGTAGGCGGGTTCGTGGTCGGAGAGCTCGAGCGCCTTGCGATGTGCGGCCAGCGCGTCGTCGATCTCGAGCGCGGCGTAGAGCATCGTGCCGATGTTCGTCCATACGACGGAGTAGTCGGGGTGGACGTCGCACGCGTGGCGCAAGAGCGCCAGCGCTTCGTCGATCTCGCCGAGGTAGAACAACGAGTTACCGAGCGACGTGAGGATGTCGGTGTCGTTCGGCGCACCTTCGTGCGCGCGTCGCAGCACGGCGATCGCACTGTTGAGCCGACCTTGCGCGCGCAGCTCCTTGCCGAGCAGTCCGAGCACTCCGGGGTGATCGGGCATCAGACGTGACGCGCGTCGCGCCGCGCCGGCGGATTCGTCGTGACGATCGAGCTCGCTGAGCACCAACGCGAAGTTGTGCCAGGCGAGCCCGAACTCGGGCACCGTTTCGGTGAGCCGGCGCAGCGTGGCTTCGGCCGCGTCGAGGTCACCGTTGGCGCGTTGACTGACGCCGAGTTCGTTCCACGCTTCGGCGGTGCTCGCGTCGGGCGTACCGCCGAGCAGCCGCAAACCTTGTTCGAGGCAGCGTTGCGCTGTCTCGCGATCGTCGAGTGTCGCCGCGACCATGCCTCGGGCGCACAGCGCGTCGGCCGACGTCGGGAGTACCGCCAACACGTCGTCGAACGCGGACGCGGCTTCTGTGTTGCGACCCGACTCGTACGCCGTCACTCCCTGCGCGAATCGAGTGCGAGCCCGGGCGAGATTGGCGGGAGTGGCCGCGAGGCGCGGCGGCGAAGCCACGCGTCGTTGCACTCGCTGCCGTTTTCCCATGACCCCGGACCTCCACCGCTGGACCCGTTCTCATCGGCGGGAACCCCCGAGTGTTGACGAGTCCGAAAAGTCCGATTCGAGTACGAACTGTCGGAGACTTCCCGACGAAATCCAGCGCGCAGTGTTACAGAGTCGGTATGTTCCGCATTCATCTAAGGGGGAACGGATGCTGTCACAATTGGTTACTCGTCGCTCTTCGCTCGGACTCGCGATCACGATCGCAACAACGCTGTTGGTCGGAGTTGCGACCGCGCCGCCCGCGGCCGCGTCCGCGTACTCGGATGCGGTGCTGGCTGATGACCCCGAGGGCTATTGGCGGATGTCTGACCTGCCCGCGGTTCCGAACGTCGTTGCGACGGTCCCTGGCCTGAGCGTTTCCGGTGCTGGCGGTTTGGTGCCAGGCGCAATCCTCGGCGACTCGGATCAGGCGGTCGACTTCGACGGCGACACGACCGGGAGTACGTCGGTCGACGCTGTCGCGGCGAACGCCGTCGAGCTTTGGTTCAAGACCACCTCGACTGGTTCGACCGAACGTCTGGTTCGGCGGGCGCAGGACTACGGCATCGAACTCCTGATGGGAAGCGGTCGAGTGTTCGCTCGCGGGCGATTCGGGCAAAGCCAAGCCCTGGCCGAGATCTCGTCGCCTGATTCATACGCCGACAACGAGTGGCACCACGTCGTTGCGACCGCGGGCAACGGCCCGTTCGCACTGTGGGTCGACGGCGGGCTGGTGGCAATCAGTGGTCAAGGGGCGATGAGTAGCAACCCGCCGGGCATCCTCAACACGTTCGTCGTCGGGTCGAACGCCGGAAGCGAGTTCTTCGACGGCCACATCGACGAAGTCGCGGCTTATCAGCACGCGCTGACCCCTGCGCAAATTCGCGCGCATTTCGTCGCCTCCGGTCGCACCCCTCCGCCCCCGACGCCGCTCGAACGCTCGTGGTTGCTCGGTGGGTCGATGCTCGGCGCTCGCAACATCTGTGAGTGCGTGCGGCAGGTGGCACAACCGATCGATACGTCGACCGGAAACTTCTGGCACACGTTCTCCGACTTGTCGCTTGGCGGTCGCGGCCCGGGCGTCAGCTTCACCCGGACCTACAACTCATATGCCGGCCTGACGATGCCGAACGGACCGTTCGGCTGGGGTTGGCAGTTCTCCTACGGATCGAAGGTGATCACGGCATCGGGTGCCTCGCCGTTGACGATCCGGCAAGAGAACGGCTCGGAGCTGACGTTCACGGACGTCGGTGGTGTGTGGACAGCACCGTCGTTCGTCACGTCGACGCTGCAGGACTTGGGTACGCAGTTGAAGTTGACCCGCAACAAGCGTGACATCTCGATCTTCGACGAAGCGACCGGGCGCCTGATCGAACGCCGCGACCTCAACGGATACTCGACCACGTTCGCATATGACGGTTCGGGCAAACTGACGAGTGTCACGGACTCCTCCGGTCGCGTCGTGACCGTGTCGTGGACCGGCGCGAACATTACGAGCGTCGCCGACCAATTCGGACGCTCGGTGGCGTACACCTACAGCGGCGCGGGTGACCTGACCGACGTGATCGACGTACGCGGCGGGCACTGGCAGTTCACCTACGACGGGTCGCACCGGATGCTGACGATGCGCTCACCACGTTGGTTCGGCGACACGTCGACACCCGCGAAGGTGATCACCAATCACTACGACGCGCAGGGCCGGGTCGACTGGCAGAGCGACGAGCTCGGCCGGACGACGTCGTTCGACTACGCGACCCTGGCTGACGACAACGACGTGATCGTCACGGATCCCAAGGGCTTCACAGTTCTCTACGACTACGACGCGGGCAGACACTTGACGTCCGAGACACACGGGTACGGCGTCGCCGGACAGGACGCGACGACGACGTACGGCTACGACTGGCGGACACTCGGCGCGGAGACGATCACCGATCCGGCCGGTCGGACCTGGACCACGATCCTCGACCCAGCTGGAAATCGGGTGATGGCGGTCGACCCGTTGGGGAACACGGCAACGATGGCCTACGACGATATGAACAACCTCGTGGCGTCGGTCGACCCGACCGGTCAGCTCGTCCGGTACGAGTACGACGCGAACGAGAACCTCACGCGTTCGGTGACGAACATGTACACGTATCCGAGTGGGGTGAACGACATCCACAGCACGATTGCTTACGACCCCGCGAAGCCGGGCGACGCGCTGACGATCGTGCGTCCGGTCGAGGCGAACGACCCGGTGCAACCGGCCATCACCAACACGTACGAGGCAATGACCGGAGCACTGCTGACGTCGACGGATCCGACCGGCAAGACCTCGAGTTTCACGAGTGACGGGTTGGGTCGGCAGGTGTCGGTGGTTCCGCCGCGCGGTAACGCGGCGGGTGCGGTCGCGAACGATTTCCGATCGGCGCAGTTGGTGGACGACGGCGGGTTCCCGGTCGTGTCGTTCAACGCGCTGGCGAGTCCGATCGCGGATGGTTTCACCCGAGTGTCGGGGATCTCACCCGCGGAGACGGGCCACGCGTGGACGGCCCGGAACTCGAGCGTGTGGTCGATCGAGGCCGGCGACGCGAAACTCACGACGGCGGGAACGGGCTCGAAGAGTTTCCTGACGACGGTCGGTCCGGCGGACGGGACGATCATCGCGTTGGCTTCGGCGGTGCAGAACAGTGCAGGTCTGGTGTTGCGGTACAACAACACGACGAACTACATGTTGTTGCGGGCGAACACCACGAACAATCGGTTCGACCTGGTGAAGGTGAGCGCGGGCACCGAGACCATATTGGGGAACACGGGCGCGAACACGTGTTGCACTCCGGGGACGTTTCTGGTGGTGAACGAGGTCGCGAATGCGTTCAAGGTGAGTGTGAGCCCCGACCTCACGCTGGCCCTGTCGGGTTCGAGTTCGACGACGTCGGGCGGGACGGTCGCGGCGCTGGCGGTGACCGACTCGTTCCAGTCGGGGTATTCGCATGCGGGTTTGTACGCCACGACGACGGGCGCGGCGCGTTGGGATCTGGTCGCGATGGCGAAGCAGGGCGGTGCGATCAGCGCGGCGAAGTTCGATGCGAACGGCAATCAGGTCGCGGCGATCGATCCGGATGGTCGACGCACGACGTATGTGTACGACGCGGCGAACCAGCCGACCACAGTGAACCGTGCGGGCGGGAGCCAGGTCGGATACGCCTACGACAACAACGGGATGCGCGTGAGCTACACCGACGCGCGCGGCAAGGTCACGACGTGGGAGTACAACGACCCGGCGTTCCCAGGAGCGGTGACGAAGGAAACCCCACCGGCGGGCAAGGGCGGGACCGCGATCACGCAATACGCGTACAACCGTGACGGGTCGCTCGGCGCGCTGACCGACGCGCTCGGCCGTACGACGACGTATGGCTATGACGGCGCAGCGAGACTCGCGTCGGTGAACTACAGCGACCCGGCGACTCCAGACGTGACTGCGATCGGTTACGACGCGAACGGTCGACGAACATCGTTGACCGACGGACTGGGAACGTCGTCGTGGGCGTATGACGAGATCGGCCGGGTGACATCGTCGACGCTCGCAGGAACCGGCACCGGGGGCACGGGTTCGACAACGACGACCTACACCTACAACGCTCGTGATCTGTTGAAGATCAACTATGCGGGTGCCGGCGATCTCACGATGGTCTACGACGATGCGTCGCGGCTGACGAGTCAGACCGATTGGGCGGGCCGCGCGTACGGGTTCGTGTACGACGACGACACGAACCTGACGCGTATCGATTACCCGTCGACGAACGGGCTGAAGGAGGCCTGGTCGTACGACAATGCGGGTCGCGTGAGTCAGGTGCAGCAGACGAAGCCGGCGACATCGACGACGTATGGGACGTTCGCGTACGCGCGGACGGCGTTGGGGCAGGTGTCGGGGATCACGACGACCGACGGTACTGGTACTGGAACGCACAATCTTGCGCCGGCGGGTGCGAAGACGTACTCGTACACGAGTTTGAATTCGTTGAGTTCGATCACACCGTCGGGTGGGACGTACACCTACGAGACGGGCGGGGACTTGATCAACAAGTTCATCAATCAGCCGTCGGGGAACACCTATCAGCGTTACAGCGATGCGGGTGAGGTGTGTTGGGCGAAGGTCGGTACGACGAACGGTGCGAATTGTTCGACGCCGCCGGCGTCGCCGACGGTGTTCGGGTATGACGCGTTGGGGCAGCGGACGTCGATGACGCCGGCGACGGGTGCAGCGACGAGCTATGGGTATGACCAGGCGCAACGGTTGAAGACGATCAGTGGGGCGACCACGGCGAGTTACGTTTATAACGGTGATGGCTTGCGGACGTCGAAGACGGTCGCGGGAACGACGACGGCGTTCAGCTGGGATGTGGCGCGTGGTCTGCCGTTGTTGTTGTCCCAGAATGTGGGTGGGACGGTCAGTCGGTATGTGTACGGGCCGGGTGGTCTGCCGCTCGCGCAGGTGACCGGTTCGACGATCAACTACTACCACCGTGATCAGTTGGGCAGTACGAGGATCGTGACGAACAGCACGGGGAACACGGTCGGGGTGACGAACTACGATCCGTTCGGCCAATCCCCGGCGAGCTGGAAGAGCGGTACCCAGCCGGCGTTCGCGTACGCGGGGCAGTACACGGACGCGGAGACCGGGTTCCAGTATTTGCGGGCCCGGTACTACGACCCGACCACCGCCCAATTCCTCACCCGCGACCCCGCCTACGCGACCACCCTGGACGCGTACGGATATACGCTTAACAACCCGCTCAACGCTACCGACCCGTCCGGGTTGTGGGGTTGGAGCAACGTCAAGAAGTGGGCAGGCGACCGCGTCGACGACCTCGGCGATGCGCTTCCGGACTGCCCACTCGGTCACAACCCCGACGGTGGTTGTCGAGGAGCAGAGACTGTCAGGAAGTACGCGGACGATGTTTCGCGAGTAGCGGGTTACGTTTCTTCGGTCTGCGGGGTGGCAGCCGTAGCTACGTCGGGGACCGGCGTCGGCGGAGCCGCCTTTGGAACGTGTGCCTCGGTGTCCAAGGGCGTGAGTATCGGAGCGGGTGTACTCCACACGGCTGTTACCTGTGCCGACGTTGACGCATACTGCGCTCGTTCCGCAGCGGCTACTGTCGTCACGATTGGAACTATGCGTCTCTCAAGCGCGTCTGCGCCCACTGGGAGCTGGATCGCTGCGCTGAGAGCGTCCAGCGATACTGCATCTGAAATTTGGATGTGGCGTTTCGTTGGCATGTTGAACATTGAGACATTCGGGAACCTAGGCGGGCTATTTATTGACACGACTGAACGACCGAACTGTTAAGAATTCAATACCATGAGGTCGACGTTCGAAATCCTCACCAATGCTGCATTTCTTGTCGCGGTCGTTTCGTTAGCGCTACTTGCTTTGAGCTACGCCTTGCGGCCGGAGGATCGACGCACCCGCGGGCTGACATACCGTGAGGTTGCTCGGTTCGGCCCTCCCTATGGCATGTTGATCGCTGCTTTGGTCCGCAATTCGCGGCGTTTCGCGAGAGTGTTTGCTGTCAGTTCCTGCGTACTACTTGGGTTTGTCGTTGTCCTATCGATCCTTCGTGCCTAACCGTCAACAGCACGAGTCCGCGGGTATCCAGCTGAGTGAACCGCCCCGGGTTTCGTGGAGG
>SXGT01532637.1_pt1 | contig 32256 bp, 19 predicted proteins | sample 3176221 | NCBI WGS metagenome assembly SXGT01 (sample SAMN11356862, study PRJNA531348) | freshwater metagenome | isolation source: freshwater sample F1-120 | place: China: Fuxian Lake, Yuxi | collected 2017-12-25
CATGATCGTGGCTGGGTTGGAGTTCACCAAAACGACTTCATACCCCTCCTCTCGAAGGGCTTTGCAGGCCTGAGCTCCGCTATAATCAAATTCACACGCCTGGCCGATGACAATTGGACCCGAGCCAATGATCAGGATCTTCTTGAGGTCAGTTCTTCGAGGCATGTTCCTGGGGCGGCTTCACCGCAAAAAATGGAAAATGACGATACGAAGCGGCAGGAACCATAACTCTGCCCTTAAACCCCAGATCATCCTGGGTATTTTAGGAATCAGGCAGGAATTACCAAGGGAAAGGTTCGGGGCCCAGGTTTGGATTTTCAGTCCAAAAAGGTTTGGAATCGGGCCAAAAAGGGGAAGTCGCTGGATGAATTCCTTGTTCACCCATGGTACAGATTGTGCGCAACCTCTCCAGGTCCCAGAGTCTGCCGATTCCGCTTGATTCGAAAGGAACCCCCGGTTATGGCCCCCTTCTTCAAGGTTTTTGGGCACCGACTTCCCTAGGAGTAGGTACCTTGGCTTAAGGAGTTTGCCATGGTTCGGTGGTTCCCCCGTTGTGCAGGAATTTTGTTTTTCCTTTTCCCAATGGGATGTATGCAATTTCGGGAGAATTGGTGCATGGAGCACGGTTTTGTACCGGCCAACCAAGCCCAACAACAAACAGCCCCACCCCAGGCATATGCACCGCAAGGTTATGGCGCCCCCAACTACGCATCCGCCCAATATTGTGTTCCCGCTCCAAATTATTGTCCACCTCCTGCGGTTGGGGGCGGTGCACCTGCCACTTGGTCTCAGGGGCGTTAATTTTTCCATGGAATGGTTTAGTTAATCGAATTGGCGTTGCTCTTGGATGATAAAACGGTTGTGATGAGGGTATGGCTGATTTTTGGGATTGATCCGGAACTGATACAGTTTCCCACCCAGACGATTGCCCGGCTTTTCGTTTTTGGTCCTATTGGATAGGTGAAACCATGTTACGCACAGCACTTCTCTCTATCGGTTTTTGGGTTGGCGTTTTTATGACATCACAAGCTGCGCCCCTTCTTAGGGCTGCGGATTTGCCCGAAATCGCCAGAAAAGCAAACCGGCTTACCGGGGCCGATTCCATTTCCGGAATGGTCATTCAGCTATCCAAGGAAAAAAATGCCAAGGCAGAACTCAAGGCCACGGCGGCACTTCTCAAAGAAAAAAACTCTGGCCTGAATATCAATGCCCTCTGGGTTCTGGGGCGAGCTTCCCAGATTAGCCGACTTCCAGAGGAGGCGACTGCTTTTTACCGGGCGTACATCACCAAAGCCATTGACCTAAAAAGCCCTAACAAGGTCCTCCTGGGTTATGCCCAGCTAATCGACCTTCAGTTTGGTACCCAAAAATATGCGGATTGCGAAAAAACCTGCAAAGAATTCATTGAATTGACATTGGATGGCGAGGATGATGAGTCCGGAAGTATTGCAAGGGCCAAGGGAGCAATTCTTAGGCAACTGATCCTTGTTCAATCCCGTATGGGTCAACCGGACAAGGCGTTTGCAACACTTGAAAGACTGATGCAACAGCAGGCGGATAATCCCCTAAACCTCCAACTCAAGGCGCGTATCCTTCGGGAAAATGGCAAAGACGAAGAAGCAATAGAGGTCTACGAAGATCTGATTACCAAGATCGATGCGCGTAAGGACATAAAGCAGGAAGTTCGCGAAAGTTATTTGGCAGACCTTCGTTATGCCCTGACAGGCGTTTACATTGATGCCAAAAACCCGGATAAAGCCATTCAATTATTGAAGGACCTTGTGGCCAAATATGGTGATAACGCCACCTACAACAATGATCTTGGCTACATAATGGCCGACAACGGCAAAGATTTGGAAGCGGCGGAAAAGCTCATCCGCAAAGCGCTGGAATTGGACAGGGCCCAGAGGAAAAAGTTGGGTGTTCCCCCCGAGGAAGACAAGGATAATGCAGCCTACCTGGATAGTTTGGCTTGGGTACTTTTTAAACGGGGTCAATTGGCGGAGGCTCGAAAAATCCTTGAAGAGGCTGTTAAGCAGGAAGAGGGCCAACAGGCGGAAATCTACGATCACCTTGCCGAAATCCTGATCGCCCTCAAGGAAAAAGAAAAAGCGATCGACCTTTGGAAAAAAGCCCTGGTGGGTGAAGCAATCGGCAAACGCGAGAAAGCGCGCAGGGTGGAAATTGAAAAAAAACTGAAAGCGGCGAGCCCTTCCTAAGCCAGGGTGAAAAGAGCCTAATGTTTCAGCCAAAGGGGACCTATGGGTCCCCTTTAATTTTAAACGGGGTTTGACCCATTAGTCTTCCTTTTGAATCGAAAAAATCAGGCCAATATGTCCTGGATAACCTTGCCATGGTCAATTTCAAGTCGTTTGCGTCCGGGGATTTCAAGACGCTTGCCGTCGATTCCCAACAGGTGCAAAACGGTCGCATGAATGTCGGTAACATAGTGGCCATCGCCAAGGGCATTGTAACCGAGTTCATCCGTTGCGCCATGAACGATCCCTTTCTTTAGGCCAGCCCCTGCCATCCAGATGGTAAAACCATTGGGATGGTGGTCTCGGCCGTCTTTGCCTCCACCTCGTAGCTCCAAACCTGGAGTCCGACCGAATTCGGTGCAGAATACCACCACCGTATCCTCCATGAGTCCGCGTTGTTTCATATCCTTTAGAAAACCTGCTACGGGGAGGTCGATGGTTGCGGTAAGACGGGTGTGGTTGTCCTTTAATTTTTGGTGAGAGTCCCAAACCCCATAGGTGGATGGAAAAACCTGGACGAATCGGACGCCCCGCTCGACCAACCTCCGGGCGGCGAGCAATCGTTCCCCTGCCAATTTGGTTGCTGGATTATCAAGTCCATAAAGCCGGGTTGTGTTCGATGTTTCGGAGGCAAAATTCATGGCTTCGGGCACAGAGGTTTGCATCCGGTAGGCAAGTTCATACGAATGAATACGGGCCAAAAGATCCTTGTCATCAGGGTATTCCAGGGCCGAAAGTGCGTTCAACTTGTGAATGAGTTGGTACTCGCGAATCTGTTGAGCCTGGGATTGGGAGGCAATTTTCTGGCCAAAGGGGAGGGGATTTAATGGGTCGATTGCCAGTGGCACTCCTGCATGTTGGGGCCCAAGGTAGTAAGAGTCGATGGATTGTCGGGTGTCAGAGCGTGTAGGGCCACCAAGAACGGCAAATTTGGGTAGGTTTGAGTTCATCGTAGCAAGACCGTAATGGGCCCAAGCTCCAATGCTGGGTTGCTGTTCATCGAGTCGATGCCTGCCGGTGTGGATTTGATTCTCCGCAGCATGGTCATTGTCGGTGGTCCAGATATTCCGGATAAAGCAGATGTCATCCACATGGTGGGCAAGTTGGGGCCACCAATCGGTGATCTCGATCCCGCTTTGGCCATGCTTCTTCCATCCGATTTGCATGGGATAAATGGTGGGATAAACATCGCGGACATTTATCTCCTCGGCAGCCACGGATCGGAAGCGTTTCCTATGCAGGGGAGAATTCACGGGATTATCGAAGGGTGTTTTGTCAAAGGTTTTTCCGGCGTATTTGTTGAGTGCGGGTTTGGGGTCGAAAGTTTCCAGGTGGCTGTATCCGCCTGACAGGAATATCCATACGACCGAGCGGGCCCGGGCGGGGGATTGTACCAAACCCTTTGAAACTATTCTGTCCCGACCAAAGCCGTCCTTGGCCAGCATGGCGCCAAGGGCCATGCCTGTGAACCCAAGGCCCATATCCACAAGGAATGTTCTTCGGGATGAATGGATGTATTGGAATGGTTCCATGGGGTTACCTGATGGATTGGAAATCGTTATGGTTGAAAAGGGCTCGGATCAGGCCGGGCCGGGCAATGTCCTTGGGTTGTCCCTCGAGATAGGCAAGGCATTCTCCCAGTTCCGAAGGGGTAGGCGGCCGCGACAATATCCGTGAATATGCCAACTCTATGAAAGCCGAATCGGGAGAAGCGGCGGGCAGCTGGGACTGAAGACTTACGGTTACAAAACCACTTAATTGGTGGACAAATTCACTATTGGTAAGTGCCAAGGCCTGTTGGGGGACTATGGTTTGGGACCTGCGATAGCAATCGAGAGGGTCTGGTCCGTCAAAAATGTCTCCAAGCACCCCTTTGCCGCCGTCCTCGGGAAAACTGCTGTAGTAAATGCTTCTGCGAAAGGTCTTGAGGGCCAAACTGTTTTCAAGTTCCCTTCCTCCCATCCGGGAATCAAGTTTCAAAGCACAGGAAAGCAGGCTGTCCCGAAGAACCTCAGCTTCCATGCGGCCAATGTTTCTTCGGGAAAAATGGATATTTTCCGGGTCGGTTGAAGGATTGGATGGGGTTGATTTTTGCTTGTAGGCCTTGCTTGTCACCATCAGGCGATGCATGCGCTTCATATCCCAACCTGATTGCATGAACTCAACCGCAAGCCAATCGAGCAATTCCGGGTGGGCTGGGGCTTTTCCATTGAGGCCAAAATCCGTCACCGTGGCCACCAAAGGAGCATGAAAATGCCAGCTCCAAATGTGGTTGACGGCAACCCTTGCGGTTAATGGGTTCTCTTTACTGGTGATCCACTCGGCCAGGGCTTTTCTTCTTCCAGTACTTTTAGAGGGATATACCGGCCCAATAGGTGAATACTTCAACGGAATTGAGCCATTTTTTAGGATTCCTTCGGTTTTTTGAATCCGCAAACGGGCATCCGAGATTTGTTTGGCCGCAGCCAGGGTGGGCACTTTTCTTTTGTCTGTTTCCAATTGGCCAGCTTCGGTAAAGGCAACCTCTGCGGACTCCAAATCGGCCTTGGCTAAAGCCAGCATTGCCTGCCCTTCCCGTTTTGCCGCCGTCTGTGTTAATTCCGGGAGGTTTGGAGGCTGGGGTCTGGCCCATGTTGCGGTTTCAGCGGCTAATCGGGCTTCGATATCCACAAGTGCTGCCTGTGCGGATTGCAGTTTCCTTTGCGATGCACTCACTCGGCTTTGAGGCAATTCCACTACTTTCCTGGCCCATGCCAAGGTCTCGTTTGCTTGGTTGAGAGCCGTGCTTAAGGAGGTTGAGGAGGTAAATACGGAACCGGGTGGAATATGGTAGGACGAGGTTTCCCAACCATCCACTCCGACAACTTCCTGTTGGTCCTGGTGGAGGGGTATTTCAAAGTCAAAGCGGACCGAGTTTTTCGGCTTGGCACTTTCCTTGACGGGTGGTATGAGGCGAATGTCATCAATGACAACCGTGGTGTCCGCATGGGCATCAATGAAGATCGGTTTATTCGGGTTTCCCACCGGGTTCCAGCCATTCAAGGCAACTGCCACGCCATCAACCAATTTCTTGCCATCCTTCAGGGATCGCACTTGCAACACACAATCATCTGTTTTTAACCGCATAATGATCGAAACTTCGAAACGGTTTTCCCCTTTGGTGGGGCCATAGCGGCCGACTTCAAAGACATCAAACGATTTTGGCTTGTAAGAGGTGATCTGCCCCTTTTCGAAACCAACATAGGTGGCGGTAAGCCCCTTTGTCGAGTCCCTGGCGAGTTGGAAGTTGAACCTGGAATCGTCAAGAATGTGCATTTTGAAGCTTAAAGTCGAACCATCCAAAAGAGTCGCAAGGGATTTCAGGCTGTTTTGAACGACTGCTCTACCTGTCCTGCCGGATAGTAGGAGCGATTGTTTTCCCTCAAGACCACTGTTTGGTGCCGATAGGGAAGCATGCGCTTTTTCCTTGGCAAATGCCAACTCGGCTTTGGCAAGTTTGTCAAGTTCTGCGGGTTTGGGAGGCTTCAAAGATGCCTTCATTTTTTCGAATTCAAGTTGGGCCATTGCAATGGCAGCCTGGGCTTCCTTCAGGAGATGGTCGCGCATCCGGGGTTGAAGGGTGGGATTGACCGCCTCTGATGGCAGCTCCACAACCTTGATGGTGGGGGAATTTTGGGAAAACAACAGAGGAATGTGGGGTGAAATGGATCCCCGACTTTTGACCCGGTTTCTTTCATCGCCACCCGTGTAGTACCAGGTTGGTGCGTCCGGGAACTTGTCGAACACGCTTACCCTGCCCAAGGGTTGGACCTTTCTCAGGACGCTGTAATCGTAGTCCTGAAAGGGTCCTGGATCCCCCTCACCTACAACCCGGTCCTGACGAAGGTAGATCGGTTCAAAAAAGGCGCGAAAAGCGAAATAATCCTCCTGCCTGATCGGGTCATATTTGTGGTCATGGCAATGGGCACAGTTGAGGGTCAATCCCAGAAAAGCCTTCCCTGTATGTTCGACAATATTGCGCATCCAATCGTTGGGGTTCAAGGCATACCAATTGCGAACCAGAAATCCTGTGGCGACGGCGGCTCGTTCATCGCCGGGGACGATTTCATCCGCAGCCAGCATTTCGGCCACCATCTGGTCGTACCCAAAATTACTGTTGAGGGAATTGACGATCCAATCGCGCCAGCGCCAAATTTGGGGGGCACTGTTCCAAACATCAGGGACATGCCTTCTACCATACCAGTCTGCGTATCGCCAAATGTCCATCCAATGCCTGGCAAACCGTTCACCATGCCTTGGATCCATCAGTAATTTGTCGACCAATAGGTCATAGGCATCCGTCCTGGTATCGGAAAGATAAAGGGCCAAATCTTGCTGGCTTGGAGGAACCCCCAACAAGTCGAGGTATAGTCTTCGTACCAAAGTGAACCGATCCGCTTCACCCGAGAGTTTCAGGCCTTGGGATTGCAAACCCTTTTCGAGGAAATGATCGATGGGATTCCTTGAATTATTGCCAAGCGGAGCCTTCCGGGGTTTTTGAAAGGCCCAATGGTTTTTGGGGTCTTCAGGAACGATTTCCCGGGAAGGCATATTAGCGCCCTGGGATATCCATTTTTTGATGGTTTTGATCTGGTCATCGTTGAGTGGAGATCCCTCGTTTGTTGGCGGCATTTTAAGCAAATGAAACCCTTGAATAGCCTGAAGGATCAAGGAAGATTCTGGCTGATTTACGGTGATGGCAGGGCCACCCCGCCCCCCCGTTAGAATGAATTGGGATGCATCCAGACGCAATTTTCCTTTTTGGGCAAGGGCACCGTGGCATGAAACACATCGGGCAGTCAAAAGGGGCTTGATGGTGGTAAGGTAACTTACGGGAGGATCATTGGGGTCATTGGCCCCGTTTGCATAAAACGAAAAAAGCATGAGCCCAAGGAATCCGAAACATTGGTGAAGTCCGATGGAGGTGCAAATTAGGGTTTGCATGGTTTAAGCCAGGGTAGGGTGCCCGAATTTGAGCACAAATATTCCGGTCGAAAAAAGGGGTGCAAATAACAAGCGGAGAAACAAAGGCATCGGCTAAATTGGGCAATTCCCCAGAATCTGCCTTTGCTTCGAATCTTAACCGAATCCAAATCAAATGGCAAGTGTGGCTATAAAGGGGAAGACTGCTCCCCCTGGTCCGCAGCAGGAGGAGCAAATGAGGGGTTCAATAGGTGGTTGGACTAACCTGCATTGGAACCGGCAGCAATGAAATCCTCTGCCTTTCTGGCCACCGCGAGGGGCACAATTTTCCGCAACCTCCGACCGCGTCGAAACTCGGCCCAGTTTTTCAAAATAGATTCGGCACTTCGGCTGCCCGTTTTGGCATGGTATTGAATGATCATGGGGTGTAACCACTCGTAATCGACATAAGTGCAATCGACCACAGTAACACTTCGGGTGTGAAGCTTTGCGGACACCGTGTTTTTGGGGTCATAGACAAATAATTCACCGCCCGTCATTCCTGAGCCGATTTCGTTTTCCAAGGGCCCAAGAATAACCACACGACCCCGGGTTTGGTATTCACAGGCATATTTGCCGGCGGCTTCGGCAACTATGGTGGCACCGGAGTTTCGAATGCCAAGGCGATGGCCTGCGCAACCCCCGATAAAGATTTGCCCACCGGTTGCCCCATAACCTACATTATTTCCAACCACGCTTAGGATCTCCTCCCCAAGGTTGCTGTTGGAATAATCCAAGGTAACCGTTACCGTCCCCCCGGAAATTCCCTTGGCCACCCCATCCTGGGCAAAGCCCTTGAGGTCCAGTTCGAGAGAATTAATGCACCAAGCACCAAAACTTTGTCCAGCTTCACCCTCAAACCGGACCTTTAGTCGGCGAGAATGGGGCATTCCTTCACGGCCATAAAGTTGGGCAATAAGTCCCGCTGCCGTTGCACCCACCGAACGGTCGGAATTCCTGATTTTGAAAACCAAATCCGCATTGTTGGCGGTTTCGATGGCGTCCCTGCCTGCATGGATAATCCGTTCATTGAGTGTCATGCCCTCTGTGCCCGACCTACAAACACCAATCTGGGCATCGGGAAAATGGCCCTCCAGTCGGGATAGTGCCATGTCGGGTGCAATAAAGCGATGGATGTCTACCAAGTCAGCCCTGCCTGGCAAATTGTGACGGCGAATCAATAATTCGCTTCGGCCACATAATTCGCTAATGTGCCTCGCTCCCAGTTTGGCAAGGAGACATCGGACCTCACTCGCCAACCCAAGGAGGTAGGCTTTGGTGTGTTCGGGATCCCCCTTGTATTCACCTTGGGTGCCCGTTATCCCTGTTGGGCAATTGGGAATGTGGCAGCTTTTGCAAACGATGCAGCCAACCGAGACCATTAAGCCCTGACCCAGTGAGAATTCCTGGGCACCCAACAGTGCGTACTTGATGACATCGACGCCGTTTTTGATCCCCCCCCCCACCCGAAGGGTCACCCTTCGGCGAAGTCCGTTTACCACAAGGGCCTGGTGGGCCTCGGAAAGACCCATTTCGCTTGGAAGACCACAGTGCTCCTTGGAGGAAACCATTGCGGCACCTGTTCCGCCCCCAATACCATCAATTTCAATGATGTCGGCCCCGGCCTTTGCCACGCCAACAGCAATGGTCCCGATGTTGTCAACCGCCACCAATTTGACGGAAACCGGAACGCCCGGTTTGACGGCCTTGAGGTCATATATAAGCTGTGCAAGGTCTTCAATAGAGTAGATGTCGTGATGGGGAGGTGGGCTGATCAGGTCATTTCCCGGCTTCCCAAACCGGATTTCGGCAATCTCGCTGGTTACTTTTTTACCCATGAGTTGCCCGCCTTCGCCGGGCTTTGCTCCCTGGGCCATTTTTATCTGAATTTCTTCACCGTTGATTAGATACTCGGCATCCACGCCGAAACGACCTGAGGCCACCTGGCGAATCCGGCTTCTTAGCCGACTTTTGTTGACATCCCCGTTAAGGGTCAACCCGGTGAGGTTTTGTTGGCGCTCAGCCCGGATGGTTTTCCAGATTTCATGTTCGGACTTTGGGGGCACATCATTGCGATAGCGTGCCTCACCTCCTTCACCTGAATTGCTTTTGCCACCCAGGTCATTCAGGGCAGCCGCAATGTCCTGGTGGGAGGCACGGGTAAGGGCTCCATGGCTCATGGCCGCCCCCCGAAGGTGGTTACGAATCAGGTCAAGTCCATCCTGAACCAGTTCTATCGGGAGGGGATTCTCCGCTTCGGCAAGATGGAACAGATCCCTAAGGCATGTGGGCGTACGATCACTGATCATCCTGGAAAAGTCGATATATTCAGTAGTGATCGGATTCGGCATGGCTTGGGCGGCAAGGTAGGCGGCTTCCCCCCCCTCATTGGAAAGGGCTTCTGGCGGCTTGGTACTCACCACATTACTCAAAGGCAGGTTTGCCGCTCCGCCCGCCATGGATGCTTTTCGAAGGGCCATGCGAACTTTTGCGTTGAAAGCATGGTAGTCGCGGTTTCGACCCAATACCTGCATATTTTCGGTGCGGGTGAGGCGGTAATTGGCATCCTCCACAAGTTCTTTAAGCCCGATTCCGCCAATTCGTGAAGGAAGGTCTCCCAGGAAGTCCATCAACTCCTTGCCAAAACCAACCGCTTCGAAAAGGAGGGCTCCACGGTACCCCTCCGCGGTAGTGATTCCCATTTTGGAAATGATCTTTTTGAAGGTGTCTTCCAGCGCGGCAAAAAGGTTTTCAAGGCACTCCCTTGCGGATAGAGTCCATTCCTGTTTGGTATCACCATCCTTGAAGGTTAACCCGTTCCTGATTAGCCTGAGCATGAGGTAAGGGTGAACCGCATCGGCCCCAAATCCGACCAGACAGGCTATATCGTGGCCTTCCTGAACATCTCCTGCCTGGATTACCAGGGAACAACGACCCCTTAGTCCCTGCTTGGACAAATAGCTATGCACAGCTCCCAAAGCCAGAATGCTGGGGATTGGGACAAGGCCATCATCGAATGCCTCTTTGTCAGAGATGCAAAGTACATTGAAACCCTCGTGGACCGCCCTTTCGGCCTCACTTCGAAGTCTGTGAAGGCTTTCTTTGAGGGATTCGATGCCCCCTTCAATGGGGAAAACCGCAGAGAGGGATTTAAAACCAAGGATCTCTTGACGGCGGATTTCTTCCACAACCGCATCCGAAAGGACCGGGGTGGATAATTCCAATTGCTTACAAGGCAAAACTTCGCTATTGGAAACAACAAGCGGGCTTCGACCCAGGTAGCTGACAAGTGACATGGCTCCACCTTCCCGGTAGGGGTCGATGGGAGGATTGGTCACCTCGGCAAAGGTTTGTTGAAGGTATTTGAAAAGGGTTTGGTGCTGGAGCGAAAAAATCGTCAAAACGCGATCAAAACCCATGGAGGAGAGAGGCTCCTTTTTAAGCTTCGACATGTCTTTAACGAAAATGGCCCTTTCAAACTCCCAACCGTGGGCCTGAAGGAGGTGATCCACTGTCCATTTGCGTTTTTGCATCACATAGTGGACTTGATCCTCGATAGGGGAGGCAAAATCGAACGCCTCGGGAACCAAAATCTGGTTGCGGTTGGTTTCGTGGAGGCTGATTTTCGTTTCGGCCCTAACCTCCGCACAAATGCGCGCCATGACTTGATAGCTATCCAGTCGTTCTCCGGTGGAGGTATCAAGGAGAATCATTTGGCCTGGTTGAAGTTGGCCCGAGGCGGTTATGGTGCTTGTTTCAATGCCAAAAACCCCCGATTCTGAACCTATGTAGAGCCAACCCCGTTGGTCGGAACACCAACGGACCGGTCGCAGCCCCATTCGGTCCACTTGGCCGATTAGCATCGTTCCGTCTGTATTGATGAGCCCGGCGGGACCATCCCAGGCACAAAGGCTGCCCATGGCGCGGCGGCCCCAGGTAAAAAGGTCAACCGCCTCCTGGCCCCAAATATCGGGTTCCCCTTCCCAGGCAGGGGGAATGGTGAGGCGGATTGCCCGTTCCAAACTCCAGTTTTTTTCAAGGACCAGGTGTTCGGTCCATTCGTCAAGACTCGCGGAGTCGGACATTTTTGGGGTACAAATATTGCCGCCTGGGGGAAGGGGATCCATGCTGCGGGAATAGGCATAAACCGCGTTACGGTTGGTTTTGACAGTGTTGATTTCTCCATTATGGCAACCGTAACGAAAGGGTTGCGCAAGCGACCAATTGGGATAGGTATTGGTGGAATAGCGCCGATGAAAGATGGCAATTCCGACTTCAAAACGGGGATGGGTCAGGTCAAGGTAGAAATCCGCCAACTGATGGCTTGTGAAAAGGCCTTTGTAGGAAACCAATTTGGTGGAAAGGGACGGAACATAAATCCCGTAATTCGCAAGCCCGGCCGCTTCCCGAAGCTCAAGCCGCCTGTGGTAGAGTTCCTTTTCCGCAAGGGTCCCGTTTGGACCTACCCTGTTTGGGGAAATCCGAAGGATCAATTGATCGATGGTGGGGGCACCATCAAGGGCCTCTTTGGGAATGGCCAAGGGATTAAAAGGCACGGGCCGCCAACCCACGATTTCGGAGAATCCATTGCGGGTAAGGATTTCTTCGATCAATTGTCGCGAGCGGGCAAGGGTTTCAGGGTGCCTTGCTGAGAGAAAGAAAACACCAACGGCCAAGGTGTCTCCCTCGGTCAGGTTTAACCTTGTCCCCGCAATCCTGACGGCTTCTTCAAAGAAAAACGCTTTAGGAAATTGAACCGTCAACCCGGCTCCGTCCCCGATTTCCCCACAGATCCCACCCCGATGCTCCATGGCCTTCAGGGCCGTCAATGCTCGCTCCACCAATTCCCGACAGGGTTTTCCATCGTTTGTAGCAATCCCGCCAATCCCGCAGGCATCTTTGCCTACATTGTCCGAATAAAGGAGGTCCCGGTTATCCAAATACAATCGCCCGTCGAGCATCGAATAGTGTCCTAAAGCATTGAGCCTTGTTGCATTCCTGAATGGTTCAAACCCCGTTATTTTATTGGAAAACCATAGCTATGGCAAGGAACAAATACCCCTTCATCGGGGGTGCGATTGGCAAACCGTGTAATCGTTATTATCGAAACAATCCACCCAAAAAGGGCAATGGTCAAAACACCATGGTGGCATTATCGCCATATCCGAAAGGTATCCCCTTGGGTGGGGAAACCGTTTTCAAAAATCAGCGGTATATCTATTCCCTCGGAATGATTGGTGAGAGCTATGGGCTCAAGGACTTCCAAATCCAGGGATTCCCCTGGCCTTTGGGAGGCACGACTTTGAAACCTCAAGCCCTGGGGCAGGGCAAAGTCAAGTCGCATGGGATTTTGACCCGTATTGGTGGCAATCCAACGGATCGGGGCAGTTACCGTATCTTTCCGAGTAATGAGTATGGGCTCAGACCGGATCCTATGAGGGTTCCAGTCCACCAAATGATCGCCAGAAAGGCAAAGTGCATCGGCCGCTTTGGCAGCTGCCAATCCCCATTTTTCCCTTCTTTCAAAATCCTCCCGGTTAAAAACAAAAGCCCCACCATGTTCTGCCAAGACCCAATCCGGGGCAATATCCAGGACCTTCCTGGCAGATCGGGCGTAACCCAATGGACTGCTTCGGTTCATTCCCATCCATCCACCAGAACCGCTGAATTGGTCCTGATGGAAGAAATTGTCTGCCGTGAATAGGCACCGTTTGCCATCAATGGTAACCTCAGCGGCCATAGTATAGCGCGATTGCCCAGGGAAATCGTGGAGGCGAAAAGTATATTCCCGCCAAGTAAAGGAGCTTCCATCCGGAACGCTTTGGTCGATTTTAATGGGTCTCTTGTCAAGAAACGGTGCCCAAAACCGGTAAGGGTTTTCAAGGGGTTCTGCAATTTGGGTTGAAGTAATGATCTTTGGTTTTTGGTTTTGCCCGGTTCGGTCCATGATGGAATAGATCCCGTCAAAATGGTCATAATGGGCATGGCTACAAAGGATTACTTCAAGGGGTCCCAGTTGGAGGGATTCCCGGAGAATAGGGATTTGTTTGGCACTGTGCGGATCCCAAGGGTCCACCACCAAAAAACCTCCAGACTGCGATCGAAGGACGAAAGTGTTCCCCGTGTTCCACAGGTTTGCCGACAATCGTGACCAAGGTTTGGCACCTCCTGATTCTGCCTGTTCCCTCGATAAAAAGGCATAATTGGGTTGGTTACCCAGGCGAATTTTGGAAAAGCGTTCAAAACTTTTCAAAAATGCGGCTTCATTTACCCTTGTTTTTAAGTCCTTTAGGAGTGTAATCGGGGCAATATCGGGAATGGGTCCAAACGCAGGGACCAGTTTTTCGGGGGCAAGCGATATGGCCTTGTCAATGGATTGTGAGTGGGATTTCAAACCCGAATCGGTCCAGTGATCCCAGTCGGTAGTATAAGGGGCAAAAATTTTCCCTTCCCCCGTGGTCAATTGGGCACAAAAAAGGGTGGTTTTTAGGCTTTTTTTGTCTTCGAGAAGTACCCCGTGTTGATCGGGTGCCGGTCCAGGAAGTGGTTGGAGCTTGATCGAAAATCCGCCCCATTCGAAGGAAGGAGGTGCCAATTCTGTATCCACCCCCTGGGCCGGCATGAAATGGAGGATTCGGGAGGTGCGTACGGGAACGATGTCTTCCCAATATTTGGTTACCGCTAAAGGGTTAAGTATTTCCCCTGTGGGTTTGGCGGCCAAAACCCTGGCCCCATTTTTCTTCCATGAAGGGGCAAATTGGCTATTGTGCCGATCATGCCTGGTTAGCAGGATTTGAGTAATTCCGGGAAAGGGTATCGTAGTGTCCCGCAACCAGGCAGATTTCAGAGTTTGGAGATCACAAACAGGATCAATAAAAAGGACCTCCCTGGTTTCGCCAACGCTTTTCAGGACCAACAAACCCCGGAAACCTGCTTCCACACAGTAAAGATCCTCCCCCAAGGGGCGAATTTGACATGCCGAGGCGGATTTGGATTTGGGCGTGGCAAGACCCTGAGCTATTAACCCGAATGCTCCGGTGAGGCAAATCAGAAAGAGAACCATGCGACGGGGGCCTGAGAACTTTTTCCGCATGATGGAACCTTCTTTGGGGAGACTTTTGTCAGGGGCTTTCAGGGATTTTCCTTGCGTTTCTATCGGTGGGAGGCCTGTCCAGTGCCAAATAAGCGAATAAATCCGCCCATTCCCTGGGAGTCAATTGTTTTTCCATGCCTTCTGGCATAAGCGAATTGGCACTCGTTTTTTGTTCCTCAACCTCGGTTCGGGGGATGGTTTCAAGGATACCACCCTGAACCCTCAGGACGACTCGTTCCGGACTGTTTTCCACAAGCAATCCAGTAAAAATTTTCCCTTTGGTTGTTCCAACAGTTGTAGCGTTGTACCCGGTCCCAATAACAAGGCTGGGGTCAAATACATTGGAAACAAGCTGGTCAAAGTTGGCTCGCCCATTGGAGGTAATGTCGGGCCCGACCTCTTGGCCCTGCCCATAGATTTTGTGGCATTGTGCGCATGCTTTTTGGTAAAGGATACTCCCGGCAAGGGGATTGCCGGGAGTTTTCCTCAGGTAATCATTCATGTGCCTGACGACCTGTTCCCGTTCCGGGTTTCGTCCTTCGCGAAGGGATCCCCAAAGGGTACCCACCTGGGTGCTAATGCCCTTGTCCTTAAAGGCCAATATTTTCCTAACATTGTTTGCGTTGAGGGCGTTGGCTGGAATGTTTTTGGAGGCGATTTGCGCCAGGAGGGCCTTGGTCCATTCGGGACGCCCTGTAAGGAGGTCGACTATGCGGGCCTGGATTTCCGAAGGGGTTTTCGACCACTCCTTCAGGAGAGTGGTTGCCAATTCCTTTTGATCCAGGATAGCAAGGTCGAGAACCATTCGCCCCCTTAACTCGGCAGGTCCCAGTTTGGGGTCGTTGATCCTGTTAATAAGCAGTTCGTTGGCATGGTTGGCATCAACGCGCAACAAAGATTGGAGGGCCCTGCGACGCATGGCTTCTGAATTATTGGCATCCTCAAAGATTACCCTCGTGTTTTCAATTCCCGTGGGATCACCAAATAGGGCCAAATTGATCATTGCAATTTGGTGGATCCCCTTGCTGTGGGTGGGGCCACTGGAAAGAGTCCTGATTTCGGGAAGAAGCATGGTGCGCAATTGTTCCTTGGTTGGCCCACTTAGCTCACCTGTTTCAAGGCGAAGGGCTAAAATTTCCAGGAATTGTCTAAGGCCCCCTTCGATCCGGTTATGCAGGAGGATTTCCAACAACTTGTCAATGGCGGCAGGGTGAAACGGTTTTTCGGAAAGTAATTTATCCGAAAGCCTTGCTAAAATTTGACCCGCTCCCCGATTGGATTCTTTTGGGTTTTTCGCCAATTCAAGCCATTGGGAGGCGGCCGAGGGAAATCGGGGATGAAGGTTTTGCCAAATGACATTTGGAATAACTGGATCTTTTCCCGCCTTGGCAAGAATCTGATGCCAAATTGGCAAGGGATCCAGTCCCTGGATCTTATCGGCAGCAATGGCAACTTGTAGAAGCACATCATGTGACTCGTCCTGTGCCAATTTGTCTATGATTTTCCTGGCATGGGGGTTTAAGGCACCTTCATTTCCCAGGAACCTGACCACCCAGGATCGAATGGTGGGATCAGCATCCAAGGAAAGAATGGAAGAAAGTTCCCGGTCAAGTGGCCCGGCAGACCCAAGAGCCCAAAAGGCATGAAGCCGTTTTTTTCGGGGTGTGTTTTCGGACCGGACGATTTTGCCAAGGACATTCAACATGGTACTCCCGGTTTTTTTCCAAATCATCCGCTCGGTAAGCAGCCTTTGAGCATGATCCCTGAAAAAGACATTATCATCCCCCAAAAGTTCCACCAGTTCGATATCCGATTTTTTGGATAGGTCAAAGGGCTGGGCAGCCTGATTGCCTTCATAGACAACGCGGTAAAGTCGACCATGAAGCCGGTCAATCCCGGCAGGATCCCGGTTGGCATCCTGATAACAGTGATAACGATCATACCAATCGAGGATCCAAAGGCAGCCATCCGGTCCTGTTTTTTGAACCACGGGCATGAACCAGGCATCGTTGGCGGTCAGGAAATCGGGTTGCCCCTTTCCTTTGTAGGTGGAGCCATTTCGCTCGAGGCTATCGACATTGATGCAGCTTCCGTGAATATTGCCCATATAGAGCTTTTCCCGAAAAGCCTTTGGGTAGGCGGAGCTGTCAAACCAATTAATCCCACAATAGGCAGCCTGTTGGTGCTTGTAATTGACAATGGAGTTTAAATGCCAGGTAAACGGGGGATAAGGTCCACCTTGACGAAGGTAATAGGCCGACTCAGCCAAATGCCATAAATGGTCAATGACACAGGCGGAAACAAAAAAACTTCCGTTGGCATTGATTGCAACACCCCAGGGATTGCTGGTACCTTCGCTGAACAGTTGGAATTCACGGGTTTTGGGATGGATCCGGAACAGGGCACAAGTGAATCGGAATTCCTTGCCCTGGTGCTTTACCACAGAAGGATTGAAAACGCCGTTAAGCCCATACAGCCACCCATCCGGACCCCAGGTGAGTGAATTGGGAAGTTCATGGGTATCATCACGGCCAAATCCGGTTAATACGACCTCTTTTTTATCAGCTTTGCCGTCCCCGTCGGTGTCCTGATAAAAAAGTAGGTCGGGGCTATTGACAACCCAAACCCCACCATGCCCCACGGCAATGCCCGAAGGGATGTTCAATCCTTCGGCAAAAAGGGTGACCTTGTCCGCCTTCCCGTCTCCATCCGTATCCTCCAAAATCTTTACCCGATCCTTTCCAATACCGGGTTGACGCCTTGGGTATTCCAAACTTTCCGTAACCCAGACGCGCCCCTTTTCGTCGATCGTCATGGCTACCGGATTTACCAAATCGGGTTCGCTGGCAAAGCACTCTACCCGAAACCCGGGAGGCACCTTCATTTTGGCGATTGCTTCTTTTACAGAAAGGGCGGGGCCAGGCTTTACCGATTGCGCTCGAGGGATGAAGTCATCTTTTGCTGGCGAGGTAAGGGAAAAAAGGAACAAAATAACAGGGCAATATGCCAACTTTCGAAACGGAGTCCAAGGATCAGGAAAGGTAACCATGGAGAAATGCCTCAAGGGTGGACTCTGACAAGGGAAAAGGATGGTAGGTGGGATTTGGAAATTATCCGAGTTGTTCTTTCAAGGAGCAAGGTGTTTTCACAGGGAATTTTGCCCGGAGATTCCTAAATCAAGAGGGAATCCCTTTTCAAGTGGAGATTAATGATGAGGATTATTGTGAGCAAAACGATAATGGGCCGACTATTTTTAGGGTTGGCGGTTATGGGGTTTGGCTTAGTCACGCTTCGTGCCATCCAAAATGAGGGCAAGGGCGATTTTGCCAATCCTACTATTGACCTTGGTACGGTCGTTACCGACATTGAAAAAAGCGCAAAATTTTACACCGAGGCCATTGGGTTTAAAGAAATCCCTGGTTTTTCCGTTCCCCCAGCTTTTGCGGCCGATGCGGGATTATCCGATCCCAAACTTACCAAACCCCTTAACATACGCGTTTTTGTTTTAGGAGATGGGCCTGGGGCTACCAAGCTTAAATTGATGCAGATACCAGAGGCCAAACCTAGGCTTTCAGACAATGAAACGATTCACTCCCAAACCGGGTTCCGGTATTTAACCCTAAGTATCACGGATACCAAAAAGGCGGTTGCCCGGTTGGAAAAGGCAGGGGTTAAGTTGTTGGCAAAATCTCCAGCCGCCATTCCGGAAACCATTGCCAAAGGTATTTTCCTGACCGTTGTGAAAGACCCTGATGGCAATATTGTCGAGCTTGTTGGTCCCTGATTCATTTGTGTTGGGGATTTCGTTTTTGGGTATCAGGTTCGGGGTAGGGAAAGGGTATCCGGTTGCCCTTTCCCTGGCCTCTTAACCCACCAAGAAGGAGAATCGGTCGCAATATGCCGTGGGCCGTTTCCATTTTTCTGGATGCGAACCTCCCCACACCCACCTCTTGGTTCTATTCCGCTTTGGTTTTGGTGGTTGCCCTTTTTTTTCGATTTGATCGACTCCTTTCCCTAAGACACCTCGACCTTTTGCTCCTTTTTCTTTGGATGCCCGGATTGTTGCTCCTGCTGGAACAACGCCTCGTCGAGTCCGAAGGAATCAACCGGTGGCCTTATGCGTGGCTCCTGGGTGGAACCATTTTGGTCATTGTTAGGGCCCTTTTGGACCTTGGCCTGAACCATCGTCCGTTTCTAAAGCCAAACCTTAATGCAGGAGGGCTTTGTTTTTTTTCTGTAACGCTATTTGGGGCTTTGGTTTTGGTGGCGGTTCGCGAACCCAACAAAGCCAATGAAGGCGGGGAAGTACCGACAGAAAGAGTTAAACCACCTACTGCGCAGGTTCGGGATCGGACCGAAGAAATCCTTCAAAACCGGTTTTTGGGTTCCGAGGACCCCCCTACAATCCGGTTGGTTGTTGAAAGGGGCCTGGCCCTGGGATGCCATTTGGCAACGGCCATTGGCCTGTTCATGATAGGTTGGCGCCATTTTCATCACCCAACCTCAGGCGTTGCTTGTGCCTGTATGTATTTGCTTCTCCCCTATACTTTTATGCTGACTCCTTTCAATACTTTGAATCTGGGGCGGTGGGATTCGGCGTTTCCCATGGCTCTTTGGGTTTGGGCCATTTTTTGGATGGAAAAACCTTTTGTCTCGGGGTTTTTCATGGGCTTTGCAACCGGTACCATGATCTCGCCATTCATGGTGATCCCAACCTGGTGTGGATTCTATTGGCGCAAAGGGATGGATCGTTTTTTGGTTGCTTTTCTATTTGCGACGCTTCCATGCTTCTTTTTGGCTTCCACCAATTGGGTTTGGCGGGACTGGATTCCCTGGTTGGAGCCAGACCTTGGAACAGACAGTTTTTGGCATGGAATCCACTGGGCTTACCGGTTGCCCATATTTGTTGTTTTCTTATCTCTTTCCATTGCCAGTTTTTTTTGGTCCGCCAACAAAAACCTTGGCCATCTCATTGCTTTGAATTTGGCTTTGTTGGCGGGGGTTGATCTGTGGCAGGCAGATCGGGGGGGAACCCATTTTTTTTCATTCCTGGCACCGGCTATTTTAATGGTTTTTCGGCCATCCCTTGCCGGGAAGAGTCCGCCAAAATTAAGGGAAGTTTGGTTTGATCAATTTCTTGTTTGGTCCCATTGGGCAATCTTCCGGTTTCTCAAGGGGTTTTACTCCATTTGGAGGGTTTGGGCAGGCCCCAGCCTTGCCCCTTCCGAACCTTCCAAGGAACCTGATTCCAAAATCACCCAAAACTCCTTATCTGATAAAAAAACAATCAGGGATGCAACCGAAACGAATGATAGGTAAGCTTAAACTGGAAATCATTGGGCTAGGAAGGCAATAATGAACCCAAAAATCAGGATTATGGGAACTCTGTTTGGTGGGATGCTCCTTGTTGCCAGCTTGGCGATGCCGATTGCCATGGCTCAAAAACAACTCAAAAGCCAAAAGAATTTTCGCGTCGTAACCGATGGCGTTTTTTATCGAAGCGGGCAAATGACTTTACCGGGAATTCAACGGATGGTCCATGAACATGGATTCCGGACAGTGGTTACCCTTCGGGATTCCTATGTCCCAGGGGAGCCCAGCCCGGATTTGGCGGAAGAAACTTGGTGTCGGACTCAGGAAATTCAATATTTAAGGCTGTCCCCGATGGCATGGGAGCCGGTCCAGCCAGGCGGGGAGGCTCCTGTTACGGCTAACATCAAAAAATATCTGGGTGTGTTGAATAAGCCGGAAAGCTATCCGATTTTGGTGCATTGTTTCGCCGGGATTCATCGAACCGGGGCCTACACCGCCATTTATCGCATGGAAAAAGAGGGTTGGCCTTTGGATCGGGCCCTCGATGAAATGCGAATATTGGGTTACGACCGTATTGAGGAAGAAAAAGACATTCTTGGATTTCTCAGGGATTTTAAACCCGGTTTGCTCTCGCCCAAAGCATCGATTCCATGATTTCATTCGGATATTACGGTATTATCATTGGATTCACCTAATGCAAACGATACTTCCACTTCCGACATTGCAGAGTTGGGATTGCCACACCTGTGGAACATGCTGCAAGGAATACCTCGTTACATTAAGCCTTGGAGAGGCAAATCGGATTCTTGAACAGGGTTGGACCAAAGAAGAACTCGGTGGATTGGACCCACTAAGAGTCAAAAAGGGTTTGTTTTCAAAAAAGACGGTTCTGAATCACGATGCGGAGGGGTCATGCGTTTTTCTTGACAAAGGGGGACGATGCAGGATTCATGCCAAGCACGGTTATGAAAGCAAACCGTTACCCTGCAAGTTATTTCCATTTATACTGATTCCCACAGGGGGAGGTTGGTCCGTGGGAATGCGTTATGCCTGTCCATCGGCATCCGCTTCCCTTGGAAGGCCTATGCCCGAACACTTGGTGGATTTACGAAAATTCGCTGAGGAGTTGCTGGTTCGCGATGCGATACCAATCAATGCAACGGGCACATGTGCCGAGGTAAAACCACCTCAGGTTGAAGGAAATTCCTTCCTGGAATGGGAAAAAGTTCTTGCAATGGCCAAGGGGCTGACGATACCGCTTTTGGATAGGAAAGTCCCGTTTAGCCTAAGGATGTTTCGGCTCTTTCATTTGGCTTCAGATTTGCGAAAAGCAAAATTGAGCAACCTTGAAGCAACAAAGATCGAGGAACTTTGTACCATACTGGCAAAGCACTTGCCTGCAACGGTTACGGCATCCCAACGGGATCAAACCACAAAACCAAATTGGGTGGGACGGGTTTTATTTCGTCAGTTGGCAGCTATTTGCCTTCGAAAGGACCATGGCCCCAATAGAGGCGTGGCAGAGCAGGGCAGGTTAGCCTTGTTTGGCGCGGCATGGGCGTTTGTAAAAGGCCGGGGACCATTGCCAAAAATGCACAAATGGCTTCCAGATGCTGACTTTCGGCTGGGAGAGGAACCAGTGGAAAACTTGCCTTTGGAGGTAGAGCGTATTTTCGAGCGATATTATCTTATGAAAGTGGGATCATTGCAGTTTTGTGGACCAACTTTTTTCAACATGCCCTTTTGGGAGGGTATTGACCTTACCCTTTTGATTTATTCCGTCCAAATGTGGACTTACCGAATCCTGAAAAGCAACCTAGGGGAAACCGAGGCTGCACAAAAGGCCCTCAGCATCATCGATGATCATTATGGGTTTAATCGGGTCCTTGGAACCTTCCGCCAAAGGCTTGCCTACCGAATCCTGGGAGCGACCAATCAAATCGAAAGGTTGGTCGCTTGGTATGGAAAATAGTTGGTTTGGAAGGTAAATGTAAGGCCTTACCCGCACTTCCTTAGCACCCCTACCAGAGTTCCCAAAATCTTGATGTCACTTGTGGCCCTTAACTCAATCGGATACATGGTGTGGTTGGCTGGAATAAGGGATACTTTTCCCTTTTCAGAATGATACCGTTTCAAGGTGGCCTCATTGTCAATCAGGACGACCACCCTTTCGCCATTTCGGGCCGTATCCTGTTTTCGGATAATGACGAAATCACCATCCTCAATGTGATCCTCGATCATGGAAAGGCCCCGAACCTGGAGGGCGAAGTGGTCGGGGCCATTAAACAATTCTCCAAAATTAAGCCTTTCAGACTGCTCCACGGCAGCAATGGGGGCCCCGGCGGCAACCATTCCCAAAAGGGGCAGGCCCGCTCTGCTGGCACCTGGCAAATGGTCCTTTACCTGAATTGCCCGGGCGGAAAAATTTTCACGAGTAATCAGCCCCTTTTTCTCAAGGGCTTTCAGGTGGCACATCACCCCATTAGGGCTTTTAATGGTAAATGCTTTGCCGATCTCCCGAACGGTTGGGCCGTAACCCCTGGAGTCAATTTTTTCCCGAATAAAATCAAGGATGCTGACCTGCCGGGTGGTAAGTAATTCGCGTCCTGACATCCTTGTGCTCCAATGATCCAAAGTTTAAGTCGGCATTCTGCCGAACCATGTATACCAAAGTATACTAGCACAGATGTTCAGGTACAATACTTTTTGGCCTTTATTTTGAATTTTCGGCAAACCATCTCAAAACAAAGTGTAAATAAACGGGGCTGCTGCAGTGCCGGATAGCAAAATCAGGACACCCACCAAACCCAGGGTGACGATAATCGGGAGCAACCACCATTTTTTGTTATTGATCATAAAACCAAGCAATTCCCTGAAAAAGCCGACCTCAGCCTGGTTTTTTGCCTGCGATTCGAAATCGGATTTCATGTTCTGTGATTTCCTGAATAAGGGTTAGTATTGTTGAAAATAACGGGAAGGCGGCAAAGGCCCAGGACCAGATTTCCAGGCGGTTGATTCTTGGGATCGTTTCAGGTGAAGAGCATCCCGACCTGTTAACCTGAAAAAAAGGCCAATGGGTAGGAATACCCCAACAAAAATAAGCAAAAGGATTCCTTGGGAAATGGTCCAACCGATAGGAAAGGCCACAACCATCCAGCCTACAAAAAATAACCGGAGGAGTTTGGGGTTGGCCATCCCCGCCAAACCCCAAGCGGTAAGCACCAAAGAAGTAAAATAAATCGCAACAGAATTCCAAAGGAGTGTGTTGGAAAGGAGTATGGGAGTTTGATTTTCCAAAGGTAAGGGAGATGCGAGGTAGTCCAAACCTGTCCATCCCCTCATCCATGCCACAAACGGAATCAAGACACCAAAAAGTACCAGCAATATTCCAAATTGGCGGAGTTTTTTTTCGGCGGGGTGAAAATCCAAATCACTGAATTGCATCCAAACTCTCCCTAATCCAATTCGAACCGGGAATGATATTGAGAGGAATCCCTGCGTCGGTCCTCTTCCGGAATATCCGATTTGCGGAGGATATGATTTCCCAAAACGAGGGTATCAATATCCGTGCCACAAAAACAGCGATAGGCGTCTTCAGGGGTACAAACAATAGGTTCGCCACGAATATTGAAACTGGTATTTACAAGAATCGGAACCCCGGTTTTTTCATGAAAAACAGTTAGGAGTTGGTGTAAAGTGGGATTGCGGGTTTTATCCACCGTTTGAATCCTGGCCGAATTATCCACATGGGTTACTGCCGGGATTGTCGAACGAACCACATTAACTCTTTTGCAAAGGTCCTCGGTTGATTTCATCAAGGATTGATCGGATTCGGAAAGGGTTTTGAGGTGGGTAGTGTGAACAGGGGCAACATGAAGCATATAGGGACTCTCCTGCCCCTTTTTCATTTGGAACCAATCATGGGCAAATTCTGCCAGGACAATGGGAGCAAAAGGGCGAAAACTTTCCCGAAACTTGATTCGGAGGTTCATGGAGGATTGCATTTTGGCTGACCTTGGGTCTCCCAAAATGCTCCGAGCCCCCAAAGCTCTCGGTCCAAACTCCATCCTTCCCTGAAACCACCCGATGATTTTTTCTTCACAAAGATCCCTAGCTACCTCGGCAACCATATATGATGGGTTTGTAAAGAATTGGCCGGTTATCCCTTTGGATTTCAAAAACTGACCGATTTGTTCCGAGGAAAAACTAGGGCCAAGCAAACTACCCGCCATCGAATCCTGGCCCATATTTGGTCGCTGGTTTTCCAAAAGTTGATACCAGACGAAAAGGGCCGCTCCCAAGGCCCCGCCCGCATCACCTGCAGCCGGCTGGATCCAAAGTGATTCAAAAATACCCGCCCGGTCAAGGACTCCATTGGCAACACAGTTGAGTGCAACCCCTCCGGCCAGGACAAGATTTTTGCAACCAGTAATGTCTTTTGCTTGGTGAGCCATTCGAAGGACAATTTCCTCGGTAACTGATTGAATGCTTGCCGCCAAATCCATGTGTCTTGATTCGAGTCGCGATTCCGATTTTCGGGGTGGTCCCCCAAATAAGTCATGGAACCTTGGCCCGGTCATGGTAAGTCCCTGGCAATAATTGAAATAACCCATGTCCAACTGAAAGCTACCATCATTGTTTAGGTGGATCAAATGGTCCAATATTTGCTTTCGATATTTGGGAATACCATAGGGAGCCAGACCCATCAATTTGTATTCACCGCTATTGACCTTGAAACCGCAATAATAAGTGAATGCTGAGTACAATAAACCTAATGAGTGGGGAAAACTCAAGGATTTCAATAATTCGATCTTGTTATTACAACCACGACCAATGGTTGTGGTGGTCCATTCCCCAACTCCATCAAGGGTGAGGATTGCCGCTTCCTCGTACAGAGAGGGGAAAAATGCGCTCGCCGCATGACTTTCATGATGGTCCGTAAACAAAAGGGGTGCTTTGCACGATTTCCCAAGGGCTTTCCGGATCATGCCACGGATAAATACTTTCTCCTTGATCCAAGTGGGTATAGCCATTCGGAAACTGGCAAATCCCTTGGGGACATAGGCCAGGTAGGTTTCGAGCAAGCGCTCAAATTTGGTTAGTGGTTTTTCATAGAAAACGACATAATCGACTTGGGAAATATCCATATCGGCTTCCCGAAGGCAATAGCCAATTGCATTCGATGGGAAAGCCGGGTCATGTTTTTTTCGGGTGAAGCGCTCTTCCTGGGCTGCGGCTATAATCAAGCCGTCCCTAACAAGGGCTGCTGCGCTATCATGATAAAAACAGGATAATCCAAGGATTGTTGGCACTAATGATCCTTATTGGAAATGTTAAGGATTGTTTTAACAAGTTCACCTGCCAAGACTTCAGCCCCGGATTTTGTTACATGGATTCCGCTTTCAATGAAATACGAATTACGATTGTCCAGTTTTTCATAAATCACACTAGGGTCACAAATAACAACCCCTTTATTTTTACCGATTTCTACTGCTTTATCGCGCCAAACTCTGGTACCTTTTTCCATGTGCCAGTCTTTGGAACCATTATCGCCATATTTAATAATTATCGGAATAGCTCCATTTGATCTAATAAAATCAATATAATTGTTAAGGCACGCTTCAAAATTTTCCATTACATAAGGATGAAAAATTACACTATTAGAATTTGAAATATCGGGATTGATTTTAGTTTTGCCTTCTAAAGCCGGATCTGATCCTTTGTAATTTGAGGTCAAGGCCTTTTCTAGCCACTTTTTAATGTAATAATCCCAAAGCCGAACTACCGCCGAATTGCGTTTCCAAAATCTAGCCTGGTCTAAATCTTTGGGGACCTCTCCCCATTTTTTTTCTGCCAATAATAAATCCAAATAACCAGGCGATTTTCGAGCCAGTTGCTCCGCCGACATTCCTTCGTTTACTCCAGTAAAGATCAATACAATATCTGGTTTAAGTTGAGGGATTAGCTTTTTCCCCAATGTGTATTCATGTGAGATAGAAAAGCAAATTTGGCCGCCATTTAAAACTTGATCGTTTTTATGGCCTTTAATATCATTTAATTTGTTTTGCAATATTGATGGCCAAGCATCATATGTTTCAAGGTTATAACAAAAAGTAGTTGAACCTCCTGAGCAATAGATCCTTAAAGATCCTTCTGGTTTATTGGCTGGAACATCAGCAGCCGTTCTCAATCCGTAGTTATTTAGGGATGAATTAGTATTATAACTATTAGGTCTGTGAGTTGCACCTAATTCATCATCATATTGATAAATACCATACCATTTGCCAGGTTTTCCATGCTTGAAATGGATATATGACCTCAAACTTATTTCTAATAAAAGCAATGAAAAAGGTATAAATAATAAGCCGAAGCTTATTGCGATAATGGTAAATAATTTTTTCCTTTTTTTTGACACCTCCATATTCTATCCTTTCAACTTGTCAAACATTCGTACCATGGCACCCATCAGTTTTTTCCAATCGCCCTCATGGAGGCTTTCATTAGGGGCATGGGCATTGGATTGTGGATCCTCAATGCCTAATAAAAGGGCCGGAACTCCTCCCAAAAGTTCAACCAAAGGCCCGACAAATCCAATGGTTCCTCCGCAACCTATTGGAACGGCTTTTTTTCCGAACGATTCGGTTAAAGAATCCATGGCAGCCGAAAAAGCGGGACCTTGGGGATCAGTCGCCCACCAAGGGACCGGGGGGCCATGGGCCAAAACCTCGACCTTAGCCCCGAAAGGTGGATCCTTTTCCAGGAAAGTTTTGAGTTGTTCAAAACTTTCCTTTGGATCCATATTGGGAACGATGCGACAACTGACTATGGCCTCTGCCGTGGGCAGCACCTGATTCGAAGCCCCTTTGATTGAACTTGCTTCAATGGCGATTACTGTCGCCGATGGGTGTCGCCAAGTTTGTTCATAAATCGTTCGGCCAACTGGAGTTACAAACGGGACGCCGGATAGAATTCCCAAATCCGCTTTGGCTTTGGCTTCATCAAAGGGAAGATTGGCAAAAAGCAACTTTTCTTGCTCGGTAACCCGTTTCAAGTTTTTTTCAAAACCGGGCACCGGAACCTCGGAACCGGGAATTCCCAATCGTGCCAATACCTGTGATAATACGATGGCAGCATCGGCAAGGGCCCCGCCTGCCATTCCAGAATGGACCGGAAAGTGAGCGGTTGTAACCTTTACGGTTGCCGCCACAATACCTCTCAATGCGGAGGTAATGCAGGGTTGGCCAACCTCAATATTTTCGGTATCACAAACGACAACCACATCGGATTCAACACAGTCCCGATGGTTTTTGAAGAAGCCCTGGAGGTTCTTGGAACCGATTTCTTCCTCGCCTTCACAGAGGACCTTCACATTGATTGGCAAGGTGCCACTTGTTTTCAACCAAGCGGCAATGGCTCCCAATTGTCCGACAAACGCGGCCTTATCATCTGCGGCTCCACGGCCAAACAACCTGCCCTCACGACGGGTTAGGGTCCAAGGGTCTGAAAGCCATTGGCTTGCATAGTTGACAGGTTGTACATCATGGTGGGAATAAAGGAAAAGGGTTGGTTTGCCAGGCGCTCCCAGCCATTCGCCATAAGCATAAGGATAGGCATCCTCGAAGGCGATTTCCCTGACATTATCAAGCCCAGCTTGGCGCATGAGGTGACATACCAAGGCAGCCGATTGGCCGATTTCCTTGAGGTGCTGGCCATCGGTGCTAATGCTGGGAATGGCAACGGATTGCCTAAGCCAGTCAACCAACAAGTCATGGTTTTGGTTAAGCCAATCAAGAGCATTTTCGGTTTGTGTCATCACCAATACTCCTAAGGGAAATCGGTATTGATGATTCTATTTACGGAGGGTGTTGCAGTCACCTGGTGACCCAAAAAGTAAGGAATTTTGGAGCTAATATCAAAATCCCAATGGCACATGCAAACCCACTTGCCACCAAAACTGCCCCAGCGGCAATATCAAGCGCCGGCCAATAAGGGGGCCTTTGATCAAGTGGCATGCCTCGAACCAATGTTTCGATGGAGCTATTAAAAAGCTCTGAAACCAATACTCCCCCAATACAAAGGATAAGTGCGCACCATTCCCATAAGGCGATGTTTAAAGCCACAGAACAGGCAATCACAAGTGCGGTGAAAAAAAAGTGAACGAAAAAACTGGAATGTCCCCGGACACCCCGTTTGGCCCCACGAAAGGCCGCTTCAAATTTCTCCCTCCAACCTCGGGTAGGTTTGGTTTCTTTTAAGGAATGGTTCATGAAGCACAACCCTTCAGCCCTAAATCCTGATTGCTTTAGAGCCCGCCGTTGTTGAGCATCTGCATCCGATTTCCATAGGTAGCCAAAATGGGCATAATTTGAAATGTCAAACCAAAGTTGTTGGTTGTGGCGTTGTAGGAAAGACCCAAACTTACCTGAAGGTCTTTACCCATTCTTGTTACAACCAAAGAGTTGGATAGTGCCTCACTTGTTCCAAAATCGTAATTACTTGATGCAGTGATGGCATATTTTGGAGAAAAAACATAATTTACTGCTCCTGTTAAAAGGCGACTATCAATCGGGTTGTAATAACGGAAACCCAAGTACAAATTCGTTCGATCATCCCGGTTGTAAAATGCCCCAATGTTTGCCACTTTGGCGCTGCCCTCAAAGGAATCCATCCAACCGGAACTGACAATTGCCGTTTTGTCCCCAGGATTCCAGGTCAGGTCATAGTTGTACAGCCCGAACAGTTGACCAAAGTTGTCCCGGTCCGGGTTGGGAAAAAGTGTGGTTCCAAGATTAAAACTTAAGAAATCCACAGTGTGTTGATTTCCAGGCATTCCCCGTTTGGTTTGCCACCTCTGGTCGATGTTGAATTGCAAAGTTTGGATCGAATTGAGGGTGTCGATGCGGTTATCTGCCAAACTTCTAATGCCATAGTTTTGAGGGTCATACTTTCGCTGGGAAAAATTTTGAAACCAAATCGGGTTGTACAAGGCGTTGGCAGGATTGAGTTGTTGGCCGTTTAAGGGACTGAAAGGCGTTGCCGTTGGATTTCCAGCAAAATAGACCCAATCGCGCATGGCCATGTCGGTGGAGTCATCGTTGAATCGGTCAAACTGGGGAAGCTTTTGATAAAATTGGTTGCTGGCGCCATAAAAGTAATTCATACCCAGGTTGGCTTTGTGATAGACCCCATCCAAATTGAACATTTCACTGGAAACATCCGAATAAAGTTTCGACAAGGGTAAATTGATGCGACTGCCAAATCCCCCCCAAAATCGTGAAATGCCATCATTTATGCTTTGGCCCCGACTGCCGTTGATGGTTGTATTCGCCACTTCTTCTATTTGGGATGTGTAATAGGCTATATCGCTTTTTACATACGGGTCTATTCGAAAAGGTCCGGCGGAAAAGGGTGCACTGAGTTCCTGAAATAGGTTGAACCTGCCGCCGCTAACCCCGACATCCGTTGGACTGTATTGCGGAGTTGGATCACTTGTTGTCAAAAGGTTGCTATAACCCACGCCCCCATTGGCGGAATAGGTGAAGGTATTGAATAAGTCAAACCCTGTGACAAAACCATTTAACTTGGGAAGTTGAGCCGTTTCGTTGACCCAGTTACGAATGCGTGGTTCGGCATGAACGGACCACCCCAACGCCCCAATTTGTTGGCGGATGTTTACAAAAGTAGTTGGGCTTAGGTCGTTGTCGAATTCCCGCTTGAAAAATTCCTCCTGGAAGTTTCGGTCAGAAAGGGCGGCAACCTGGGATTTAATGGTGGTATTTGGAAAATTGGTAGGCTCAATGGATTGGCGCCAGGTGATCCTTCCGCGCCATGATGAAGGATTTGTGTAATCATAACGGGAACCACCGAGGATATCCCTTGTTCCATAAGGGCCCATGGTACTGGTGTCATAAAGGCCATAGGCCGTCAACATCCCCGTTCCTTTGGAGGGGAGGCCAAGGAGGGATTGGGTTTTGTAATCAAAATCGGTTCCGGTGGCCGGCCCACGGGAGGTAAGGTAATCAAGCTCCCAGCGCCATCTGGTCCCTTCTGGGGCCTTTAGACCAAACAGGTCAAATGCATTGAGGGTAACCCCAAACTGACCACCATATATCCGGTTAAAACCAAGGTTTACCCCTTCCACTGGGCCAAGGGGATCGCGAGCATCACCTTGCAAAAAAGGGAACCAAAACACAGGAACATCCGCTAAATGAACAACCGCATCTTTGCCGTTTACAAAGGTTTGCCTGATTTCTTCTTCCGGTTTATGGCGCATGGATTCAGGCAAAAGGAATCCAAGCAAATCGGGGCGGGTTATTTTTTTGTCTTCAATGGTCGCCTCAGCCATGCTGACTTTTAGGCCGGGATCTCCAGGAGTTCTGCTTGAAAATATTTCACTTTGCAAAACCCGATATTGATGAACATCCAATTGTTGAAGTTCGGCAGCCCGAACGATTATCGGATCAGGTATGAACGGGACACTAAATTCAAGTTCGGATTTTAAGGCAATGGCTTGATTTCTGCGGACATCATAAAAAATTTCGTTGGCCCGCATGGTTCTCTGCAGTTGGTCACCAGTTCTGGGATCACCCACTCCAGCCCGGGCAGGGTTGGGTTTGTCCATTTGCCGAATTTCGACATTGCCCGATAGATAAAATTCCAGATCCTTGCTGGTCTGGCCCCCTGGTGTTTGCATATTGCTCATGACCTGTTGAGGGTTTCTTCCCTTGGTCCAAATCACGATCCTATCTGCTTCCATGTCGATTAATCCTGCCCCACCAAGGTCCTTTACTTGGAGTATGGCACCACCTGTAAGCAGGATGGCTTGTTCATTTTCACTAATTGGTTCTACCATAACGCGAAATCCCGAGGAATTTCGGGGTGTTAATGTGTAGGTTCTGGAAGGATTCAAAAGGTTGTCGGGAACCGGTACAGCCGAAGGCTGGATAGGTTGTCCATTCCAGGGTACCATTCCTGAAGGTGGGGACGGTGGGACATTGCCCGTTGAAGCCACTCCAGAGGGAGGCAAGCCTGGCGGGGGAAGGGGGGGCAAAGTTTGACCACCGGTTGGTAAAGGGAGTGCCCCAAACGGATTGACCGGCGCTGGTGCCGGGGAAGGGGTGTTTTGATTAAGGGTTATCGGCTTTGGAGGGGGTGGTCCCAACGGGGTTTCACCAGGTGTGGGAAGGGTTGGTGGAGGCTGGGGGGGCGGTTGAAAATAAAATGAGGTTCGCACGCTTTGGCTGGGAGCATATAAGGGGTCGGCCTTGTCTACCCCATCGGTGTTGGGAAGTAGGGAGGTAGAGTTTGGTTGGTTAGGGACTGGTTTTTGGTTGATTGGGGCTTTCTTCAAGGGTTCGATCCCGGGAGTCCTGAGGGCTGGGCCCCAAAAACCCGCCTTTTCAACTTCAAATTGTTTCCGGGCCGCCGCCTCTTTTTTGGCAACCTCCGGATTGTCCCGGCGTTTTTGTCGCTCCGCACTTAATCGGATGACAAGTGGATCGTTAGGATCTGGAACACGATTGGCTTTTTCCTTGACCGAGGTGACTTTGATTTCTCCACGGGTATTCAGTTCCAGGTAGGCCATGTTCGCCTGTTGGATTTCCGTGCTGGCATCAATTACCAGGTTTCCCTCAGCTTGGATTTCCATTTTCCAAATACCGGTGAGCTGGTGCTGTCTGGGGTTAAGCCATGCCAGAGCTTTATCGCACCGGATGGTAATGTAACCATGTTGAATGAGAACTTTGCCTTCAAGGATGATAACGGTTTCATTATTTTGTCTCCAAAAACCCACCCGATCCGCTTCAAGCCCGATAGGCTTGGATTCCCCAGGATGATTCCGGATGAAATCCAGGGATTTGGGGGGATGGAGTTTGGATGGTCTAAAGATGCGCTCGGAAAGGGTTGGCGGGGGAGTGGTTTCTTGTCCTTTCAGGTCAAGGGGCCATTCCGCCATTGCCCAAAAGATTCCCAAAAACAATAAACAATGGCCCCAACGGCATTTTCCTTTCGAAAAGGAAAGGTCAGACCGGTCAAAATGGCTTTCAGTACTGTTATTTGGAATCCGCACTCAGCACAAAACTCCTGCCAACCCAACATGTAGGCTTGTTCTTCATGATCAAGCAAAACCGTTGGCTGGGTGGAGTGGCAATACCCGTGGAGTCGGGAGGGGTCAATAGGTCTTTCAGGGGAGTGTGCGGTGTGGATTCAAAAAATTTTTCGGTTTTGCATAATCCAAAACCAATTGAAATAGCCCATAAACATTGATGGAAACAGGTACCTGGATGGAGAAAAAAATGGGATTATAATTGTGCGGTGTTGGGGATCAATCCGATTCTGAATCTGAAGAATTGAATTTTTTGATCCCTTGCATTTGCAAGGGATCAAAAGCAAATACTTCTTTTTGTGGGTTCGACTCCTAGGGAGAATCTATTCCTAAAAAAACACATTTCACGTATGCGTTCACGGGTTTTAGTGCTAAACGGGTATAGGAATAGTAGCCAGGGTCCCGATTTTCTCAACCCTGTAGTGGGATGAGTCGAGGTGAGGGAAGCTTTTTCCTGAAGGATTCGATGCAAGACCTGATGTATTCCA
>SXGT01203298.1_pt1 | contig 32252 bp, 17 predicted proteins | sample 3176221 | NCBI WGS metagenome assembly SXGT01 (sample SAMN11356862, study PRJNA531348) | freshwater metagenome | isolation source: freshwater sample F1-120 | place: China: Fuxian Lake, Yuxi | collected 2017-12-25
ACGACGCGGAACCCCTCGAACGCCGTCTGACCCCAGCGCAGGAGCTGATAGCGCTCCTTGTTGCGCGAGAACTCGAGGTCCGCGTTCTTCTGGAAGGCGTCGCGCGTGCCGTAGTGATCGACCTGCACCGAGTGATCGATGACCAGATCGGCCGGCTCCAGCGGGGGGCGGCGGTCGGGGTCGCCGCCGCGCGCCACCCTCGCGTCGCGCATGGCCGCGAGAGCGACGACGGCGGGCACGCCCGGGAAGTCCTGGAGCAGCACGCGGGCGACGCGGTAGGCGATCTCCACCTCGCGGTGCGCGCGCGGATCCCAGCTCGCAAGCGTGGCCACGTCTTGCGCCTTGACGCTGGTCCCGTCCTCGAAGCGTAGCAGGTTCTCGAGCAGCACCTTCAGCGAGAACGGCAGTCGGCTCGCGGTTGGAAAGCGTGCGTCGAGGGCGCCGAGGCGCCAGGTCGTGTAGGTCTTGCCCGCGACGTCGAGCGTCGTCTTGGCTCCGTACGAGTCTTGAGTGCCACAGCTCATCAGCGTCCTCCGGGCCCCTCACTGGGCCGCGCGGACCTTACCACGCGCGTTCGGTTTCACAAGCGGCGGGGCGCCGCGGCGGGTTGGACCAGAGGCAGTAGCCGTAGACGATGGCGGTCACGGGGAGTGCCACGGTCGCGACGGCCATCAGGCCGAGCCAGGCGGCGTAGGCGGCACGATCGGAGGTGGTCGGCGGCGGCGGGGCGCGGTCGAGCCCGAGTCGCGCGCGCAGCTCAGAGACTCGGCCTTCGAGCAGGCGCGGGTGAAACTCGCCCTCCAGGACGTACAGCGAGGTCGCGTGCCGTCCCCGCACGAACGCCTGCCAGGTGCGGCGCGGCGCGATGAGGACCCCTACGCCGAAGACGCCGAAGTTCAGCGCCCACGCAGAGCGGTGATGTGCGCAACCTGCGCCAATCTCGAAGGCGCCGATCTCGCCCTCGCCAGTCCAGTCGGTGGCGTACTCGGCCGCCACGTGGTGCAGATCATGGAGCCAGACGGCCCGGATGCGCGCGGGAGTATTGGGGAACTTGATGGTGAACGGGCCCACGGGCAGGGTGACCCACGGCGCGTCGGGCGCGTCGAAGCCGTTGTTGACGAGGTAGGCCGCTTGCGCCTCGCCGACGGTCATCCGTCCGTCGTACGTGGACGGCTTCAATGCAGGTACCTGGGCGGATCGTCCCGCTTGACTAGGCGGAGATGTGACGGTCGTGACGGCTTCTTCGGACCGCCTTGCGCCGCGCGCAGCAGCTTGCCCGGCCGCCAATAGCCCGAGGCCAGCAAGTAGCCCGTGAGCGCGCCGCCGGCGTGCGTGAGAAACGATACGGCGCTCTGGCCGGTGAGCTGGAGCAGGAGGTCGGCGGCCAGCGTGATGAGGACGAGGTGGCGCGCCTTGACCGGGAACATGAACCACGTGAGCACGACGTCGTTTGGGTGCCACACGGCGAGCGCTGCGAGCAGTCCGAAGACCGCACCGGAGGCGCCGACGACGACCGTGGCGCTGAGCGACGGGACGATCCAGCCCCCCACGACCGCGAGCACCGCACCGCCTGCAGCGCAGCAGAACCAGAAGACGACGAACCAGCGCGTGCCCCATCGCTGCTCGAAGCGCGGGCCAAAGAACCAGAGGCCGAGCGCGTTCATGACCACGTGCATCGGGCCGCCGAACTCGCGGAGGTTGGACGTCACCATGAGGATGAGCACCGCGATGGCCCAGAAGACGCCAGGCTCGCGTTGCGCAAACGGCGTCTTGTAGAGGACGCTGATGAGCCACAGCGCCGCGACGCAGACGACGACGCCCATGACCGGACGCGGCGCGATGTCGTGGAGCCACGCGTAGGTGACGAGCTGCCAGAGCTTCAGCGACCCGAAGACCTGATCGATGTACAGGGCCAGATTGCCGAAGGTGAGGGCCTGGAGGCTCGAGGAGCCGAACTCGGCGATGAGCACGGACACCAAGTAAACGCCCAGGAGGCTGACGAGCAGAGCACGCACGGCGGGCGTGAGGCTGCGGCGGGTGAGGCCAAAGCTCTCGGCGAACGAGGGCATCAGCGTGGGTCTCCCATGCGCCGGGTCTGCACGAGTTCGGCGGCGATGGCGACCGCGATCTCTTCGGGTGTGAGCGCGCCGAGGTCGAGGCCGATCGGCGCGTGCAGATGTGCGATGCGGTCGTCGGTCACCCCGCGCGTGCGGAGTCGGCGGCGCGTCTTTTCGACCTTGGTCTGGCTGCCGATGAGGCCCAGATAGGCGATGGGCTGCTCGGCGAAGGCCTCGACGAGCGCGTGGTCGTGGTCGTGGCTCTGGGTCACGATGACCACCGCGTCCGACCCGCGCGGGGCGTAGTCTGCGAGGAAGTCCTCGTGCGGCATCACGTGGCGGACCGCGGGCTCCGCGAAGCGCGCTGGCGAGCACCAGTCGGCGCGGTCGTCGATGACATGAACGTCGTATCCCAGCAGCGAGCCCAGCGCGGCCGTGGGCTTGGCGACGTGCCCTGCGCCAAAGACGAGCAGTCGGTGCGCGGGCTCCAGGTGCTCGACGTGCCACTGCGCGCCCTCGAGCGTGGCGCGACCCGCGCTGGCGTACCGGCGGTCGCCGTGGAGGTCCGGCTCGGCCGCCAGCAAGCGCCGGTGTCCCAGGTGAGCGGCGTCGAGTCCGGTGGCGAGCGTGACGGGCTGGCCCGCAGCGATGCGCTCGACCAGTGCCGAGAGCCACTCGGCGTCCAGCGCCGTGATCGGGGTGAGCAGCGCCTCCATGCGGCCGCCGCAGCACATGCCGAGCTCAGCGCCAAGCTGCAGCGTGAGCCGCTCGGGACGCGTGAGCGTGGCCAGCCGCTCGACGATGGCGTGCTCGAAGCGCCCACCACCGACGGTGCCCTCGAGCTGCCCGTCTCCGAGGCGCGCCATGCGTGCTCCGGCGACCTGCGGCGTGTGCCCCGCGGCGTCGATGACGAGCGCGAGCGTGGCCGTCTCTCCGCGCTGCAGTGCGCCGGCGAGGGCCGCGTAGACCGGGAGGTGCGTGGGGAGCATCACCGCGGCATTATCCACGGGCGCTGCAATGGCGCCACTGTGGTGCCGTTCCTACTGCTGGTACTTGCCGAAGTCGTCGGCCTCGAGGCTCTCCAGGTAGACCCGCCAGCGGTCGCGGGGGTCCTCGACCTGGCCCTTGGCGTCGAGCACGTCCTCGTGCACCCAGATGGGCGCGCCGACGCGCAGTGCAAGCGCGATCGCGTCGCTCGGCCGGCTGTCCACCTCGATGGAGCCGCCATCGGAGGTGCGCAGCCGCACGATCGAGAAGAACGCGCCGTCGCAGTAGTCGCAGACCTCGACACACTCGACGGTCGCGCCGAGCGCCTCGATGCTGAGCCGCAGGAGGTCGTGCGTGTTCCCGCGTCCGTACGTGGTGCGCTCGCGAGCGGAGGCCACGGCCGAGGCCTCGCGAAAGCCGACCGCGATGGGCAGGCTGCGGTTCTCCGCGTCGCGCAGCACGACCACAGGGCGGCTGGAGGCGCGGTCGACGGTCACATCGGCGAAGTCCATGCGAATCAGCATCGAGTATCACTCCTTGAGCTAGGCGACCTGGACCAGCTCGCCGTAGAGCGAGTGGGGGTAGATGCGCGTGATGTGGATGGGGACCAGCTCGCCGACGAAGCGGGCCAGGTTCATCGCGCCATGCGGCACGGGGAAGTTGACGATGAGATTGGTGCGGGTGCGCCCCATGAGCTGCAGCGGGCCCAGCGACGGCGCGCTCGGCTCTTCTTTGCGACTGAGTCGGCTTGGACCTTCCACGAGCACCTCGACCACCTGGTCCAGGTATCGGGCCATGCGTTCTTCGCGAAAGGCATTTGCGATGCGGAAGACCTCGTCCAGCCGGCGGCCCTTCTCCACATCGGGGACGTCGTCGTCGAGCTTGCCCGCGATGGTGCCGGGCCGAGGCGAGTACTTGAAGCCGAACAGCGAGTCGAAGCGGGCCGCGCGCACGAGCGCGAGCGTCTGCTCGAAGTCCGCCTCCGTCTCACCCGGATAGCCGACGATGATGTCGGTCGTGAGGAACAGGCCCGGACACGTCTGGCGCAGCGCGGCGGCGCGCTCGAGATACTCGGCGGCCGTGTAGCCGCGGCGCATCTCTGCCAGGACGCGGTCGGAGCCCGACTGCACCGGGAGATGGAAGTACTCGCACAGGACCGGCAGGCGACCGTCGAAGCGCGCCACGAGCGCGTCGGTGCAGTCCCAGGGGTGGCTGGTCGTGAAGCGCAGGCGTTTGAGGCCCGCGACCGCCGCGACGCGGTCGAGCAGCTCGGGGAACTTGACGCCGTCTTCGCGGTCGTGCCCGTAGCTGTTGACGTTCTGGCCGAGCAGCATGACCTCGCGTGCGCCCGCGGCGACGAGCCGCTCAACCTCCAGCACCGTCTGGTCCCACGGCTTGCTCAGCTCGCGGCCGCGCACCTGCGGCACGATGCAGTAGCTGCACGTCTTGTTGCAGCCTTTCATCACCGTGACCATGGCCGTCGGACCGCCGTCATGCTCCAGGCCATCGGCGAGCAGAAACTCGTAGCCGTCCTTCTTCTTGTGCAGCGTGGTCTCGGCGACGCGCTGCCCCGAGTCGCGCACGGTCCCGAGCAGCTCCGGGAGCGCGCGGATGTTGTCGGGTCCAAAGACGAGGTCGAGGTAGGGCACCTTCTTGAGGAGGTTCGCGCCCTCTTGCTGCGCGACGCAGCCAGCGACGCCGAGCACGAGTTCCGGGTTGAGCTGCTTGAGCGGCGCGTAGCGACCGAGCGCGGAGAGCACCTTCTGCTCGGCTTTGTCGCGCACCGTGCAGGTGTTGAGCAGGATGAGGTCGGCGCGGCTCACGTCGTCGGTGGGCTGATACTGCAGCGGGCGCAGCACCTGGAGGATGCGCTCGGAGTCGTACACGTTCATCTGACAGCCGAAGGTCTGGATGTAGACGAGCCGGGACATGCGCGGGACGATCCTCCCCATCCGGGATCTCGGGCCGTGGACGGGGGGTGGACAATAGCGGCGAAGCCTCCTGACTGCAACCGCTTTTCGGGCAATCCACATGTTCAGATCCGCGGTCGGCTAGCCTGGCATCCCCATGCGTTCGCGCAGCGCGATCATGTCGGCGGTCCGTCGGCCGTTGCCGTCCCGCACGATGAGCGGAGGCTCGACGGCGGTGTTTCCAGGCGAGCGACACAGCTCGAACAGCGTGAACAGGGCAGGGCGTCCAGCGCGGCCGTGGACGTCACGGCGGCGAAGGACGGTGAGGCCGGCTTCCTGCACTGCAGCCCCGACTCGGTCCAGGTCACGCGTTGCTTGGCACAGAGCGGCACGGCCGTTGACCGCCAGCGTCCTGGCCATCGCGTGGACGTAGTCAGCGACGCCGCCTCGCGTCTCGAAGCGACAGGGTCCGCACTGCACGCGGTCGGACACGATGCCGTCGCCGAGCGGCAGGTACGGTGGTGTGCCTGTGACCAGGTCGAACACGGCACCTTCGGGCACGGTGCTCGCATCGCGCAGGTCGCCCTCGCGCACGGTCACGCGGTCCTCCCCGCCGTTGTAGCGCACCGAGCGCCGCGCCAGTCCAACGCTCACCGCCTGGGCCTCGACTCCTACCGAGACGGTATTCGGAAAGGCCCACGCGACCATCTGCAACACCGAGCCGATGCCACAGCCAAGATCGAGCGTGCGCAGAACGTCCAACTCGGCGCGCTCTGCAGCGGTGACCGCGTACCACGCAGTTGCCAGGTCATCGAGCGAGTAGCGGTGGCCGTCCTTGCGCTGGAAGAGGCGCCAATCTCCCGTCAGAAACGATAGGTCCTCTTCCGGCCCGGGCGCGAGGTCTGGCTCTCCGGCGTCCCCTCGGGGGCGGGGGCCTGTCGCAACGAAGTCTATGGGGCGGCGGGCAAGCGGCGAACGCACGACAGCTCGGTCGCACGGACTGCGAGAGGGGTCAAGGTGCACGTGAGTCGAGGCGCTCCCCATCGCGTGCGTTCTCTGACGCCACGCGCTGGAATCATGCTCGCGACGCCAGCTATAGTCGCGCCCCCCGGACGTTGAGGTGCCGGGTGGTCGCGAGGGAGCGAGGCATGCTGCAGGCTGTCGGGCTGCGAAAAACGTACGGGGAGTTCGTCGCGCTCCACGGGCTCGATCTGGAGGTCCGCGCTGGCGAGCTCTTTTGCTTGCTCGGCGCCAATGGGGCCGGCAAGACGACGACGATCCAGCTGTTCTTGGGCTTCGTCGAGCCCACTGCGGGGCGGGCCCTCATCGGCGGGCTCGACGTGGCCACGCACGCGCTCGAGACGAAGCGCCTGCTGGCCTACATCCCCGAGAACGTCATGCTCTACCCGCAGCTGAGCGGCCTCGAGAACTTGCGCTACTTCCAAACCTTGGCTTCTGCCGAGTCGCTGTCGGAGGCCGCGCTCGTCGCCCTCCTCGAGCGGGCCGGGCTCTCGAGCGCCGTCGTTCACCGCCGTGTCGAGAGCTACTCCAAGGGGATGCGCCAGAAGGTCGGCATCGCCATGGCCATGGCCAAGAACGCGCGCGTCCTGCTGTTGGACGAGCCGACGAGCGGCCTCGATCCCAAGGCCTCCAACGAGTTCTCCGCGCTGCTCGAGGCGCTCAAGGTCGAGGGCGTGGCCATCCTCATGGCGACGCACGACATCTTTCGCTCGAAGGAGGTCGGGACCCACATTGGCATCATGAAGCATGGCCAGCTCGTCGCGCGGCTCTCCGCAGACGATGTCTCCCATACCGATCTGGAGCGCGTTTACCTCCAGCACATGCATGACTGAGCCGGCCCCCACGTTCACGCTGGCACGGCACGTCCTGCGCAAAGAGGTCACCGAGCTCGTCCGCGACGGCCGCCTGGGCGTCGTGCTGCTGCTCTCGGCCCTGCTCGTGTTGGGCGCGCTCGTCTTCGGCTGGCGCGACGCGAGTCGAGCGGCGCACGAACGCACCTCCGCACAGCACGATTCCGAGTCGCATTGGGTCGAGCAAGGCGAGAAGAACCCGCACGTCGCCGCGCACTACGGCCTGTGGGTCTTCAAGCCTTCCGGTGCGCTGGCGGCCCTGGATCCCGGCGTCTCGCCGCACCTCGGCGCGGCGCTCAAGCTCGAGGCCCATCGACAGAACCTGGCCGTTGCGTCGGCGGCCGAGGACTCCATCGGGATTCAGCGCTTTGGCCCCCTGACGGCCGCCAGCGTCCTCCAGCTGCTCGGTCCCCTGTTGGTCATCGCGCTTGGCTTTGCGCTCTGGTCCTCGGAGCGGGAGCGCGGCACCCTGCGGCTGCTGCGCGCGGGAGGGGCCTCGCTCACGGCGCTCTCGCTCGGCAAGTCGCTCGCTCTCGCCGCGGCCGTGGCGCTGATGCTCGTGCCCGCCGTCGTTGGCGCGCTCGCGGCGGTCGCCGCCGTCAACGCTGGCGGCACATCGGGCGCCACGCCGGGCGCCGCCAACGGCACCGCCGCTCGGCTCGCCGTGCTCGTCACGGTCTACCTCGCCTACTTCTTCGTCTTCATGCGGCTCACCGTGGCCGTCTCTGCCTGGGCGTCCCGCTCACGCGATGCACTCGTCGTCCTCGTCGCCACCTGGGGCGTCACGGCGCTGCTCGTCCCGCGCGCCTCCGCCGAGGTCGCCGCGCTCGTCGTCCCGCTGCCGTCGCAGGACGCCTTCGCCGCCGAGGTCGCCAGCAGCCTCGCGCGCGGCCTCCCGGATCAGCCCGGTCGCGTCGAACGACTCGAGGAGCTGACCAAATCCATGATGGCCGAGCAAGGCTTTGCCGACGCCGACGTGCTCATGGACGACGCGCTGCTCCAGGGTATCGAGCTGCGGGCCGAGGCCGCGTACGAGGACGAGGTCTTCGAGTGGCACGTCACGCGGCTGATGCAAGCGCTCTCGCGGCAGGAGGCCGTCGGCCAGTGGATGAGCGTGCTCTCGCCGACGCTCGCCGTGCGGTCGCTGTCTGCGGCCCTGTGCGGGACCGATTTCGAGCACCACCGCGACTTCGCCGCGCACGCCGAACAGTACCGCCGTACGCTGGTCGATCGCCTCAACCGCGACTTCGCCGAGAACGCCGGTCGGGCGGGCTGGGACTACCGCGCCGGCCGCGCCCTCTGGGAGAGCGCGCCGCGCTTCGAGTACGCGCTGCCGTCGGTCCCTTGGGTCCTGCGGTGGCAGCTCCCGGCGGTGGGCTGGCTCCTTGGGTGGGCGGGCGTCAGCGCGCTCCTCGCCCACCTCGCCGTGCGGCGTCAGCGGGTGGGCGCATGAGCGGCGCGCGCGTCGTGCCGTGGCGAACGCTGCTCCGACTGGAGCTCGGCCTGCTCGTCGCCGATCGCTCCGTGCGCGGCGTGCTCATCTTCTTTGCCCTAGTGCTTGCGACCTCCGCGTGGCTGGGGGGCCGGCATGCGCGCGAGCACGCGGAGGCGATCGCCCGGGCCGCGGACGCGCAGTCCGCCACCGTCGCGGCCTCCCTCGCGGCGGTTCGCGAGCTTGGCGCGGGCCCGGCCATGCCGCTCAGTGCGACGGATCCGCGCGATCCTGCGCTCGCCGGTCGCGAACGCGCGGTCGTCCTCGCCCATCTGCCGCCGACCCCCTTGGCGTCGGTGTCCGCCGGGCTCCGCGACGTCCGCTCCCATGCGCTCCGCGTCACGACCGGTGCGCAGCTCGCGCAGTCGTTGTCCTCGGCGACCGCGCTCGTCGGTCCGAGCCGCCAGGCGACGGGCGCACTCGATCCGGCCTTCGTCCTCGTCGTGCTGTTCCCGTTGGTCGTCATCGCGCTCTCCTACGACCTGCTGAGCGGTGAGCGCGAGCGCGGCACCCTGGCGCTCGTCTTGTCGCAGCCCGTCAGCCAGACGCGGCTCGTGGCCGCCAAGGCGATAGCGCGGGCGCTGGTGCTCCTCGGCTCCGGCGTCGGCACGGCGTGGCTCGGTGTCGCATTGACCGGCGGCGAGCTCTTCGGCGCCTCGGGGTGGCCGCGCACGCTCGCCTACACCGCCGGCATCGTCGCCTACGGCACGTTCTGGTTCAGCCTGGCGGTCTGGATCAATGCGCGTGGCGCCGCGTCCTTGCGCAACGTGCTCGTCCTCATGGCGTGCTGGCTCGGCCTCACCGTCATCGTCCCCGGGCTCCTGCGCGCGTGGGTCGAGACGCGCTTTCCGCCGCCGTCGCGCGTCGAGCTCATCAACGACGCTCGCGAGGCCGCCGAGGAGGCCGAGGCACAGCTCGGCGCGCTGGAGGGCTCCCATGGCCCTGCCGCGGCGACTCCCGCCGATCCACTGACGCCAACACAACGAGCGGCCGCCCTCGAGGAGGAGCTCGCACGGCGCACCGAGCCCGTAGTCGCGTCGTTCCGCGAGCAGCTCGAGGCGCAGCAGCGCTGGGTCTCCGCCTGCCAGTACGTGTCGCCTGCCGTGGTTCTCCAGGAGCTCCTGAACGACGCCGCGGGCACCGGTAGCCATCGCCAGAGCCGCTTCGAGCGCCAAGTCGACGCATTTCACGCGCAGTGGCGCCGGTACTTCGCCGAGAAGGTCGCGCTCGGCCAGCCGTTGAGTGCCGCGGACTACGCCGCGATGCCGCGCTTCCACTTTGACGAGGAGCCGACCGGCGCCTTCGCGCGGCGCATCGGCTTGGGACTGGCGGGATTGCTCGGTCCCGCGATGCTGCTCCTGCTGACCGCCATGCCCGGCCTGCGCCGCGTCGGCCGGCTGAGCCCCTGACGCGCTACTGGATCGAGACCAGCTCGACGTCGAAGACCAACATGCCCGCGGGCTTCCCCGGCTTGCCCTGATAGGCCAGGTTCTCCGGGATCCAGAGGCGTCGCTCTTCGCCGACGGTCATGAGCTGCACGCCCTCGGTCCACCCGGGGATGACGCGATTGAGCGGGAACGTGGCCGGCCGCCCGCGGGGGATGGAGCTGTCGAAGGCCTTGCCGTCCGTCGTCCAGCCCGTGTAGTGCACCGTGACGACGCTCGTCGCCGCCGGCTTCGCTCCGCCATTGCCTGGCGCGAGCACCTTCGAGGCCAGGCCCGACGCCGTGCGCGCGGCGTCCGCGGGTGGCGCGGCGACGTCGGCGGGAGCCTTGGGCATGGGCGGCGCCGGCGGCTGCTCGGCCATCCGCGCGGCGCCCATCTCGGCCATGACCTGCGCGTAGGAGGCGACCCCGCCGCCCACCTTGTGGCAGTGGTTGTTGTGGCAGTTGACGTAGCCAGCGGGTGGCTTCATCGGGTCGAAGATGACCTCGCTCTTGGCGGGAGGCGCGGCCGGCGGCGCGGCTGGAGGCGCGACGGGCGCAGTCGTTGCTGCGGGCGCTGGCGGAGCGGGCTTGGGCGCCGCCGCCGTTGGGGCCGGGCTGCTCGCGCCAGGATTGCTGGCCGCGGTCTGGCTAGGCTTGTTGGCCCCACAGCCGACATGCAGCGCGAGTCCAGCCCAAGCGAGGTACGATACGAGTGTCCGAGTCTGCTTCATCCGTCGTCTCCCATGGTCGGTTCCCCGGCGCCGGACGTGGCGCCGTTCCCATCGATCGGCCGTGCAGGGTGGCGTACGTCGCGTTTGCGCGCAAGGCGCTCGTGCGTCCCGCGCATTGACCGACCACGGTGGCCCTCTTAGCCTGCTCACATGCTCCCGCACGGCACGCTGGAAACTTCGCAGGTCGATCCGGTCTCAGTCGCGCACGAGTTGCTCCGCCGTGAACGTGCGGCACGTGTTGCGCGAGAGGCGCACGCGGCGGCTGCACGGGCGAGGGTTCTCGCGGCTGTCCGGGAACTGCTGCCCTAGGGTGGCCGCGCATGGCTCATCGGGAGCCTGGCCTCCGGCGACTTCGGGGCGCGCAGCGATGTCGATCTAGTTCTGGACGGCGTAGATCTCGAGTCTGCGCTCCGCATCGAGAGGGCCGCGAGTGACGCAGCCCACGCCGAGGTCGACCTGCTCTCTCTCCGCGAGCTCAGTGAGCGCTTTCAGCGGCGGGTCGCGTTGGAAGGTCCTGCGATCCAGGAGTGCTGACGCAGCCGCCGCGGTTCGCTGGGCGCGCCTACGTCGCGAGATGGAGGCCGAACAGGAGGCCATGGCGTGACGACATACGGAGATTGGCGGCTTGGTCGCGCCGTGGCCTGTCGGTCGCCTTGAGCTGATTGTCACCGCGGTCGACCTGCATGCGTACTACACGGCGCTCGAGACGCTCGCGGATTGAATCGCTCGTTGGGCCGACCAGTCGGTACCCGAGGGTCCAATGTGGCACGCGGACCTCGTGTCCCAGATGCAGGTCGACCTCCCAGGCGTGCGTCCCGCGGTCCTCCCGCCCGACGTGGCGACCGATCTATACGAGCTGAGACGCTTCCGACATTTCTTTCGAAACGCCTACGTGCTCGGCCTCGACCCGGAACGCGTCCATGCCACGGCGCAGCGCGCGCTGCGCGTCCATCCAATGCTCATCGCCGGTCTGGCTCGCCTTGTACATCATGTCGACGCCGTTCTCCTGGAGCTCGCGCGCAGCCGGGCGTGACGTCGCCTGGCTCGTGCAGCCCTTCCAGCGTACGACGAGCCCTTCGTTACAGACACGTCGGGTCCTTCGCGACGGCGACAGCCGGACGAAGAACTTGCTCACGACATCACGAGACAATGGTACGTAGATGGACCGCGACTCATTGGAAACGCACGTCATTCCGTCGCCCGAATAGCCCGAACTGCATTTGCAAGTGAGGGTCCAGGGGCCCGTCTTCTGGTAGGTCGCGTTCGGGCTGCACGGATTCGCGTTGCAACCATTGACCTCGGCGTAGTCGTTAGCTCACAGGCCACTCCGTTCGGGCATCCGTCCGCCGCCGTGCACACGGTGCACAGCCCCGGCGGTATCGACGTCTCGGCTGCCGTGTCAGTTCCGGCAACGCCTCCGTCCCCGTCGGCCTGAGCGTCCGCGGCAGCGATCACCGCTGAACCCGCGACGTCGCTCGTCGTCTGCCCGCATCCGAGCCACACCAAGCATCCCAAAGAGACGAGAAACCGCATGCGCCGACCTCCTCCTGCTAGCCACAGAGGGCACCCTGCGGCGACGCTGAATGCACGGACTCTTGGACACGGGCGTCAAGGCGACGCACGTAGCCACCAAGGCGCTGCGATCCAGCCCCTGGGGAGCACGATCGGCCTCATCACGCTCGCGCAGGTCACCTCGCGGCTTGTGTCAGGAAGAATGGCAAGGTACTAATGGCATGAAAGGGTCTCTTGAGTGATTGTTCGCTCTCAAGAGGCGGAAAAGGGGCTAATATGCTAATGAACTTTCAAGATGCCACTCGGTAGCGCGACGGTCGAGGAGCTGGAGCTGGCGCTCGGAGCGCGTCTCAGAGCGCTCCGACTGGATCGCAACATCGATCAGAAGACATTGGCTTCGCGGGCCGGAGTCAGCGTCCGTGCGCTGCGCAACCTGGAGGGCGGCTCAGGCTCCACGGTGCGAACCCTCGCCTCGGTGCTGCGCGCGCTCGGTCGGGAGGCGTGGCTCGAGACGATCGCCCCCGTCGCCAGCGTCAATCCGCTCATGCTTGGCCGACACGCCAAGGTCCGGCAGCGCTCGAGCAAGCCGCGACGGGCGCCGCGGGAGGCGCCATGAGCCATCCCCGAGCCAGCGCGGCCTACCCGCGCGTGGACTTGGTCAACGTGTTCCTATGGGGGCAGCACGTGGGGGCGGTCGCCTTGGACCCCAAGTATGGCTACTACGCCTTCGCCTACACCGACGCGTTCAAGCAGAGCGGCATCGAGCCGTCCCCGCTCCATATGCCGGCGCGCGGCAGCGGGACCTACCTCTTCACCGACCTCCCAGAGGCGACGTACAAGCGCCTTCCGGCGCTGCTGAGCGACGCGCTCCCCGATGACTTCGGCAACGCGCTCATCAATCGCTACCTGGCGGACCGGGGCGTCGCAGCTAGCGCGGTGAGCTCGCTCGATCGGCTCGCCTACATGAGCACGCGCGCCATGGGGGCTCTGACGTTCAAGCCGGCGCGGGGCCCCGCCACGCGCAAGCCGATGGCGCTCGAGCTCAGCGAGCTCGTCCAGGAGGCGCGCCGCGCCATCGCCGGGCTCGTCGACGCAGACGACCACGCCAACGCCGCGCTGCGGAGCATCATCGAGGTGGGCACCTCGGCCGGTGGCGCGCGAGCCAAAGCCGTCATCGCGTGGAACCCGGTGACCCACGAGATCCGGGCCGGTCAGCTCGATGCGCCGGATGGCTTCGAGCAGTGGCTCCTGAAGTTCGACGGGATGGGCCGCGACCAGGAGCTCGGCCCATCCCGCGACTACGGTCGCATCGAGTACGCCTATCACCTCATGGCGCGGGCCGCCGGCATCGACATGACCGACTGCCGCCTGCTGAAGGAGCAGGGTCGCGCGCACTTCATGACCCGGCGCTTCGATCGCGACCAGAACCGCCGTCACCACCTACAGACGCTGTGCGCGCTGGACCATCTCGACTACCGGAAGAAGGGCGCCAACGCCTACTCCCAGCTCTTCCTGGTCATCCGCGCGCTGGAGCTGCCCTACGGGGCCTTGGAGGAGGCATTTCGTCGCATGGCGTTCAATGTCATGGCACGCAACTGCGACGACCACACCAAGAACGTCTCGTTCCGACTTCGGAAAGGCGCCGCGTGGGAGCTGGCCCCGGCCTACGACGTGACGTTCGCCCACAATCCAACCGGGCAGTGGACTCACCAGCATCTCATGTCGGTGAACGGTAAATTCAAGGACTTCGAGGCCGAGGACCTGCTGGCCGAGGCGGCTCGGTTTGGCGTCGGGACCGGGAGACGCGTTCTCGACGAGGTGCGCACGGCGGTTCAGGGCTGGCCGCGCTTTGCTGCCGTCGCCGAGGTCCCCGAGCCCACCACCGCCGCCATCGGGCAGCAACATCTGCTGCTCGTCCGATAACCGTCTCGGCGCTCACTGTGGCGGCAGTGGTACCGGTGCGCTGAAGTTCCCACAGCGCGAGCTGGACGGCGCGTAGACCCGCACGACGCGCTCGCCGCTTGCCTGCGCTCGGGCGGACGGCACCGCGGCGGTCAGCGTGTTCGGGCCGACGTAGGTCGTCGGCAGCCGCTCCGCATCCAGGAACACCTCGCAGTTCTCGACGAAGCCTTCCCCGCCGAGCGTGAGCGTGAGGTCACCCGAGGCTCCGGTCACGCGCGAGACGCTCCACACGATGGGCGCAGGCAGCACGGTAAACGTCCCGCGACACTCGGTGCGCTCCTGCCAGGTGACGCACAGCGGGCCGGTCACCGCGCCGAAGGGCACCCGCACCTCCAGCAAGTTCTCGTCCTGCAGCACCTCCGCGGGAAGGCCTGCAATGGTGACAGAGCACTCGCCGGCGGCGCGACAGCCGCGGGGATCGAACGCGGTCAGGATCGTGACGCGTGTGCGAACGACGCCGCGCTCGGGCCCGAACCGGCTGACAAGAAACAGTGGCTCGTCCTGGAGTTGCGCAGTCGTTACGGACCCCGAGGCCGCCGCGCCCGCCTCCGCGCCACCGCCGGCGGTGCCATCCGCCAGGCCCTGCGCTACGGGCCCGCCGCAGGCGGACGACACCAGGACGCACGTACCAGCAAGCAGAACTAGCCTCATTGAATCCCTCCGCGTCGAGTTGCACACGCCCCAGAACCTACTCGGCTGGGCGCAGGTTAGGAACACCCACCTGCGCACAGCACCTGTGCAATAATGCACAGCATGATCAACTGGGACGATCTCCGATTCGTGGCCGCCGTGGCGCGGCAGGGCTCGTTGCTTCGCGCGGCGAGTGAGCTTCGCGTAGACCATACGACCGTAGGACGGCGGGTGGACTCCGCGGAGCGGTCGCTTGGGACCAAGCTCTTTGCGCGCAGTCCGTCAGGTCTCGTGCTCACCGCGGCGGGCGAGGAGCTGCTGGAGCCCCTGCGATGCGTGGAGGACGCCGTCAGCGCACTGGAGCGACGCGCCAGCGCCGAACGCAGCGACCTCGTGGGCACCGTCAAGGTTACGTCCCCCGAGAGCTTCGGCATCGCGTGGCTCGCGCCGCGGTTGGCGACCTTTGGTCGACGACACCCGGGCCTCCGTATCGAGCTCGACCCCAGCGGCTCCATGCGCGACCTCGGCAAGCAACAGGCGGAGGTGGCCGTGCGGTTCTTCCGCTCCAAGGACAAGGCGCTGGTCGTGCGACGCGTGGGGGAGGTGCGTCACGGGCTGTATGCGGCCTCGGCCTACCTGGCCCGCTTCCCGCTCGGAAGCGCGGCCGAGCTCAAGGACCGACCCCTGCTCATGGGGCCGCCAGGCGACCCGGAGACCGCGTGGCTCGCACGGCTGGCGAGCGGCGCTCCGGCGGTCTTCACGAGCCCGGTCTCGGTCGCGCTGGCGCGGGCGGCTCGCGCCGGCGCAGGAATCGCGGTGCTGCCGCGCTATCTCGGGGACGCGGAGCCGGAGCTCGCCTACCTCCCCATGCCCGACGAGCCACGGGACCCGCTGTGGCTCACCGTCCACCGCGATCTGCGGTCCACGCCGCGCGTACGAGCCGTGCTGGACTTCCTGGCGGAGCAGTGCCAACGCGACAAGGCGGCGTTGTCTGGAGCCTGAGCGGCCGAAGGCCCGTTTCGGAATTCCGGCCCATGGTCTGCCTGCCGATCGCCAAAGTCTCCCCGGAGAGCAGAGCGCCCCGGCCGTCGACTTCCCGCACCCGCGAGCCGCGTAGTCGCGCTGCAGGCTCGTTCGTCAATGACCTTGCCCGCAGCGCGGTGGTCATCGCACGACGTCACCGCCGTCGTCCTGGCCGAGCGGAGCGACCTCGCGTGCCGAGGAGGCCGAGCTTGAACGAGACCGCGACTGGCGAGAGGCAGGTGCGCTGAATCGGCCGCGTCCGAGGCTGTCTCTGGGACCGTCAGGGCAGCGTCCCCGTTGCCTGTCGATCCGTCCGGTGAAGGCGTGCAGCCGGCAAGAACGACGAGTGCAACGACAATGGTCAGGCGTGTCGACATTCTCGAGGCTCCTTTACTTGGTCGTCCTGCGACGCTCCGCTGCTGGGTGGCGATACCGTCGTCCATGGGAGCGCGTGCGGACTCCCGGCCACAGGCGTGTGATGCGGTGAGTGACTCCCGGTGACGGTTGCGACCCGGACCCGCCCCATCGTCTCGCTTGTGTCACAGGGGTGCGGCGCCCTGCCGCAGCCGCGCCGGCATGGCTAAGACGCTGCGGCGAGGCTTGGCTCGGGCCCGCGGGCACGAACATTGACACGTGGCCGCCGCGCGCGACGCCCATCACCGGGGAGGCGGCGCCGGTGGCCATCAGACCACGTGGGACGGTGCGGGCTACCGACGTATGACCCAGCCGCTGGCAGTTCTCGCCGTCGAGCGTCCTAGAACCTGCTATGTCGCAGGAAACGCCCTGAGAAACTCCTCCATCTGCTCGAGGACCTTGCGCGTCCCCGCGTCGGCGCGGCTTGGCAGCCGACTCGACGCGCGGAGAGGCAGGTCGCCACCGATGAGGTCGCTGAGAACGACCTCGAGGGGCTCGACCCCTGCCTCCTCCAGGAGTGGCGAAATCGGTGTGAGGAGTAGTCCGCCTCCCGATGCCGCGACCGCACGGAGCAGCGCCAGGTCGGTCGAGGTCAACCATGGTGAGATCCGAGCAGTCCCCCCGGCGAGGAGCGGCCATTCGTCCGCTGGATTGGCCCCGTGCCTCCAGGCGAGTAGGTCGTGTTCCGAAAGCGCTTCCACGCTCGTTGGACGTCCGCGGGCCGCGAGGTATCGTGGCGAAGCGACGACCCGAATCGGGGCGCGCATCAGCACGCGCGAAAACCAGACCGCGGAATCGGGCGCCGGCCCATCGTGCAAGACCAGCTCGCATGGCTCGTTCAGGTGCTGGAGCGGGTTCTCGACGGTGCGAACGACCAGATCGATCTTCGGGACAGACGCGTGCGTGGCCAGCAGCGCCTGCGCCCGGGCGGCCACCGGCAGGCCGCAGGGCTCGATGACGCGAATGCATCCGGAACCGACCCTGGCCGCCTCTTGAGCCTCGGCAACGAGCGCGTCGGCCGCGCTGACGAGCTTCTGAGCCTTCTCGATTACGCCAACGCCAACGCCCGTGAGCTGGACGCCGTGGACGTCGGAGTGCAAGAGCTGTGCGCCGACGACCGTCTCCAGCGCCTCGATGCGCCGACGCACGAGCGACCGTGAGACGCCAAGGTCGTGCGCGGCGCCCGACACCGAGCCGCGGCTCGCCACCGCCATGAAGTATCGGAGGTCGTCGATTTCCATCAGCACCTGCCCCCGCACCGGGAAGGGGATGGTGCTCGGCACGAAGTCGAACACCGTCACGCCATGCGCAGCCCAAACTCACCGATTGGGTAGCGTATCGTACTCGCAGCCCAGGGCGCGGCAATCAAATACGTCGCTTGGTTTGATATCCGTTCCGACGGCGGCGTAGCCAGAATGCTGCACCCCGCTGCGCGACATTGCCATTTATTGTCAGATGGTTACGCTGTTTCTGAGAGTCTACCTGCGGCCTAGGGGGCAAAGGCAGCGCACCCTTCGTCCCCTGGGACCACCTCGCCCACGCACGGACCAAAGCCGGTCCCCTGCGAGTTACACGTATGTGTACCGGCCTTGCACGAGCCCACGCCGGCCGTGCCCACGGCGCCACTGTAGCAGCCGTGGACAGCACCCGGCGTGCAGCCGAACGCGATGTGCGCACGCACGCCGTAGCGGTCAGATAGGGTCGTCGTGGTGAGCTGGTCACCTGCGACGAGCTGCACCGTGGAGTCCATCGTGCGGCTGAGCGTCACGGTCGCACCGGGGCAGCCCCGGACCAGGACGTGGTCGAGGCGCTTGGACGCCACCGGGTTGCGCGCGAGCGAGTTGTCGCCGCACCACGTACAGAACGGCTCTTCCCACGACCCGGAGAACCCGGCCGCCCCGAGCGCCGTCCAGGCCGCCGCCGACTCTCCGGCCAGACTCACTGTCTCCGGGCCCGAATTGAGGTCGCCCATGAGGACGACGCACTGTAGGGGCGAGGAGAGCCCGCCGAGCTCCTGGACCTGAATTGTCTGCTCCTCCTCCCACGTGGTCACGCCGCCTTTCGGGAGGTAGGTGACGTCATCGAGCTTGGCCGTGAGCTGGGCGCACTGGACCGTGCGACCCGAGACGGTCGCGGTGATGACGCCCCGCTGCAGAAGCTCGGATCCCAGCGAACCGTAGGACGGCGCCCAGATCGGGTGCTTGCTGAGGAGCATCAGGCCATTGCGACCGCCGGATTGGAGCGGCTTTGCGCCCGGCGGAACCACGCACAGGGGTGCTGTAGCCACGTTCGCAGCGAGGCACTGCTGGCACGCGGCCCCGAGTGCACCCCAGTTGGCCGCGCACTCGGTGTTCACGCACGTCGTCAGGTCGACTCCCTGCATCGCGCACTTGGTAGCGACGCACGTCAGAGTCGCCACGGTCGAGGTCAACCCACAGGGGGTGGCGCGCGGATTCGTGTCAGACGTCGGCTGGCGGAAAGTATGTGGGAACGCCTCGGCGAGCCTGCCTTGAAGGAACTCGGCGTCATCGTCTCTCCACACTTCCTGAAGGCACAGGACATCGGCGTCGCTCTCGGACAGCGCGTCGGCGATCGGCTCCCGCCGCTCCGTGGACAACGCGGGCGCGAAGGTCCCGGCGAGCCCCGCGTTGTACGTCTCCACGACGAGCTCCGCCGCGGGCGCCTCCGGGTAGCTCGGCGAGCACTTCTTGCTCACGCACGCGTAGTCCGTCGGACAGTCGGCGACCGTCTTGCACGTCCCGGGCACGGCCGACACGCAGAGGCACATGCTGTTGCACGCCTTGCCCTCGCCACAGTGAGTGTCCTCCTCGCACGGCTCGCCCCACTGGTGTTCCCAGAGCCCGTTGCCGCAGGTGCGCACGGCATCGCAGCTCTCCGCCCCCGGCTCGGGGTTCAGCGGGTCCTCCGAGAAGGCGACGCAGGCACCCCGCTGCTGGCCGCGCAGGCTCGGGTGGAAGCAGTCGAACGCGTTGAGGTCGCAGGCGCCATATTGCAGCGCTCCGAACGACGTGTTCACGTAGCCGCCGTCGATAGACCCCTTCCAGTCACCGATGAGCGTGAGGGCATTCGGATTGAGCCCGTTGGCGCCCGTGACGAAACGCTCGATCTCCTCGGTCATCGCGACGTTATAGAGATCGATCTTTCGTCCGATCGCCCGACGCACCAGCGGATCAGGCTCGTTCGTGACGACCTTGCAGAGGCCTAGCTGCTCCCAGTTGTCGCGGCACTGGACCGCCGATTCACCGGTACAAGGCGCAGCCTCCTTCGCGAGCCCCGCCTCATACAGGAAGTCGGCCCGCGCCATGCTCCTCCACCGGATGGTGGTCTGCGGCCCGAGGCACGAGGTGAGGAGCTGCATGCCATCGTGGAGGTGGCTGACCAACGTGCCTACGGCGGGCATGGTCTCGAGGCTCGTCGAGTCGCAGACGTCGTTGCCACCGAGCAGCACCGTGACCTCGGAGGGCGCCGGTCGCAGCTCGCACACCTTCCGAGCCTGCTTGACGAAGTGCTTCCACGTCGCTCCGGTGACCGCGACGTTGGCACCGGCGACGGGCGCAAGCCCCTTGGCCTCGGCGCTCCGCTGGGCAAAGCTGTACACGTCGGGGTTGGTCCCCGTGGACCAGGAGTTCTCCGGGTAGTCGCCGCCGAGCGGGAAGCCTGACGGGACGCCCTGGTACATGCACCAGAGCCCATCGCTGACCGAGCCGCTCGTGCATGGCGAGGCGAAGGCCCGCGTCATGCTGTCGCCGATCGCGGCGACCAGGGCCGGGTCCACCGCAAGCTCGGACGCCAACACGCACAGCTCCTCGGCCGCGTCGCAGACGAGCCCAGGACCACACGGCGAGCCGGCGTGACCGCAGCCGGTTGGGCCGTTGCAGACCTCCGCACCGTTGCAGTAGATCCCATCGTCGGGACAGAGCTGGCTTCGCGCTTCGTGCGTGCACGTCCGAGTCACCGCATCGCACGCGTCGACCGTACAGGCGACGGCGTCATCGCAATCCGACACGCAGGCCCATACGCACACCCCCGACTGGCACCGGCCCGCGGTGCCGCACACGTCCTCCGCACACTCGGGATCGGCACAGTCGACGAGGCCGTCCGCGTCGTCGTCGCCGGCGTTGTCGCACACCTCGGGGTTCGGCTCCGTCATGATATCGACGGACGTAGTCAACGTCGGGAAGCCGAAGCCGCCAAGCAGAACGGTCTCCATGTAGGTCAGAAGACCGCCGCTGGACTTCTGGTACACTTCGGGGGGAATGAGTGTGAAGTCGTGACGGCCATAGAGCGTGTCCAAACCGAGGCCATTCGGTCCCCTGAAGTCGATGATCGACCTCCCGAACTCCAAGTAGCTGGCGCCCGTGACGTCAGCGCGCACACGATTGTAGAGGCGCGCCTGGATCGCGAAGCGCGTCGTGACCTGCACGCGGCCGTCGTGATTGATGTCGGCGCTTGCCGGAAGGGTGAACGAGGCCGGCTCGCCCATGGGTGCGGTGTGCATGGTGCCGTCCTCGAGAGTGTACGTGGCGACCACGCCCTCGACCTCCACGTAGTAGCCCTGCGTGAAGTCGACGTGAATCCCGACGTTGCCGGACACTCCCTTGTGGGACTCGGCGAAACGGAACAGACCGCCGAGGATGGGATGGTTCGAGGTGCCGGTCATGGTCCCCTTGTCGCCGAGCAGGTCGTGGATGTCGCGGATCTCCGTAATGCTCGCGGTGGCGACCGTGGCGGGCGCGAGCAAGTTCGGGCGATTGATCACGTCGGTGCTGTCGTCGGACCCCGTGAACAGCTTCATCGGGTCGCTTGCGTTGATGGGCGTACCCTCGGGGTAGACGTTCCGGAACATGAAGCTCTCGATGAGCTGGGGAGGCTCGTCGCGAATGAAGGGCTTCGGGTGGACGGCGGGTGCCGACTCCGAGGCGAGGCTGGCGTACTGGTCGCCACCCGCGCCGCTGCAGACGGCGGCTTCCACGCAGTCCGGGTCACTGCAGTCGATCTTCTCACACCCGAGCCCGACGCAGATCGCTTCGCCACAGTACGTTTGGGGGTCATGGCTGCCGATGCAATAGCCGATCCCATACTTCGGGTCCGTCAGCTCCGCCGGGCACTCGTCCCACGCGTCGTTGACTTGAGCCCAGCCAGGACCGGACACGACGGAGACGTCCGCCGGCGCATACTGAATGCCCAGTTGGGTCGACATGAGATCCGTCTGGAAACACAGCGAGTCCCCCGAGTCGCCGTCGTTGTCGACGCGGTCGTTACAGATGAGCTCGAAGCCGTTGCACCAGGATTCCTGCGATTGCCAAACCGGCTTCAGCGTCGTATCGCAGGTCATCGGATCGTCGCCGACCAAGAGCAAGCCCGCCTCCAGGCTGGCATGGCTCGCGCCGGCGATCGTGGCCGCGACGAATGATGGGCTGAGCCCGTTGAACGTGGCTCCATTCTTCAGCTTCCAGGTCGAGCCGATCACCATGGTGGCGCCAGGGGCGATCTCATCGGGGAAGGTGACTGACATTCCGAGCGGCAGCGACGCCGAGATGAAGCCGCCGTCGGCCATGGCGACCCACTTGTTCAGCAGCACGCCCTGGGTCAACATGCGGAAGTAAGGGGTCCCATCGAAGTCCAGGACGCCCGTCGTCTTGAGGGCCTCCATGGACCCCGCTTTCTCGCGCACATCGCTGTGCCACGCGAACTCCTGGTGCTCGCTGAACGCGACCCACGAATCTCGGTTCGATGCCCAGACTTTCTGTGCTTGGGTCGTGAACGTGAAGTCCACCGTGCGCGTCTGGCTGTCCTGGTTGATGACGTGCACAGTCAGCGTGGCCGTCACCTGATGGCCCACGGAGTCCGTGACGCGGATCGTCGGCGTGCGCACTGGCGCCCGCTCGTAGTCGATGTCCTCCCACTGGTCGATGAACACGCGCCCGGTGTCGTCGATCCTGAACGCGTTGCCCTTGTTGCCGTCGATGATCTCGAAGTGCAGGTGCTCGCCGGGGTCGCCGTCGACCACGTGGACCGTGGTGACCAGCTCGTTGGTGCGCGTTCCTTCTTCGACCGTCGCCGTCGGATTGGCCGGAACGAACACGGGAGGCTCGTTGACGTCGAGAACGCTGACCTCGACCGTGTACGTGCTGGCCAGCCCCTCGTCGTCGACGACGCGGACGGTCAGTAGCCACACGCTCTGCTGCTCGCGGTCGAGCGGCATCGTGTCGCCGAGGAGCAGCTGGCCGGTGCCGGGCGCGATGGTGAACGGCGTGTTCGGGTCGACCACCTCGGCCAGCGCGACCTGGCCGTCCGCGTCTGAGAGCTGCAGACTGCCAACCACGGTCCCCGGGGCGGAGTTCTCGTGAATCGAGAAAGCCGCGAGGGCCAGCGCGGGCGCCACGTTCACATCGACGAGGCTCAGGACCCTGATTCGGGTATCTCCGGAGAGGAACACTCGGAACGTCTCAGTACCAACGATCTCCAGCGCGGCTGGAGTCCAGACCCCATCCGTCAGCGCGAGCGACGTGCCCTGGGCGCCGCGGACGGTGATCGTGTGCGTCCGGCGCGAGAGCCGGGCGGCGTCGGCGACGCGTAGGTGAATCGACCCGCCGTCCCCGATCACTAGCGCCTCGACGTCACGGACCCGGCACCCGAGCGCCCCGAAGTCCACCTTCGTGGCGTTCGGGAGCCGCAAGGTGTCGAGGCCGGGCCCGCCGTTGACCCGGCGGAAGTCGAGGCTCGAGAGCACAATCGTGTCGTCTCCGCCGCCGGCGTACAGCACATCCGCCCCGGCGCCCCCGAGCAGCGTGTCGTTGCCGCGGCCCGCCGCGATCCACTCCGGCCCTCCGCTCGAGCCCCCAAAGGTCTCGGCCGTGTCGCCGCCGAGGGCCGTCAAGTCGCCGGCAGCGTCACGTCCGTAGATGACGTACACGCTGCCGCGATTGCTCGAGTTCCCGGGGAGCCCGAGGATGATGTCGTCGAGGCCGTCGCCGTCCAGGTCGCCGTGGTCGATTGTGGACGCGAAGCCGGTGATCGCCCGCATGCTGCCGCCAACCCCGGCGGCCAGGTCGTTGAACGAGACCGACGTGCCGTTCGCCTTGCCGAACGCGACGTAGAGCCGATCCTGGATCGCGCCAGTCGGGCCGCCAAGCCGCACCCGCATCGTGATGCCGATGTCGTCGAAGCCGTCGTGGTTCTGATCACCGACCCCGCCGACGGTGAGGCTCGAGACCGCAAGGTCGGTGCCTGGGCGACCCTCCACCACGAAGCCGCCCTGACCGGCATCGACCGCCGCCAGATCCAGTGAGCTCAGTGACCGGTCGCCGAAGACCACCGCCACTTCGTACTGGTTCAGGGGCCCGCCCTCGTTCTCCACCGAGGCGACCGCCAGGTCGACCAGCCCGTCGGCGTTCACGTCGCCGAGCTTCAGATGGCGATTCGCCTCGAATGATCGCCCCAACTTGAGGCGTGCCAAGTAGTCGGGGTTGCCGATCGTCGTCACCCAGTTGACCGGGCCACCGAGGCGGAACACGCCGTCGTGATCGCCGGCTCCGGGGTCGATCGTGCGGCCCGAGCGCCGGCCGAGCACGACGTAGAGCTCATTTGCGGCAAAGCCGATGGGATCGATGAAGAGGTCGTCCGCTCCGTCGCCGTTGACGTCGCCGACGTTGGTCAGCTGGCCCACCTGCCCGTTGCCGTCGAAGTCGCCGGTCGAGACGGTGGTCTGGACCATGAACCCGGGCGTCTCGAAGGACCGCGTGGCCGGGTCGGAGAACTGACCAAGGTCGAGCGTCGTCACGCCGCCGATCGAGCCCACGACGTAGACGCGGCCGGTGTCGTAGAGCGACGGGTCGCTCGCGTCGGTCGGGAAGTCCGTGTTGGGCGCGGCCATCGCCACGTCGGACCGCCCGTCGCCGTCGAAGTCGCCGCCGGCGAGACCCCAACCGAGCAGGTGGCCGTTGAAGGCCGAGCCGTGAAGGCCCTTGGTCGCCAGGAATTGGACCGGGTCGATCCCGGCCTCGCCCACCGCCCGAACGCGCAGTAGTGCGGAGAGCGGCTGCGTTCCAGTCGCTGCACCGGACGCGAGGACGACCCGGCCAGCCAGGTAGCCGGCGGTGCCGGTCATGGACCCGTAGGGTGCCGAGAGGAGGAGGTCCGGTACGTCGTCGCCGTCCGCGTCGGGCACGACCGCCGCTCTGAAGCCGAGCGCACCACCCCGCGGTGCCGTTGGGCCGCCGTCCTGGGTGACTCCGGGCACGACCGTGCCGCACTGGGAGCTGCCAGCGACTCCGGCGCAGAAGGTCGAGGCGGTGTCCCAGCTCCCCTCGTCGCCTTGCACGACCAGGAGCGCCGCCCCACCGTCGAGGGTCGTGCTCGTGAGCACCCCGCCTTGGGCCTGACCAGGTACGACGTAAACCAACCCCGCGTCGACCTTGCCGCCCGTGTCGGGTCCGGGAGCACCGACGAGGAGCTCGTCGCGGCCGTCTCCGTCGCGGTCCGGCACGACCGTCGTGGCGCTCCCGAAGGCCATACCGACCTGCGAGCCGTTCAGCGTCCAGGTGTCCGAGACGACCGAAACGGACGCCGAGGTCATCTCGGGAGAGACCGCGTGCCCTCCGTCGACCAGGCGGACCCGACAGGCGATGGTCTGGCCGACCGTGAGGCCCGAGGTGGAGAGCGTCCCACCCACCGCGCCGTCTACGAGAAGTCCATCGACGACCCACTCGAACACGGGGCTCGGCGTGATCGCGCACCCGTTGGCAACGCCGGTGACCATGCAGTGCACCGCCTCACCCACCCGAGGCGCGTGGGAAACGAAGACCGTGCCCACGGTCGCGCCTTCACCCTGGGCGATCACTGTGTTGGACGTTGCAATGACCGGCGGGAGTAGCGGGCCCTGGACCACCGAGACTTCGCACGCCAGTTGCTGCCCGTCTCCCACGGGTGCATCGTCCGCCGGGATGTCGACCGTGCTCCCCTCTGGGCGGATGAGGACGTCCTTGACGTGCGTAGTGGCTACCGCAACCCCATCGGCGAGCCAGCGGACGCTCAGCCCGACGTGCAGGTTGCTGTCCTGGTCCGGCATGGTCAGCGCATCGGGATGAGTCAGTGACACGGTGCATACCCGCGACTCACAGGGAGACGACGAGGCGGGCGAGAGCCCGATGCTGGTCACTTGGGGTGCGCCCTTGGCCAGCCAGGATTCCCAAGTGTGTCCGTTACCCCCCGTCTCGGGGTCCGATGCCATGACATCACAGAAGTACATGCCGTTGGCATCGTTGAGCCCAGGCGCCCAAGGAAACGACGCCTGGGTCGTGTGCGTGTGAGTCTCGGTATGAAGAGTCGTCCAGTATGGAGCCCACGTATAGACGTTGGTAAACGATGGGTAGTAGCGCAGCGAGAGACGCAGCGTCGCGTCTCCGTCGTAGTCGGCGATGACGCCGCTGCAGGTGCGGAGCTCGCCCGGGAAGGTGGCACGGCGACTGGCGGGGTAGGACTGCGAGCCGTCCCAACCGGACGAGAGGAAGACGGGCTCGTGATTCCGGAGGTCGTAGACGTTCGAGCTTTGCGTGGCGACGCCGCTGCCGTCACTGGCCGTGACCTCGCACCACACGTCGCCGTGCTTCACAGGTTGGAGCCCCTGATCCGAGGTGAGCTGACGTAGCGTAATCGTGGTGAGCGACGTGCCGAGAAGCGCCTTTGTCTGGCCCGTTGGCGCCTGGTAGCGCCAGTTAACTTTGTACGTAATTTCTGCGCCATCGGGATCGGTCGCGCTCGTCCATGAGCAGACGAACGTGGCGTCGTGCTGGCTCGCGTCGATGCCAAAGTAGCCGGCCGATGGGGTCGTCAGCGTCACACTGTTCGGTCCCCAGGTGGGTCCCTGACCGCCAGCCTTCTGTCCCGTGACCTTGGCAAAGGCGCCCGGGCCTTCGAAGTCCGTGGGCGCGATGTCGCACTCCACGACCTGTCCACTCGGGATGCTCGAAGCGGAGACGCTGCAGCCGGACCACGTCTGAAGCGCGCCAGACACCCGCCAGAGACACTGGAAGCCGCTCGTGTCGCCGTCGAAGTCGTCGACGGTCAGGCACCCGCAGGTAATGGTGTCACCGTCGGTGTACTCCGCCTTCGCCGGGCTGAACGCCGCGGACAGGCAGCCGGGCCGCTGGTTTTCGACCGTCACGGTGTCGGCCGCCGTTCCGACCCCGCCGTGGCCGTCGTTCGCCACGACGCGGCATTCGACCTGCTTGCCGACTGCCGGCGAGGTGGCGAGAGCAACCTCTTGGCCCGAAACCACCGTCTGTGTCTGCGTAGAGACGCCGTCCACGCGCCACGTCAGAGTGAGCGAGGTCGTGTCCCCGTCAGCGTCGGAGGCCGCGGAAACGGTGCAGGTGAGCGGCACGCCGGCGTAGAGTGGCCCTTCGGGCGCGATGACGGGTGCGACCACGCCGGGCGCGGCATTTCCCGCGACCACGGACGGAGACCAGGTCCACGCGCCGGACAGCTTGCCGTCGAAGGCGCCCACCGCACAGGCGACCACATCGCCGCGCTCCGGCTGACCCCACGTCCAGGCTTTCTGGTACAGATCCGCTAGGCTGATCTCGTGGGCGGGCACGGCGAGGCCGCTTTCGACGTGGGCGACCGACCCATTGAGCGACCAGGCCACCTGAGCCACCACGGAATCACCGTCGGGATCTGCCGGCAGCGTCGCGCTCGTGGACGCGCACCGAAGCGGCTGAGACGCGGTGAGCACCGTGAGCGGACTCCCGTCCGTGAGCCCGAGCGTCACGGCAGGCGGCGCCTGCGGAGCGCGGTTGATCAGCCCGAGCTCCGTGATCACCGGCGCCCCGAAGCTCGTGCCATCGGACGGAGTGAGCGTGCAGCGGAGCCCATCGGCGCCCATCGCGGCACCGGCAGGCAGGGCGCAGGAGCCCTCAGGCGCCAGCAGTGCGCCCTTCTGGTCCTCGAAGCGGCAGAGGGAGCCGCTTTCCACCATTCCGGCCGCTCCATCGAACTTCGTACAGCTGCACTGAATCGCGTCGTCTGTCGAAGGCGCCGTCGGCAGGATCTCCGCCGCAAGACAGGTCGGCTCGAGGGGACAGATCGCACGGCCATCCGCGCAGAGCCTGCCGGAGCAGGCCGCGTCGCAGTTCGAGCGCTTGAACTCGCACGTGTAGGGGTGGACGTAGCCCGCGTGATTGCAGGGCTCGGTGCTCCAGAGCGTCGCACCGAGGATCCAGCGCGCGCAGCTCTGGCTCTGCAGGCCCGCCAACCAGGATGTGAACCAGAAGGGTACCGTCGGGTCGGCCCACTGCCACTTCCCGGCAAGCGAGTGAGCGCCGATCCAACCCGCGTCGGGTCGCTCATGAAGCCACTCGCGGAGCTCGAAGGCCTCTGCGCCGTTGTTGATGCTGACCAGCGTGCCACCGAGCGACGTGCACTGGGCTGACGCGGCGGCCCACGTGAGCCCGTTCGTGTAGTAGCCGTACGCGTGGTCGGCAAAGACGAGCGAGGCGTTGGGCGTGCCCGGGACGGCGAACGCGACGCCGTTGTTGCCAGCGTCATCGCAGACCTCGCTCGGGTCCAGCTGCCCGTCGCCGCATTCGCAGAGCGGGCCCACGAAGCCTTCGGCGCACTGACAGGAAAAGAGCCCACCGTCGTCTTTGCATTGGCCTCCGTTGGCGCATGGGTTGGGGTCGCAGTCCACCGTCGCGCATGTGGCGCCGCCGTATCCGACCAGACAGTCGCAGGAGAACGCAGCCACGAGGTCGACGCAGGTTCCGCCGTGCTGGCACGGCGCGGTGGCGCACTCGTCGATCTCCGTCTCGCAGAGGGTCCCGGCATAGCCCGGCGTGCAAGCACAGGCAAACGAGCCCGGCAGGTTCGTGCATACGCCGCCATTCAAGCACGGGGCAGTGGCGCACTCGTCCACGTCGTCCGAACAGGTCTCTCCTGTCCAGGCCGCGGTGCACGCGCAGGTGAAGCTGGCCAGCCCATCGGTGCAGGCCCCGCCATGCGCGCACGGCGCAGGTGCGCACTCGTCGATTTCGGTCGCGCACGTGGCTCCCGACCACCCTGGCGCGCAGTCACAGGTGAAGGCCGCAATGCCATCGGTGCACGCCGCTCCGTTGAGGCAGGGCTGGACGGCGCAGTCATCGAAGTTCACCGAACAGTCGGCGCCCACGAATCCGATTTGGCATGTACAGGTATAGCCCAAGTGGTGGTCGACGCAGGTGCCGTGATTGCAGGCACCGCTGCCAGCGAGGACGCAGTCGTCGATGCTCCGGGTGCAGTTCGTGCCCTCCCAGCCCGCAGCGCATTCGCAGGTGTAGCTCGCGATGCCGTCGATGCAGGTGCCGCCATGGGCGCACGGGTGGGAAACGCAGTCGTCAATGTTGACGGCGCACGTCGTCCCTGAGAAGCCGGGAGCGCAGCTGCAGAGGAATCGGCCCACCTCGTCGGCGCACGTCCCTCCGTTCTCACACGGGGCGGAGGCGCAGTCGTTTGCCGGGCACTCGCCTGGCTCGTAGCCGATCGCATCGATGAGGAGCGTTCGCCCGGCGGGGAAGCTCGGAATGGACTGCGGAGTAAAGAGCGACACGGTGACCGTCTTCGCCGGCGACGCGAGCGTCAGCGAGACGACGCTCACCTGGGTATCCGACGCGGTGAACGTGGTCGTGCTGGCGCCGCTCGCGAGGACAAACTTCGTCGCGGGCATCAGTGGCGCCATTCCGATTCGATGCACGCTCAAGGCAACGCGAGTGGCGGTCTGCGGAAGGGTGATGGTGAGGCTGGAGCTCGGGCTGTCGAGCTGGACCCCGAGGCTGCGGAAGCGGCTTGGGTCAAACGTCGGAGAGGTCCGCGCGGTGAGGGCGCCCATCCCAGGAGTCATCGCGTACTTGGTGCCATGGAAGGTGATCGTGTTGCCCAGTGGGGCAATCGTCGTGCGCATCCAGCCGATGATGGGATCGAGCACTGGCCAGGAGGCGTCCTCGAAACCTTCATAGAGGTCGGCGCAGAGCACGCAGTCGCCGGTGACGGCGTTGCAGGGTCCCGCGCACTTCGCCGTGCTCTCACACTGAGAGGAGGGGTTGCAGGCGTCCACCGTGCAGGCGTTGCTGTCGTCGCAGGCGGCGGCGTTGCACGCGTTCGTCTCGCATCGACTGCCGGTCCAGCCGATGAGGCAGTCGCACGCGTAGCTTCCGGCGCTGCTCGTACATGCGGCGCCATTCAAGCAGGCTCCAAGGGCACACGGATCGAGCGTCGTCTCGCAGGTTGGCCCAGAGTAACCGGCGGCGCAGCTGCAGAGGGTGCCGCCGCCCACGAGCCCGGAGCACGTCCCGCCGTTCTTGCACGGGTTGGGGCTGCATGCGGCTGGAGAGCACGTCATGGGCGTGTAGGCGATCGAGTCGATGAAGAATCGCTGCGGCGTTCCGGGGGGGACCCCGAGAGGGATCCCGGTGAGGACAACGGAGACCTGGGTGGTCGGCGAGGCCAGGTCGAGGGTCACGGTCGAAGGCGTGGTCGCCGAGGGCGTGAAGCTCACCTGGCTCGTGCCGCGCCTGAGCTTGTAGGTGCCGAGCTGGGACGGCAAGGCTCCGATGGCGTGTACTCGCAGGCTGACTGAGGACGCACCCTGTGGGAGCGAAATGTCGAGGGTCGACCCGTTGATGACGCTCTGGACCACTCCGAGGCTCTTGAAGCTCGCCGCGTCCCCGGTGGCCGAAGTGGCCGCATGCAACGTCGTGGACGAGAGCGGGCTGAAGGTGAAGTTGTGGTAGATGATGGGCGGAGGTCGCTGAACCATCGTGTTCTGCGACTGGTTGGCCCCCGGCTGCGTCGGCCAGTCGCTCCCTTCGAAGGTCTCGGTTTCCGGGGTGCATCCCGCGCACTGACCTGTCGACGGCTCGCAGAGGTTGGTGCAGGTCACGGGCGTCGCCGAACAGCCGAGCACCGGGTCGCAGCCATCCGTGGTGCATGGCTGACCGTCATCGCAGGACGTTGCCGTGGTCGTGCAACCGGTCGCTGGGTCACATGAATCGGTCGTACATGCATCGTTGTCTGCGCATGTGCGAGTGGTCGTGGTGCAGCCGGTCGCGGGGCTGCAGGAATCCTCGGTGCAGGCGTCCCCGTCGTCGCAGACGAACGCAACCGTCGTGCATCCCGACGAGGAGTCGCACACGTCGGTCGTGCAGGCGTCTCCGTCGTCGCAGGCGAGCACGTCGTGGGCGCAGCCCAACGAGGACGAGCAGGTATCCTCCGTACAGGCGTCCAGGTCGTCGCAGCTGAGGGGAGCGGTCTGGCAGCCCGTGGCAGCCGAGCAGGCATCCACGGTGCAGAGGTCCCCGTCGTCGCAGCTCACGGCACCGTGCGCACAGCCCGATCCCGAGGCGCAGGTGTCCGAGGTGCACGCATCTCCATCGTCGCAGCTCACGAGGGCGTGCCCGCAACCCGTCTCCGTGTCGCACGAATCGGTCGTGCACGCGTCGCTGTCGTCGCAGCTTACCGTGGCATTCCGACAGCCTGCTCCGGAGTCGCACGAATCGGTCGTGCAGGTGTCGCCATCGTCGCAGCTTCGCGCGGTGTGTGCGCAGCCCGACGCCGCGACGCACGAGTCCGTCGTGCAGGCGTTACCGTCGTCGCAGCTCACGGGATTGTGTGCGCAACCCGAGCCCGAGGCACACGAGTCGATCGTACACTCGCTGCCGTCGTCGCACTGGAGCGAGGTCGTGGTACAGCCAGAAGTGGGGTCACAGCCATCGGACGTACACGCATCGCCGTCATTGCAAACGAGTGCCGAGGCCGTGCAACCGGTAACGGGATTGCATCCGTCCGTAGTGCACGCGTTCGCGTCGTTGCAGGTGGCTGAAACGTTGACGCAGCCGTTCGTCGGGTCGCAAGTGTCGGTCGTGCAGGCGTTGCTGTCGTTGCATGAAAGTGGGGCTGTGGTGCATCCCGTTGCCTGGTTGCACGAGTCGACGGTGCATACCTTGCCGTCGTTACAACTTATCGGTGTGAACTTGCAGCCCTGAATGAAGTCACAGCGGTCCGTCGTGCAGGCGTCGTTGTCGTTGCACGTGATCGCGACCGACGTGCATCCGACGCCCGGCTTGCACGCGTCGGAAGTACAGGCGTCCCCGTCGTTGCAGGATGCAGGCATATGCACGCATCCGGAGAGGACGTTACAGCCGTCGTCGGTGCAGGGATCGCCGTCGTCGCAGGTCACGGCGCCGTGGCAACCGGTCGCCGGAGCGCAGGTGTCCACAGTGCATGCGTTTCCATCGTCTACGCACTCCTCGTTGCTGTGCGTGCAACCCGTCGCCGGGTTGCAGCCGTCAATGGTGCAGGCATTCGCGTCGTCGCACGAGGCGGCGATGTTCACGTGAACGCAGCCGAGCGCGGCCTTGCATGAGTCGGTCGTGCAGGCGTCGTGGTCGTCGCAGTCCCTTGGCGCGCCGCCCGTGCAAACCCCCTGGGCGCACGCGTCGTTGGTGGTACACGCGCTGCCGTCGTCGCAGGGCCCCGAAGCGCTGACGTGCGCGCACGCGCCCCCGGTGCAGGCGTCAATCGTGCAGGCGCTCCCGTCGTCGCACGTTGCCGCGGTCGCGTCGTCGTCGGCCGTGCCGTCGCAGTCGTCGTCGACCCCGTCGCACGTCTTGTCGTCGGCCGCGGCTGCGCCCTCGACGCAGTCGTCCACGACTGCCCCGCTGACACACGAAGTCGTTCCCGTTCCCACGCAGGCGCCGGTGCCACAGGTGGTGGCCTGGGCGGCGTAGTCCTCGTCGTTCGCCCCGTCGCAGTCCTCGTCCTTGCCGTCGCAGGTCGCATCCGCGGAGGCCGGGGCTCCGGCCTGGCAGCTATTGACGACCGCGCCATTGACGCACGAGGTCGCACCCGTCGCCGCGCAGGCGCCGGTGCCACAGGTGGTGGCCTGGGTGGCGTAGTCCTCGTCGTTCGCCCCGTCGCAGTCCTCGTCGATTCCGTCGCAGGTCGCGTCCGCGGCGGCCGGGGTACCGGCCTGGCAGCTGTTGATCACTGCACCGTTGACGCAGGCGGTCGCACCCGTCGCCGCGCAGGCGCCTGTGCCACAGGCGGTGGGCTGGGCCGCGTAGTCCTCGTCGTTTGCTCCGTCGCAGTCCTCGTCCTTGCCATCGCAGGTCGTGTCCGCGGAGGCCGGGGTACCGGCCTGGCAGCTGTTGATCACTGCACCGTTGACGCAGGCGGTCGCACCCGT
>SXGT01740951.1_pt1 | contig 32252 bp, 33 predicted proteins | sample 3176221 | NCBI WGS metagenome assembly SXGT01 (sample SAMN11356862, study PRJNA531348) | freshwater metagenome | isolation source: freshwater sample F1-120 | place: China: Fuxian Lake, Yuxi | collected 2017-12-25
GCCTTTCGGATTGCCCGTGGTGCCGCCGATGATCGGCATGGCGAGCGCGTTGACCGCGTAGTTCAGGCTGAACACGGAGCTCGGCTCGATGAACGAGAGGTACTGCGCGAATGGTGCGCCGGCGGCGCCCATCAGCGCGCCGGAGAGCGTGGCGGCGAACAGCTTGAGCTTCAGCGTCGGCACGCCCGAGCACTCGGCGGCGCCCTCGTTGTCGCGGATGGCGCGCAGGCCGCGGCCGATCCAGGAAGTCTGGATCCAGCGCGCCGCCGCGACCGCAACGATGGCGATGAACGTCATGACGAAGAACAGCCACTGCGTGTAGTTGCCGAAATGCAGCGGGATCTCGGTCGGCCGCAGGATGGGCAGGCCCTTGGCGCCGCCGACGTAGGCCCAGTTGGCCACCGCGGTCTCGAGGATGATGGTGATGGCGATGGTGGCGATGGAGAAGAAGATGCCGCGCAGGCGCAGCGTCAGCACGCCGACGCCCAGGCCCAGCAGGCCGGCGGTCAGGGCGCCGGCGAGGATCTGCCAGCCCAGCGGCAGCGCCATCGCCTTGTAGAGCGACACCGCGGTGTAGGCGCCGACGGCGAAGAACGCACCAGAGCCGAAGTTCACGTAGCCGGCGAAGCCGCCAAGGATGTTCCATGCGGTGGCGAGCACGATGAACTGCAGCACGACGAAGCCGGCGAAGTAGAAGTATTCGAGGTGCACCATCGACGGCATGGCCGCCGACAGCGCCAGCACGATGAGCGCGCCAATGGCGAAGCGGTTCATCGGCCGCGCATCACCTGCCGAACAGGCCGGCGGGTCGCACGCCGAGCACCAGCAGCAGGATGCCGAAGGCCACCGCCGGCGCCCACGAGGTGCCCACCGAGGTCAGCACCAGCGACTCGGCGATGCCGAGGATCAGCCCGGCGACCAGCGTGCCGCTCATGCTGCCCAGCCCCGCCAGCACCACCACGCAGAAGGTGCGTCCGATGTACAGGCGGTCGAGGTTCGGATCCACCGGGCCGACGATGATCAGGAGCGCACCGGCGATCGCGCAGGTCGCCGTGGCGATGCCAAAGGCCCAGCGCTTGATGCGCACCGGATTGGCGCCCATCAGGCGAAGCGCGCCCTCGTCCTGGGCCACCGCCTTGATGGCGCGTCCGGTGAAGGTGCGCGACAGGTAGGTCGCCAGCGTGACGGCAAGCACCAGCGCGACGCCGAAAGCCACCAGCATGCGGTTCGGGATGCGCATCTCGCCGATCTCGGTGGCGGTGCCGATGTAGGGCGCCTCCACCAGGCGCTGGTCGACGCCGAAGGCGAGGATCAGGCCGACCTGCATGATGAACGCGATGCCGAAGAAGAAGGCGATGCCACGCAGCCCCTGGTCGGAGCCGCGGCTCTCGAAGGTGGCGTAGTAGAACTGGTAGACGGCGATGCCGAGGACGAAGAACACCGGCGTCATCAGCAGGCCCGCCAGCAGCGGATCGACGCCGTGGCCCGCGAGCATGTACGCCGAGTACGCGCCGAGCACCAGGAACGAAGGGTGCGCGACGTGCGGCACGTCGAGCAGCCCGAACGCGATCGACAGCCCGAGGCTTACCGCCGCATAGAAGCAGCCGAGGAGGATCCCCGAGAGGACCGCCTCGAAGAGAAGCTGTATGTCCATCAAACGAACAGGGGGCCTTCCGCGGCCCCCCGTACCCCCGGCAAAGTTGTATACCCGGCGCTCAGTTCCGTGCCTTGTCGAACGGCAGGATGTCGCCGGACTTCATCGACGCCGGCGCGATGATCACCTGCTTGCCCGGCTGGCGGAACTGCTCCAGGTCCTTGCCCTTGATGCCGCGGAACTGCGCCATCACCACCCTGGGCGCCGACCATTCGCCGACGCCGTCGTACCTGATGGTGCCGACCATGGTCTTCATCTCGTTCTTGCGGATGTAGTCGGCGAGCACCTTGTGGTCGAGGCTCTTGGTGGCGTTGATCGCCTGCTCGTACATCTGGCCGATGGCGTAGTTGAACGGCGGCAGGTAGAAGCCCAGCGGATCGACTTTCTCGGCCTTGGCGCGCACCGAGTAGCGATCGAGGAACGCCTTGACCGCCGGGTTCTCCATGGTCTTCTCGGGCACGTAGCTGTTGTAGTTGACGAAGCCGTTCAAGAGCGGCCCCAGCGCCTCCATGATCGGCGCGAACTGCAGGCCGACCATGCCGCCGCCGATGATCTTCACCGTCGGGCCGACGCCGATCTCGGCTACCGCGCGCACGATGGCCGCGGATTCCGCCGGGTACGAGCAGATGAAGACGATGTCGGCCTTGGCGGCGCGCACCGAGCGGATGATCGAGGAGAAGTCCACCGAGTTGGGCGGATAGTTCTGGTCATAGACGGTTTGCAGGCCTTTCGCCTTGGCGATGGCGCGGCCGCCGGTGCACAGGTTCTGCGCGAATTCCGCGTCCGCCGCCATGAAGGCGATGGACTTGCCGCCCAGCTTCTGCGCGGCGTCGAGGAACGGGCCGCCCCAGGCCAGCGCGCCGGCGCCCCAGGGCGCGTTGTTGAACCACTTGTCGTGCTTGATCTGCGAATTGACGTCGAAGGAGAAATTGCCCATCAGCAGCTTGTCGCGCTGCTTGACCAGCGGCATGATCGGCGCGGTGACGTTGGTGCCGTAGGGCGCGATCAGCAGGTCGACCTTGTCGATGTCGAGCAGCTTGGTGTAGATGCCGGGGACGATCGCCGGGTTGGTCTGGTCGTCGTAGGAGATCAGTTCCAGCTTGCGCCCGAGCAGGCCGCCCTTGGCGTTGACGTCGTCGCGCCAGCTCTGCAGCGCGAGCAGCGCCGCCTTGCCGCCGCCGCCGAGGGCGCCGGTCTGCGCGATGCCGATGCCGATCTTGATGGGTTGCTGCGCCTGCGCTGCCACGGCGATGACCGATGCCACAAGCGCGGCGGTGAACAATCTGAACGATTTCATGGCTCTCCTCCCGGGATATCCAGCGGGCGGATGCTGAACGGGATTGCGCGCGCTGTCAATGCGATGGGAGAATCGTCGCCACCGAGGGAGGATGTCCATGGGCTACCACGAAACGCTGCCGCGCCGCGGAATTCCGCGGAATGAAATGCTCAAGCGTGTCGCGCGCTTCGCCGAGCTGAAAGGCTCCGACGGCGGCCTGCCCGACAGCCGGCACGAGGCATGCGTGCGCACGCTCTACAACGTGATCGGGTTCCAGCCGCCCGAGGGGGAAGGCGACGGCATGCAGTCGCCGGTGGGGGAGAACGCTGCGCGCATGTCGGCGATCCCGGTGTCCGAGGGCTTCAACCTGGGCTACTGCCGTGCCAGGCCCGGCAAGGGGCCGATGATGCACAACCACGACACCAATGAAACGTTCATCCCGATGAGCGGCACCTGGCGTTGCAGCTGGGAGAACGAGAACGGCGAGGTCGAGCACGTCGACCTGCGGCCGCTGGACGTGGTGTCGTTCCCGCCGGGCGCGATCCGGCGCTTCATGAACGTCGCCAACGACCGCGGCGATCCGCAGGAGGAATCGATCCTGATGTTCGTCATCGGCGGCAACGCGCCGCGCGCGGAATTCACCTCGCAGGCAATGGACGAGCTGGAAAAGGCCGGCGTCTGGCCGCCCGCGGGGCCGCGGTGAACGTCAAAGCCGCGATTTTCGACATCTTCGGCACGGTAGTGGACTGGCGCTCCAGCGTCAGCGCGGACCTCGCCGCCTTCGCCGCAGGAAAAGGCCTCGAGGGCGTCGACTGGCTGGAATTCGCGGTCGAGTGGCGCAAGCTCTACCAGCCCTCGATGGAGGAAGTGCGTTCCGGGCGCCGCGCCTGGACCATCCTCGACGTGCTGCACCGGGAGAGCCTGGACAGGCTGATCGCGCGCTACGGCATCAAGGGTCTGTCGGAAGCGGACGTCGAGCACATGAACCGCGCCTGGCACCGACTCAAGCCCTGGCCCGACGTGCTCGAGGGCCTCAAGCGCATGAAGCCGAAGCTGATCCTTGCGCCCTGTTCGAATGCCAACATCGCACTGATGGTGAACATGGCGCGCCACAACGGCTTCCCGTGGGACTGCATCCTCGGCGCGGAAACCGCCCGCGCCTACAAGCCGATGCCGGAGGCGTACATCGCCTCCTGCCGTCACCTCGGCCTGCCGCCCGCGGAAGTCATGATGGTCGCCGCGCACAACGGCGACCTGAAGGCGGCCAAGGCGCAGGGGCTCGCCACGGGCTTCGTGCCGCGCCCGACCGAGCACGGCCCGGGGCAGAGCACCGACCTCGCCGCCGACCCGGCGTGCGTGGACGTCGCGGCGACCGATTTCATCGACCTCGCGCTGAAGCTCGAGCGCCGGCGCGCGGGCGCGCCTACTTGATCAGCCGCAGCGCGAAGGGGTACTTGTAGTCGAGCTGGCCGCCGGAAACCTTGACCACCGCCATGATGGTCATCACCAGCGCGCCGATGCCGACGATCGGCAGCAGCAGGAATCCGATCAGGACCAGCGTCGACGCGGCGCTGACGATCAAGGCGATCAGCACCGTGATCTGGAAGTTCACCGCCTCCTTGCCGTGCTCCGCGACCAGCGGCATGGTGTCCTTCTTCATGATCCAGACCACCAGCGGACCCACCACGTTGCCGGCCGGGATGACGAAACCGAGCAGCGCGGCGAGGTGGCTGTACATCGCCCAGTTCTGCTCTTCCTTGTTGGACGCTTGCGGCGTTTCGCTCATGGTCTTCTCCCCATTTTTCGTTCCCGCTGGAACGCCCGGACAGGATAACCCATCGTCCCGTTGGCAGGCGGCGGCGGGAAAACGGAACTAGCGCGCGAGCCCGGGAAACAGGGCCCTGAGCCCTTCCGCCATGGTCTGCACCGCCATGGCGGCGAGCAGCAGCCCGAGGATCCGCGTCGCCACGTTCAGGCCGGTGAGCCCCAGCCGGCGCTCGATGACGTCGGCGCGGCGCAGCGTGGCCCAGGTGACGAAGCACACCAGCGCCACGCAACCGGCGATCACCAGTTGATGCAGGATGCCGCCCTTCTCCGCGGCGATGATGGTGGTGCTGATGGCCCCCGGCCCGGCAAGCAGCGGGAACGCCAGCGGCACCACGCCCGACTGCGCGCCCGCCTCCATTTCACGCGCCTCGTCGCTCGACTGCCGCACGCCTCCCGCCTGCGCATTCAGCATGGCGAGCGCCATCAGCAGCAGCACCAGCCCGCCGCCGACGCGGAATGCGGGCAGGCTCGCACCGATGAATTCCAGCAGCGCCTCGCCCGCCAGCACCGACACCACCAGCACGATAAACACGCTCACCGCCACCGTGCGCGCGATCGCCTCACGTTCGGCCGGCGTGCGCTGTCCCGCGAAGGCGATGAAGAACGGCACCGCAAGGAACGGGTCGACCACCGCCGTCAGCGTCACCGCGAAGCGCAGGTATTCGTTGAGCGAGGCAAGACCTTGCATGCCATGATTCTACGTGCCGCGCCCTAGAATGGCGCCGTGGACGGTTGCGAAGAACTTCTCGTGGGAACGCTGGCAGTGCGCGTCACGCGCAAGCGCGTTCGCAACCTCACGCTGCGCATCACCCCGCCGCACGGGGACCTGCGCGTCTCCGCGCCGCTGCGCGCAAGCGACGCCTTCATCCGCCGCTTCGTCATCGACAGGCTGCCCTGGATCGAGCGCCACCGCGCGCGCCTCGCCGCGCTGCCGCCGGCGGCGCCGCTCGAGCCGCTGAGCAAGGCGCACCGCGACGAACTGAAGCGCGCGATCCCGCCGCTGATCGGAAAGTGGCAGCGCACCCTGGGCGTGCAGGTTGCGTTCTGGGGCGTGAAACACATGAGGACGCGCTGGGGCAGCTGCAACACCGCCGCACGGCGCATCTGGCTCAACCTGGAACTCGCGCGCCATCCGGCCGAATGCCTCGACTACGTGGTGCTGCACGAAGTGGCGCACCTGCTGGAACGCGGCCACGGCGCGCGCTTCAAGGGCATCCTCTCGCAGTACATGCCCGACTGGAAGGCGCGCAGGGCGGCATTGCGCGCCCACCGGCCCGGCGCGGCTACCCCTCCCCCGTCCCAGCCAACGCGCGGGCGCGTTCCTAGCGCATGCTCGAAGGCTTGAGGTCCTTCGCGCCGAGGTAGACCAGCAACCCGAGCGCAAGCGGCGCGGCGATGGCGGCGAACGCCATGCGGTAGGCGTGCTCCGGGTACCCGCTGCCCTCGCTGGCATAGGCGCCGACCACCAGCCCGGTGACGTAGGGCAGCGACGCGGAACCGATGAGTTGCGAGAGGTTCACCGTGGTCACGCCGCGCCCGGCGATCGCCGCCGGGAACAGACCCCGCGCGTGCGCCACGATCATCACCGGGTACTGCGAGACCAGGGCCAGCAGCACCAGCAGCGCGACGGCGACGGACATCGGCGGATGCTCGAGCAGCGCCAGCGCCGCGAGCGTGGCGACGGAGGCGCCGGCGAAGACCACGACGATCCACTTGCGGGTGTCGAACACGCGGTCCAGCGGACCGACCGCGAGTTGCCCGACCACCTGCGCCACGCCCATCGCCAGCAGCACGTTGCCCCGCTCCACCGGCGAGAGCCCGTGCACGTCGGCGAGGTACGGCCCCGTCCACAGGCCGATGACGGTGGCGACCGCGGCGTAGGCGAAGGCGTGCATCGCCAGCACGCGGCCGATGTCCGGGATGCGCAGCACGCGCAGCAGCCCCGCGAACGGCGCATCCTCCGGCGCCTGCGCCGCCCGCGGCGCCGCCCCTGGAGGGTCGTCACGCACCCAGGCGGCGTAGACAGCGCCGATGGCGACGGTCGCCACCGCCGTGACGACGAACACCGGCCGCCAGCCCCAGGCCACCGTGGCCGCCGCGAGCGGCGTGGCGGCCAGCAGGATGCCGACCTGCGACAGCGCGAACACCACCGATATGGCGCCGGCCAGCCGGTCCGCCGGGAACCAGCGCGAGCACAGCATCACCACGCTCATGAAGCTCGCGCCGCAGCCGACGCCCATCAGGAAGCGCGCGGCCGCCAGGCCCGCGCCGGACTCCGCGTACGCCTGCAGCAGCGCACCGAGCACCGCGATGCCGGTCAGCCAGAGGTAGGTCGCGCGCACGCCGACTCGGTCGAACATGATCCCGACCGGCACCTGCACGATGCCCACCGCGATGAAGAAGCACGCGTTGGCGAACCCGAGCATCTGCGGCGTGAGCGCGAGGTCGCGCGTCAGCTCGGGCGCGATGACGCCGGCGGAGGTGCGCAGGAACTGGCTGAGGATGACTCCCAGCGCGAGCGCCACGCAGAGCCGCAGGCGTGCCGGGCGAAGCTCGGCCACGACTCAGGCGCGCGGGTAGCCGTGCCTGCCGAGAAACGCCAGCAGGTCGTCCACGCAACGCTCCGGGTAGCCGTCGCAGATGTTGTGGCCTGCGGTGTCGTAGAGCTTGAGCTCGGCACCGGCGATGCGCTTCTGCATCTCGGCGTAGGCGCCGGCGTGGCCGATCTGCTCCTTGCCCGCGGCGACGATCAGCGTCGGGCACTGGATGCGGTCGACCTCGTGCATGAAATCGTGCGTGGTCATGTGCGTGACGAACCGGGCGATGAACTCCGGGTCGTTGGAGCCGGCCTGGTCGAGGAACCACTCGACCATCTTCGGGTCGGCGGTGGCATCGAAACGCTCGTGGATGGTGTCGGCGAGGAACCTGCGCAGCCCGCGCTCCTTGACCAGCGGCAGCCAGGTGAGCGCGTGGCTGTGCTTCAGCCCCGGCGTCGAGCCGTACAGGGCCAGCGTGCGCACGCGGGAAGGATGATTGATCGCGAGCTTCTGCGAGACGTAGCCGCCGGCGGAGTTGCCGACCACGTGCGCCTGCTCGACCTCCAGCCCGTCGAGCAGCTTCACGGCGTCACCGACCAGGTCTTCCAGCGCGAAGGGCTGGTCTGGCCGCGGTTTCTGCGACTGCCCGTGGCCGCGCAGTTCCATGCGCACCACGCGGAAGTGGCGCGCAAGGCGCGGCACCCAGCGGTACCAGCGCAGTGCGTTGCCCATCGCCGCGTGCAGCAGCAGCATGGTGTCCGGCCTGGTCCAGGGATCGGTGAAATCGTCCACCGTGTAGGCGATCTTCAGGCCGTCGGCGGCGATGAAATGTTCCATGCGGGCGTCCCCTATCCCTTGAACGGGTGCTTCTGGTCGTAAAGCCGCGCGGCGCTCTCCAGCGTGCGGAACTCCGCGCCTTCCTCGGTCAGCGTGCGCAGCAGCTTCTCCAGCACGATCATGCGATGGCCGCGGCCGATGACGAACGGGTGGAAGGTGTAGTTGAGGATGCCCCAGTCGGTGGACGCCTTCATGTAGAGGAAGTCGTTGACCCAGTTCTCCAGCACCTGGCTCGCGTTGGCGAGGCCCGGCAGAATGGTCTGCTTGGTGCGCACGAACTCGAAATACGGGTAGTCGTCCAGCGTCCAGCTCACCGGCATCTCGATCAGCCTGGTCGTCTTGCCGAATACCGCGGGCTTCTCCAGCTCGATGACGTCGCCCAGGCGCACGCGATAGGGCATGTGGTCGTCGCCCATCATGCTGCTGTCGTACATGAAGCCGTGCTTCAGCATCAGTTCCACCGAATGCGGCGACAGGTCCCAGGAGGGCGAGCGATAGCCGCGCGCGAACTGGCCCGAGAGCTTGCGGATCAGTTCGTTGGCGCGCACGAGGCCCGCCTCCTCCTGCTCGCGCGTCATGTCGTTCGGCGGCACGTGCGTCCAGCCGTGGTGGCCGATCTCGTGACCGGCGTCGAACACCGCCTTGCACTGCGCCGGGTAGGTTTCCAGCGTGTGCCCCGGAATGAACCAGGTCGAGTGCACCCTGTACTTCGCCAGCAGCGCCAGGATGCGCGGCACCGCCACCGGGCCGAACTCGCCGCGCGAAATCGGCGTCGGGCTGGTCATGCCGCGCGCGATGAAGCCCGACATGGCGTCGAAATCGAAGCCGATGGTGACGATGTGCGTGGCCATGCCTGTTCCCTTTCTCAATACGCCGAGCGCCCGCCATCGGCGGGAATCGCCGCGCCCGTGATCATGCGAGATTCGTTCGAAGCGAGGAACAGCGCGATCGCGGCGATGTCCTCGGGCTCGCCCACCCAGAACGGGTAGGTCTTCACCTGCGCGCTGGCATCCTGGCGGTCCGGCGCGCCGCCGGGTTTTCCCGGCATGCCGTAGCTCCGCCGGATGCGCTCGGTGTCGATGCGGCCAGCGCAGATGCAGTTCGCCCGCACCTTGTGCTTCGCGTAGCTGCCGGCGAGCGTGCGCGTGAGCGAGACGATGGCGCCCTTGGCGGCGGTGTAGATGTGCGCCGGGTTGGCCCCGCGCAGCGCGGCCCCCGAGGACATATTAACCACCGCTCCGCCGCCCGCCGCGACGATGTGCGGAATGACGTGCCGGCAGCACAGGATGGTGCCCTTCAGGTCGAGGTTGATGGTGCGGTCCCAGACCGCCATGTCCACCTCGGTGACGGTCGAATCCGCGGGCAGCGAGCCGCCGGCCGAATTGAACAGCGTGTCCACGCAGCCGAAGCGCTTCATTGCCGCGTCCACCGCCGCCTTGACGCTGTCCTCGCGCGTGACGTCGGTCTCGACGAACATCGCCTCGCCGCCGGCCTCCTGCACCGCTTCGGCGGCGCTGCGGCCCTGTGCCGCGTCGATGTCGGCGATCGCCACCTTCGCGCCCTCGCGCGCGAAAGCAAGCGCCGTGGCGCGGCCGATTCCAGCGCCGCCTCCGGCGACGAACGCATGGCGTCCTTGCATTCGCTTCACGCGACTAAACTATCACCCGCCGCTCGATGCGGGCAACCGATAATGCAGAACAAGGACTTCAATTTCGCCGCCGAGGTCGCGTACCGGCGCGCCGCAGAAACGCCGCAGGCAACCGCCGTGCTCGCCGTCGACACGCGCGGCAATGCGCTGGCGTGGTCGTACGCGCGCATGGCCCGGGAATCGCGGCGCCTCGCGGCCGGGCTGACGCACGCTGGACTCGTCCGCGGCGACCGCGTGCTGATCGCGATGGCGCGCGTGCCGCGCTGGCAGGTGGCGATGACTGCCTGCCTGCACCTCGGGCTGGTGCCGGTTCCCTGCGTGACGCAGGCCAGCAGCGCCGAATTCGCCTACCGGCTGGCGAAGAGCGGCGCGCGCGGCGTCATTGCCGATGCCGCTTTCGCTGCGCGCTTCAACGGACTCGAGGTGCCGGTGCGCGTGTCGCGCGGGGCTGCAAGCGGATGGCTCGACCTCGAATCGCTGGTCGAGGCCGACGTCGAACCGCCGCCGCCCGCCGCCATGCCGGCGGATGCGCCCGCGCTGATGTACTTCACCTCGGGCTCATCCGGCCCGCCGAAAGCCGTGATGCACGCGGCCCGCGGCGTGCGCGTGCGCTCGTGGCAGCCCTGGCGCCAGCTTGGCCTGCGCGAGGGCGACGTCATCTGGACCACCAGCGACACGGGATGGACGCGGGCCGGCAGCGTGCTGCTTTTCGGCGCATGGATGCACGGCGCCGTGCCGCTGATGGTGGAGGAGCCGCCCGAACCCGCCTCGCGCCTCGACCTGATCGAGCAGTACGGCGTCACCTGCTTCGGGGCGGTCGCCACCGAACTGCGGCTGATGATGGCGAACGGCCGCAGGCGGCCCCTGCCGAAGCTGCGCTGGACGCTTTCCGCGGGCGAAGCGATGACCGCGGAACTCGCCGAGCGCTGGCAGGCCTTCGCCGGCTCGCCGCTGTACGTCGGCTACGGCCAGTCGGAAACGCCCACGGCGACGCTTACCGACCCTTCTATCGCGCCGCAGAACGGCATGATCGGCAAGCCCATGGCGGACAACCGCGTAGCGGTGGTCGACGACGAGGGCAACGAGGCGCCGCCGGGCGTCGAGGGCCATCTCGCATTCGCCGCCGGCGACGCGGGACTGATGCTCGGCTACTGGGAGGACGGCCGCCCGGTGCTGCAACTTGCCGGCGGTCGCTGGCACCTTTCAGGCGACTGCGGCTCGCGCGACGCGGACGGCAACCTCTACTTCAGCGGGCGCGAGGACGACATCATCAGTTCCGCCGGCTACCGCATCGGCCCCACCGAGGTGGAGAACGCGCTGACGCAGCACGCGGCGGTGGCCGAGTGCGCCGTGGTCGCCAGCCCCGATGCGCTGCGCGGCGAGGTGGTCAAGGCCTGCGTCGTGCTGCGCCCCGGCCACGCGGCGGGCGGTGCGCTGGCCGCCGCGCTGCAGGAGCATGTGAAACAATGCATCGCGCCCTACAAGTACCCGCGCAGAATCGAATTCATGGACAGCCTGCCGCGCACCGCCTCGGGGAAGATCCAGCGGCGCGTATTGCGCGAGATCGAGTTCAAAGGAGCATCGAAATGAGAGCCATCGTATTCGTCCTCGCGTGCGCGTTTTCGGCCGCGGTTTGCGCGCAGGCCTGGCCTTCGAAGCCGCTGCGCATGATCATTCCGTACCCGCCCGGCGGCGCCACCGACATCCTCGGGCGCCTGGTGAGCGCAAAGCTCGCGCCGATCATCGGCCAGACGGTGATCGTCGAGAACAAGATCGGCGCCTCCGGCAACATCGCCTTCGACTACGTCGCCAAGTCCGCGCCGGACGGCTACACGCTGCTCACCGGCACCGCCAACATGACCATCGCGCCGGCGTTTTCCTCCAGGCTGCCGTACAACGTGCTGAAGGACTACGCGCCGCTCTCGCAGATCGTCTCCTCGCAGAACTACCTCGTCGTGCGCCCGGCGCTGCAGGCGAACAACATCAGGGAGCTGGTGGCCTTCGCGAAAACCAACCCGGGCAAGCTGACCTACGGCTCATCCGGCATCGGCACGCCGCTGCTGTGCATCGAGATCCTCAAGAGCCTGACCGGCATCGACATCGTGCACGTGCCCTACACGGGCGATGCCCCGGCGATCACCGACCTGCTGGGCGGCCAGATCGACATGTACTGCTCCACGGTGACCGGGCTGGTCGGCCACACGCGCAGCGGCAAGCTGCGCGGCCTGGGCGTGACCTCGGGGAAGCGCGCAGCGTCGATGCCCGAGATGCCGACCATCGAGGAAGCCGGCGTGCCGGGCTACGAGCTTTCGTCCTGGTACGGCATCCTCGCCTCGGCGGGTACGCCGCGCCCGATCGTCGAGCAGTTGAACGCCGCCATCGTCCGGATCGTCGCCATGCCCGACGTGCAGAAGGCGATGATCGAGGGCGGCTCCGAGCCGCAGTCCAGCACGCCGGACGAGTTCATGGCGCGCATCCGCTCGGACGTGGCGAAATTCTCGAAGGTGGTGAAGGAAGCGGGCATAAAGGTCGAATGACCCTGACGGTCGAATGAAAGTCGTCGATTTCCTCCTCGACACGCTCGCTCTCTGCGGCGTGCCGCGCCTGTTCGGCAATCCGGGCACCACCGAGATCCCGCTGGTGCGCGCCTGCGAGGAGCGCAACCGTGACAAGGGCATTGGTGCGCCGGGCCCCGCCTACGTCGTCGGCCTCTCGGAAGTGGCGTCGGTGCCGATGGCCGACGGCCACGCGCGCGCCACGCGCGGGCTCGGCGTGGTCAACCTGCACGTGGCGCCGGGCCTCGGCAACGGCATGGGAAACCTCTACACCGCTGCGGTCGCCGGCACGCCGCTGCTGGTGCTGGTGGGCGCGCAGGACTCGCGCCTGCTGCACACCGAGCCGATCCTGCACGGGCCCGTGGAGCAGATGGCCGCTGCCGTTTGCAAAGCGGTGTATCGCCTCACCTCGACGCACGACGCGGCCGTCAACATCCGCCGCGCCATCCGCCACGCGCTGACGCCGCCGAGCGGCCCGGTGGCGCTCATCTGCCCGCCGGACGTGCTCGAGCTGGCGATCGACGATGCGCCGGTGGCGGTGACGCCGCCCTCGCTCGCTGCGCTGGGAGCGGAAGAGGCGACGCAGTACGCGCACTGGCTGTCGTCGGCGAAGCGTCCAGCGGTCGTCGCCGGCGAAGGCGTGCACTGGAACGACGCCGCGGCGGAACTCGCCGCGCTCGCCGCCGCCCTGGACGCTCCCGTGTACGCCGCGCCCTACACGGGGATGCTGCCGGTGGACGCTTCGCTGCCCTGCTATGCCGGCTACCTGCCGCCGAGCTTCAGCTCCATCGCCGCGCGGCTCGCGGACCACGACGTGCTGCTCTACGCGGGCATGCGCGGCTTTCGCACCACGCTGTTCCAGGAAGGCGCGCTACCGCAGCGCAAGGCGTGGATCGGCGACGATCCGTCCTTCCCTGCGGAAAGCGGCGAATTCGAGTTCGCGCGCATCGCTGCGCTGAAGCCGAGCCTCGCGCGCGTCGCCGCCGCGGTCGAGGCGCGCAAGGGCGGCACCGTGCACCGTCCGCAGGCCCCGCAGCCCGATGCCAGCCCCGGCAAGCTGCACCCCACGCGTGCCATCCAGGCGCTGCTCGAGCGCTACGGCGGCGCGACCGTCATCGACGAGTCCGGCCTCTCGACCTCGGACGTGAAGCAATGGCTGCCGGCGGCGGCCGGCGACTATTTCATCAACGGCAGCGGCGGCATCGGCTGGGGCCTCGCCGCCTCGGTGGGCATCGCGCTCGCGCGCCCGCAGCGCGAAGTGGTGGCGATCATCGGCGACGGTTCCTCGCTCTACAACAGCGAGGCGCTGTGGACCGCGGCGCACCACGACGCGCGCCACACGCTGGTGGTGCTGTCGAACCGCCGCTACGCCACGCTGAACGAGGGCGCCGCGCGCGTGGTCGGCAAGCCAGAGCTCGGGCTCTACAGCCTGGAGCCCCCGGTGATCGACTTCTCCGGCCTCGCGAGGCTCTACGGCTACCGCTACTGCGCTGCGGACTCGGAAGCGTCCCTCGCGCAGGCGCTGAAGCCCGACGCTGCGCCGCGCACGCTGATCGACATCCACATCGACCCCGCGCTCAAGCCGGTGACGGCGGCGCGGCACTTCTGAGCGGACCGCCTCAGGAGCCCAGCCGTATGCGGTAGAGACCCGGCGGGGCGGCGATGTTCTTCAGCTTGGCGCCCTCGAGCCGGCTGACGTCCAGCTGGATCTTCTTCCTCACCATCTCGAACACCGGCTCGGAAATGCAGATGCCGCCGGGCTCGGCGTGCGGCTCGATGCGCGCGGCGACGTTCACGCCGTCGCCGAAGACGTCGTCGCCGGTGACCAGCACGTCGCCGAGATGGATGCCGATGCGCACCAGTACGCGGTCGTCCTCTTCCCGGTTGAGATTCCAGTCGGCGAAGGCACGCTGCGCCGTCAATGCGCAATCCACGGCATCCATCGCGCTCTTGAAGACCACGAGGAACGCGTCGCCGATGGTCTTGATCTCGCGCCCGCGGTGCGCCGCGATCGCGCCGCGCATGATGCGGTTGTGCTCCACCAGCTTGGCGTAGGCGCGCGCCTCGTCGCGCTCCATCGCCTTGCTGTAGCCGAACATGTCGGTGAGCATGATCGCCGCCAGCTCGCGCCCCGGCGCGGCGTCCGTGCCCGCGGGCGCCTGGCGGTCGCCCGCCGGGTGCAGCTCGCCGGCCGCAAGTTGGCGCGCCTCCTCGGCGAGGTGGCCGTTGTAGAGGCCCACCAGCAACACCGTGCCCCAGACATGGAACACGGCAGCCAGCGCGAAGCACAGGGCCGGCAGCACCAGTTCATGGCCCCAGACCGCGCCGCCGAGGTACAGGTGCGCCCCCAGCGCCGGCGAAAACACCATCGGCACGGCGGCGACCAGGAACAGCACCACCTCGTTCGCCTTGCGCTCCCAGCGCAGCGCGAGCTCGTCGCCGGGCTCCGCAGCCCCGGCGAGCAGCGCGCCCTGCCCCAGCTCGCGCACCAGCAGCTCGGCGGTCTCGTGCCTGCGCAACGCGCCGAGCGCCCAGAGCATGGCGACGAGCGTCCCGCCGTAGAACAGCGCCGACGAAACGCCCACCGCGCCGACGATCCTGCCGTAGTCCGACGTGTCGCCGACCAGGATCCAGTTGTAGAACCAGGACGCCACCAGCACCGCCGACAGCGCGAACAGGGCGGCCGCGCTCCAGGGCGCCGCATTCGAGGACCCGAAGCCCCGCGCGCGGAACGCCGCCAGCCGTGCCGTGTCGGCGCGCTTCAGGTTGTCGCCGCCCTCGACCTCGCGCCAGCGCCGCTCGAAATGCGCGCGCAGCGCGGCGGCGAAATGCAGCACCGAATAGACCCAGAACGTGAGCAGCCCCAGCGCGACGAAGCCGGTGGCCGAGAGCCGCCGGCCGGAGCCGAAACCGCCGCCCGTGAACGCCGCCATCTCAGCCCCAGCCGCCCCACAGGAACGGCAATATGAGCCCGGCCGCCAGTAGCATGATGGGCAGCGCGAACCAGGCGAATTTCGCGAAGCCGCCGGCATGCGCCGGGTCGGGCCAGCCCGCCTCCATGAAGCCGAACGTCACGCCGCGCCCCGAACGCCATTCGAGGCTCCAGAGCATGCCGGCGAGGATGTAGAGAATGGACGAGGCCGCCATGTTGGCGAGCCAGGTGTCCGGATAGCGGCCGTCGCGGAACACGAGGTAGATGTCGTAGCACCAGCTGGCCGAAAACAGCATGGCGCAGAGCGCGACGAAGCCCTGCATGAACGTCGCCTTGTGCCGCACCACCCGGTGCAGCGTGCCGACGGCCCATGGCGCGGTGGCAAAGGTCAGCACCGACATCATCAGTGCGTCGAAGTAGTCCCAGGTCGGGTCGCCGGTATACGGCGCGATAATGGTGATGCCCGCGGCGGCGAGCACGAACGTGGCGATCTTCCACGGCTGCAGGAGATAGTTGCGGTACGCCGCGCCGGCGATCTCGAAATCGGCCGGCCGCCGCAAGACGAGTGCGATCGCCACCAGGCAGGCCGCGGCCCAGCTGGCGATGTACGCGGTGAAAAACGGCTCGATTCCCTTCATCCGCGGCTCGCTTCAGGGTAGCGCAACCACGACCCTGCCCGCCTTGAAGAATCGCGGCCCCGTCGAGCGCTCGATCCATTCCGGCAGTTGCCGGTCGCCGCGCACCGCATAGCCGAGGGTTCGCGCGACCGCATCGTATTCCACGGCCTTGCCGGTGGACGGGTGCAGGTAAGCCGGGCCCGCCGCCAGCTTGCGCACCGCCTCCGCGTCCGCGCCCGCCGGCACCGCTGCCTGCAGCGCGACCAGCCGCAACAGCGCATCCGCCTCGCGCATCCTCAGGATGTAGTTGTCCATCGAGGTCCCGCCGAGCGCGGCGAGTTGCTTGCCGATCGGGTTGTAGATCCAGTCCATGCCGGGCTTGTCGAGGGCGGCGAGCACGGCGCGCTGCCTCGCCGACGCGGCGTCGAATTCGGGTCCCGGCGCCGCGTCGACCTCGATCAGGGAGCGAAACACCGGCCACACGCGGTTGAGCGTCGCGTTGGGACGAAACAGCGGGGTGCGGGTCAAATGGTCCTCGACCGACGGACTGCCTGCATCGGTGTTCCAGACTCCCGTCGTCCTGCCTTCCGCAAGGTCGCCGAAGGTCGCCGCGGCGAGGCGGAACTCCTGGCGGAATGCCGGCGCAAGGGTGCGCTCGGCGGCCTCCATCGGCCGCAACGCGCGCGCCATCGCGTCCGCTGTGGCGGCGGCAAGGGCAGGCTCCCGGCGCAGCAGGTCCGACAGGAACAGCGTGGTGCGCGCGAGCTGGGCGGTGGCGACGAGCTTGCCGATCAGCGTCGTCGAATTGGCAAGCACGCGCCGCTCGAACGCGATGAGCGCGAGCACGCGCCGCAGCGCTTCGGCGCCGCGCCCGCCGCGCTGCTCGAGCGCGGCTCGCACGAACTCGGTCTGGTGGCAGATCGACAACTGCTGTCCGATCGCCAGCAGCTCCGACTCCACGTGCACGGGCACGTAGGTTTCCGCCCAGGAATCGGTCGCAGTCAGCAGCCCCTCGCAGCGCTCGCTCAGCAGGCGATTGGCCGCGAGCCAGTCCTCCAGCGCCCTGGCATTGACGCCAGGCTCGTCCGGCGCGAAGCAATCGCGCGTCTTCGGCTCGCATGGCACCAGCTTCATCCACGCCGCGTAGTCGAGCTTGAGCGTATCCTCCGGCGGCAAACGCGTTTGATGCGGTCTCGAGCGGTCCCAGGCGACCAGCCGGTCGATCTTCTTCCGGCCCCACTCCGGCGGCGACTGTTCCGGCGGTGCGAGCAGCCCGGCGGCGTAGACAAAGCCGTTCCGCTCGCCGGCCTTCGGCACATCCGTCCCCTCGATCACGGCCCTGGCCTCGGCCTCGACGTCTTCGTCCTTCAGGTTGATGGCGAAGAGCGCGGCAACCAGCAGGACGGCGGCGCCGATGATGCCCAGCGTGATGTTCCTCAGCAGCTTCATCGGCCCTTGCCCTTTTGCCATTCGCGTTCGACCTGCAGCACCGCAGGCGCCTCGAGGTCGACCCCGAAGGCCAGCACCATGCGGCCCAGCGCGCTGTAATAGGTCGCCGACAGGGCGACCTCGGTCACCTGGCGCGGCGAGAAATGCGCGCGCATGGCGGCGAATGTCGCATCCGATACCGTGAGGTCCATCAGCTCGAAGACGAAGCGCACGATCGCCTGCTCGTTCGCCGGCAATGAGGCGGGCACGCGCCCGGCGCCGATGTCCTCGACGGCTGCTTTCGCGATGCCGGTCTGCACCGCGAGCGCCTCGTGATGCGACCAGGCGTAGGGCACCCCGCGCGCGGAGGTGAGGATGGTCAGTTCGCGCAGCCGCTCGGGCAGGTCGGTCCGGTACTTCACGTACTCGCCGACGCGCGCGAAGTGCTTCAGCCCCTCGGGCGCGTGGCCGAGCGAGCGCAGCGCGTTGGAGACGAAACCGCGCGTGGCCTTGATCTCGGCGAACACTTCCGCGAACGCGGGATCCCTCGTTTCATCGGCTGCCGGCAAGCGCATGTCAGAACTCCGTCGGTTCGCCGAAGCGCTCCACGCGCTTCAGGCCTGCTTCCAGCAGCGCGGTGAATTTCCGCAGGCGGCGCTGCGCGGTCTTCGGCGACCACTTGTAGAAGCCCTGCCCGGTGCGCACGCCGTGGCGGCCCGCCTTCACCAGCCGCTCGACCACGCGCGGCGGCCGGCGACCGTTGTGCAGCGTGGGGTAGATGTTCTTCGCCGTCTCGAGGTGGATCGGCAACCCGTGGATGTCGCGCGACGCCACCGGGCCGACGATGTTGTAGCGGAAGCCGAAGCCGAAGCGCACGGCGAGGTCGACGTCGCGCGGCGTTGCCGCGCCCTGGTCGATCAGGTGGTAGATCTCGCGGTACATGGCGTGCTGGATGCGGTTGATCAGCATGCCGGGCACGTCGCGCCGCAGCACCACCGGCACCTTGCCCATTTCCTTCACCCAGGCGACGAAGCGCCGGATGGTCGCGGGCGAGCTCTTCGGGCCCTGCGTCACCTCCACCGCCGGCATGACGTGCGCCGGGACCATGAAGTGCATGCCGCCGCTGCGCGCGGGGTGCTTGAGCACGCGCGTGACGTCGCCGATGCGCAGTCCGGAGGTGTTGGTGGCGATGTACGCGTTGGTGCGCATCTGCGGCTCGATCGCGCGCAGCAGCTTGTGCTTGAGCGCCAGGTTCTCGGTCACCGCCTCGATCAGCAGGTCCACCTTGCGCCAGTCGACCAGCGCGGGCGACGCCTGCAGGCGGAGCGCGCCGCGCCGGATGCGCAGGCGGCGGCAGTCGCGCGTCCATTGCGCCGCGGCCTTCGCGGCCTGCGCCGCATCGCTCTCCACCACCTCGCAGCGCCAGCCGGCGCGCGCGAACGCGAGCGCGATGTCGGCGCCCATGCGGCCGGCGCCGAGGACGGCGACGACGCGTTCGCGCGGCTTGCGTGTCCCGGCAGGTTTACTCAACCTTCGACCCCGCGGCCTTGACCACCTTGTGCCAGGTCTCGACCTGGTTCCTGATGTAGCTGCCGAACTCCTCCGGCGTGCCGCCCACCGGCGTGGTGCCGAGCTGGTGCAGGCGCTCCTTCACGTCGGGCTGCTGCAGGATGCGGTTGGTTTCGGCGTTGATCTTGACGACGATGTCGCGCGGCATGCCCGCGGGCCCGACGACGCCCAGCCAGGAGACGTAGTCGTAGCCGGGCACGCCCGACTCGGCCACCGTCGGCACATCGGGGGCGGTGGTCGAACGCTTGGCGCTGGAAATGGCGATCGGCCGCACCTTGCCGGCCTGCGCGAAGGGCCACGAACCCGGCATCGAGTCGAACACCATGCTGATCTGCCCGCCCATCAGGTCCTGCACGGCGGGCGCGCTGCCCTTGTAAGGCACGTGGGTGATGTCCACCCTGGTCATCATCTTCAGCACTTCCATGAAGAGATGCATCGACGACCCGCTGCCCGCGGTGCCGAAGGTCAGCTTGCCCGGGTTGGCGCGCGCGTGATCGAGGATCTCCTTCAGGCTGCGGAACGGCAGGTTGTTGTTGATGACGAGGACGTTCGAGGTCGACACCGCCCAGACGATGGGGGCGAAGTCCCTGATCGGGTCGTAGGGCAACTTGGCGCCGAACAGCGCCGGGTTCGCGCCGTGCGTGTTGATCGCCGCGATCTGCAGGAAGTAGCCGTCGGGCGCGGATCTGGCGACGACCTCGGTGCCGACCGTACCGCTGGCCCCGGGACGATTCTCGACGATGGCCGACTTGCCCCACGCCTTGGTGTACTGGTCGGCGAGGATGCGGCCGACGATGTCGGTCTGCCCGCCTGGGGCGAACGGCACCATGATGCGGATCGGCTTGTCCGGCCAGGTCTGTGCATGTGCCTGCAACGCCGCCAACAGCAGAACTGGAAGGATCGCTTTCACCACGGTGCATTTCCAAGGCTGGACCCGCCGCATACATGCAGCGTCTGTCCGGTTACATAACTGTTGTCGGGCGAGAGGAAGAACATGGCCGCGCGCGCGACGTCGTCCGGATTGCCGGCACGGCCGACCACCGTCAGGCCGACGAGCCTGGCGATCGTCTCCGGCGTCTGGTACCTGGTGAACAGCTCCGTGATCACCGGGCCGGGCGATATGGCATTCACCGTGACGCCGAATTCGCCCAGCTCCAGCGCCCAGCTGCGCGTATAGGCGACCAGCGCTGCCTTGGTGCCGGCGTACACGGTGCGCGCCTTCTTGCCGAGGATCGAGCGCGAGGACATGTTGACGACGCGGCCGAAGCGTCGCTCTTTCATGCCGTGCACGAAGGCCTGCATCAGGATCACCGCCGCGCGCAAATGCAGGTTCACGCCGTGATCGAAGTCCTTGTCGGTGATCTGTTCCAGGGTGCCCGGCGTGGGAAAGCCCGCGTTGTTCACCAACGCGTTTACCTCGAAGCGGCCGGCGATGTCCGCGGCCAGCTTGCGCGTCGCCGCAGCGTCGGTGAGGTCGCACTGGAAGAAGTGATAGTCGCCACTTGGCGCGGCCCTGGGCACGACGACATCGATGTTGATCGCCGTGGCGCCCGCCGCCAGCAAATGCCGGCAGATGCCCTCGCCGATGCCGTTGGAGCCGCCGGTGACGACGGCGATCAACCTGGGTGCGCTCATTCGGTCTTGATGCCGGCCTTGTCGATCACCTCGGCCCAGCGCGCGACCATGGCGTGCATCTGCCTGGTGTGCTCCTCCGGGCTGTTGGCGATGGGCAGGTAGCCCAGCGTCGCAAGGCGTTCGGCATGCGCCGGGCTCTTCATCGCCGCGGCGAAGGCCTTCTGCAGCGCGGCCAGCGCGGCGGGCGGCGTGCCCGCCGGCGCATAGATCCCCCAATAGCTGTCGGCGTCCACTCCCGGCACGCCGCTCTCCTCGAAGGTCGGCACGTTCGGCATTGCCGGATTGCGTTGCTTGCCGGTGACCGCGAGCGCGCGCAGCTTGCCGGCGTCGACGTGCGGGCGCGAGCTGCTGATGCCGGAGAACGACATCTGCACCTGGCCGGCGAGCAGGTCGGTCATCGCGGGCGCCGAACCCTTGTACGGGATGTGCACGATGAACACCCTGGCGGACTGCTTCATCATCTCGGCGGCAAGGTGCGTCGAGGTCCCCGAGCCGCCCGAGGCATAGTTCATGCGGCCCGGCTGCTTGCGCACGAGCTCCAGAAGTTCCTTGAGGCTGTTCGCCGGCACCGACGGATGGGTGACCAGCAGCACCGGCGCATACGCCATCATGGTGACGCCGGTCAGGCCCTTCAGCGTGTCGAACGGCATCTTCGACTTGAACAGGCCCGGGTTCACCAGCACCGCCAAGTCGGTCGCCATCACGGTGTAACCGTCCGGCGGCGACTTCACGACCTGCTCGGTGCCGATGAAGGTGTTGCCGCCCGGCCGGTTGTCGATGACGATCTGCTGCCCAAGCGCCGCGCCGACGCTCGGCGCGATGGTGCGCAGCAGGTTGTCGGTGCCGCCGCCGGGAGCGTACGGGATAACCACCTTTACTGGCTTGTCCGGAAACGCCTGCGCGAGAGCGCCGGTGCACGCCAGCGCAAGCGCCGCGGCCAGGATCGCGTGTCTTTGCATGATCATTCCTTCCACAGTTCGTTCATGTCCTGCAGTGTATCGATGCGCGCGATCTTCGCCACCACTCGCTCCGCCGCCTCGCCCGCCAGTGGTCGCGCGCCGCCGGCGAAACAGGCCAGCGCCTTGTCGCGCAGCGCGACATCGGTCATCGGATGTGCCGGCGTGCCTGGCAGTTCGGTCGTCGTCGCGCTGAATTCCGCGCCCCCGCGCGTGCGCACCGTGACGGTGGCGGGAACGAATTTGCCGTCATTGGCGGCGTCGATCTCGACGCGGACGCGCTTTGCCAGCGCCCCGACGCCGGCATCCATGGCGGCGGCCGGCAGGATGTCGTCGGCCGAGAAGCGCCCGCGCTGCAGCACGCTGGCGACCGAGTACTGCGCACTGAACTGCGCCGCGACCTGCGGGTTTGCGCCGGGCGCAAAGGGCGCGCCGACCAGCCGCGCCATGTAGGGCGAAAGGCGCACGCTCGCCTCGCTCACATCCGCGGCACGCAGCCCGTGCCGCCGCACGATCTCCAGCGCGGCCTCGATCGCCGCGTGGTTGCAGAAGCAGCTGGCGTGCTTCTTCAGGGTCAGCGCGGCCAAGCGATATTCACGCCCGAGGCCGTCGCGCGCCTTCGCCGCGTCGAGCGCGGTATAGAGCGCCTCGAACCCGGCCTGCCCTTCGAACACCTGCGCCGGCGCGGTGACGCCGCAGGCCGCGAGCAGCGCCGACTCCACGCCGTCGCGCGCAGCGAACGCCGTCTGCAACCGCTTGGTCAGGCTGCGCTCCACCAGCGTCTGCTGCGTGCCTGCGGCGCGGCTCAGGGCAACACCCATTGCATTGCGGATGCCGCGGGCATCCATGCGCAGCACGCGGCCCGCCGCCGCGGCGGCGGCGAACACGCCCAGCACCGACGAATAGAACCAGCCCGGATGCGAACGCACCGCGAGCGTCAGGCGCACCATGATTTCGCTGCCGGCGGCGTACGCGGCGATGAACTCGCGCCCGCCGAGGCGCCTGCGTTCGGCCAGCGCCAGCGCCGCAGGGATGACCACGATGTCCGAATGCGTGCCGGCCTGGTCGTGCACGCTGTCGAAATCGAGCGCCGCGGCCATCGCGCCGTTGAGGAACGCGGCCTGGGTGGCGGGAACGCGCCCGCCGAAGGCCCACACGCTGCTCTCGGCGGCGCCGCCCTGCGCAACCACCATCCTGCGCACCGGCTCGATGCCGTCTGCGCCCGACCCGGCCCACGCCACCGCGAGCGAATCGAGCAGCAGGCGCTTGGCCTGCGCGACCACGGGTGCGGGAATGTCCTCGTAGCGCAGGCCTGCAGCCCAGCCGGCGAGCGCGTCCCCCAGCGTTTCAGGCATGCGCCGCCGCGCGATCCTTCGGCGTGCCGGTGCGGGCGCCGGTGATGTAGCCCGCCGCCATCTCCGGATCCACCGGTCTCGCATCCGCCGCCTTGAGCCACAGGCGCAGCAGCAGGCGCTTGTGGTCCGGCGCCGCGCCATCGGTGAATTCCGTCCGCCAGTGCAGCGCCGTGTAGTTGTTCAAGAGCTGCAGGTCGCCGGGCGCGAACTCCATGTCGAGGCGGTATTCGTCGCTGCGCGCGAGTTCCACCATATAGTCGATCGCCTGCATTTCCGCGTCCGGCACCAGCGCCCCCATGCGGCGTTGCGCGTCCTTGATGGTGCTGGCGTTGAACACGCAGCTCAGCGTGCCCTCGTAATAGCGGTAAACGGGAATCGGCTTCGGCGTGCAGCCGTAAGGGGCTTCCGGCGACGCGTCGCCGCGCAGGTCGTGGTGGAAGCCGCGGTAGAGCCATTCCAGCCACTCCGGATGCTCGGCCAGCACCGCGTTGTAGAGGGCCATGGTGCTGGCGATGCGACTCACGCCGCCGGACGGGGCGCGATTGATGCACAGCAGAGTGACGATGTCGCCCGGATCCGTGTGCGGCCGCTGCTCGGCGTTGGTGAGCGAGGGTTTCACGTTCAGGCTGTTGACGTCGAGGCCGCGGTCGGCGATCTCGCCGATCAGGTCGCCCTGCAGGTTCTGCGTCACCGCCGTGCCGAGCCTGAGGCCGAGGCCCCAGTACATCGCGCGCACCAGCTCGCGCTCGCGGCCCGGCACCGGCAGGCCGCGCATCAGCACCACGCCCCGGCCGCGCAGCACTTCCTCGCGCACCGCGTCCAGCAGGCCGCCGGTCTCGCCGAGCGCGAAGTCCGCGGCGTCGAAGCCGTGCGCGCGCCGGCCCCGGGCGAGGAGCTTGCGGGCCGCGTCCTCCAGTTCCGCCGACTGGCCCGTGGTGAGGTGCACGACCCAGGACCTGTCCTGCACGAGGTCGCGCGCACGCCAGGCGGAGCGATCGGTAACCGGCTGGTACAGGATTTCACTCATCGGGGTCTCCCGCAGGCACGATACAGCCCACGCGCAGCGCGTCAATGGGTATGCTCGAACCTGCACCGGGGAGGCCACGGCGATGCAATACCGCTTCGAGCGCGACGGGCTCAGGTTCAACTACTACGTGGACGATTTCACCGATCCGTGGGCGGACTCGCCCACCGTGCTGCTGCTGCACGCCGCGATGGGGAACGCGCGGCGCTGGCATTCCTGGGTCCCCGCCCTGTGCCGCAAGTACCGCGTGGTGCGCCCGGACATGCGCGGCCACGGCCAGAGCGAAGTGCCCGGCCTGCAGCGCGAGCTCTCGCTAGAGGTGCTGCTGGAGGACGTGCTTGCCCTGCTCGATCACATCGGCTGCGAGCGCGTGCACGTGGTCGGCAACTCGGCGGGGGGCTATGTCGGGCAGCACCTGGCCATGGCGCACCCCAAGCGCGTGCGCACGCTGGCCCTTTTCGGCTCGGCCCCCGGATTGAAGAACAGCCAGGCGGCGAGCTGGCTGCCGCAAGTGCAGGCCAAGGGCCTGCGGGCCTTCCTCGCCGAGACCATCGACGACCGCTTCCCGCCGCAACTCGCCGGCACGCCGCAGGCCGAGGCGTTCCTCGATGCGCTGGGCAACAACGACATCGCCTACATCGCCAGGTTCATCGGCACCATGGCCTCGCAGGAGTGGAGCGACCGGCTGCACCTCATCCAGTGCCCGACGCTGGCGGTGGTGCCCGGCGCCGGGCGCATCGGCGCGCTGGACGCCTACCGGCCGCTGCGCGAGCGCATCGCGCGCTGCGAGTACCTGGTGTACGACGGCGAGCGGCACAGCATCTGCGAATACCTTCCCGACCGCTGCGTCGCGGACCTGCTCAGTTTCCTCGAACGGCACCGCGACGCATGAGCGCGGCGTACGCCCGCTGCGGCGCGCGCGCCTGGGTGCGCGCCAGGCTGCGCGGCTATTTCGCGGCCTGCTACACGCCGTTCCACGCCGATGGTGAAATCGACGAGCCAGCGCTGCGCCGCAACGTGCGTGCCACGCTCGCCAAGCCCGGCGTCGGCGGCCTGTCGCTGCATTCCATCCACCAGGAGTTCTGGACGCTGAGCATCGGGGAGCGCAAGCGCATCGCCGATGCCGTTCTCGAGGAAGCGCAGGGCAAGGCGCCCGTGGTGGTCGGCGTGTCCGACCCCTCGGCGCGCAACGTCGTGGAACTGGCGCGGCACGCGCAGGCGGCGGGTGCAGCGGCCGTGATGGTGTGGCCGCCCTATTACGGGCCGCGCACGACGGACGGCGTGCGGGCCTTCTACGAGTGCGTGGCCGCCGGCATCGACATCGGTTTCTTCGCCTACAGCACCACGCTGGCGGAGCTGGGCTACCACCTGGACGCCGCGCAGGTCGAGGCGCTGCTCGGCATCGAGCACCTGTGCGGCGTGCAGGTGACGGCCAGCCCTGCGGACTTCTCGGCGATGATCGGCCGCGTGGGCGAGCGCATCTGCGTCACGACCTCGCTCGAGGAAACGCTGCTGCAGGCGCACCGCGAATTCCCGGCGCGGGCGACGCGCTTCACGCTCGGCTCCTCTCGCCCGCTGCTCCTGCAGAGCGCCGAGCACCCGCATTGCGGCCGCTTCATGGATGCCCTGATAGCGGGCGACCTTGCCGCGGCCGAAGGGCATGCGCAAGTCATCATGGCGCTCGCGCAGAAGCTGCAGAGCCGCTACTTTGCCCGCGGCTTCCACCACGTCGCACTGTCCAAGAGGGTGGCGGGCCTGCTCGGCCTGGAGACGCACGGGCTGCGGCCGCCGTTATCGGAACCGGAACCGCAGGAACTCGCCGAATGCGTCGAGGTCCTGCAGCACGCGGGCCTGCTGGCTGCGAACCCGGGCGCCGGGCATGATGGCTTTGCCGGTCGGTCAGGCGTACTCTAGCCCTGCCCCCGGACAAAGGAGAACCGCATGAGCAGCAGAACCTTTGCAGCCATGATCGCCGCGCTGGCCCTCGCGGGCTGCGCGACCGCCGCAACCGAGACCGCCGGCGACCCCAGGGAGATGAAACTCGCCTTCGACTTCACCGACGCCAGTCCCGTCGTGCTGCTGAACAAGCTCAACAACGTCGACGTCACCCGCAAACAACTGATCGAGAGCGGCGTCACGCCGAAAATCGTGATGACGTTCCGCGGCAACGCCTCGTTCTTCACACAGACCAACCTCTCGGCGGTGAAGGAGGCCGACCGTGCCGACGCGATCAAGGTTGCCGCCAAGCTGAAGGAGATGAAGAGCGCCCCCGGCGTGCAGGGACTCGAGCAGTGCAACCTCCCGCTCGCCGACCGCAAGCTCAAGCCGGCGGACCTGATGCAGGAGGTGAAGCTGGTGCCCAACGGCTGGATCGCACTCGGCGCCTACCAGCGGCAGGGGTACGCCTACATCGCCCCCTGATTTCGCCGTAGTCATCGGTGAGGCGGTCGCGGACGCGCGCCCGGGCACTGCCCTGCGCCGGCCGGTTACGCCGGCCGCGACACGGCATGCGGAGAGAGGTTCGATGCAAGTGGAAGACACACGCCCCGCGAGCTCCGCCCCCCCCGCGGGTGGGCCGGACGATCCGGCGCCGAGGATTCCGGCGCGGCCGGCCCGCGCGCGCGCGACCGCCGCGGCCGTGATGCTCGCCGTTGCGACGCTCCTTGCGATCGGCTGGGTCGAGGCGACCGTGGAACCGGCGATCCCGCTCGCGGCGCTCTACTGCATCCCCGTCGGCCTCTTTACGTGGCTGCGCGGCGGACGCGCCGGATGGCTCGTCGTGCTCGCGGCCTCCGCGATCAGTGCGCGCTACGCCTTGCGGCTGGAGGCCCTGCACGGCACGGTCGCGATGACCGCGCTGCACGCACTCCTCGATCTCGCCCTCTTCGCCACGACGCACGTGTTGATCGACCGCCTGCGCTCGCAGGTCGCGCGCTTGAACATCGCGAGCGACCTTTATGGGCGCCTCGCGTTCCGCGACCGGCTCACCGACCTGCCGAACCGGCACCTGCTCTATGACCGCGTCGCCACCGCGATCACCACCGCGCGGCGGAACAGCCGCAAGGTAGCACTGCTCTTCCTCGACCTCGACGGCTGCAAGCCGGTGAACGACCGCCACGGCCACCAGGCGGGCGACCGCGTACTGAAGGCCGTGGCCGGCAGGCTCGTGCGCGCGGTGCGCCAGGCCGACACTGTGGCGCGGATCGGCGGCGACGAGTTCGCCGTTCTGATCGGCGACGTCGAGGACCGGGACGCCGCCGAGGCGGTGGCGCGCAAGATCCTCTCGGCGATCGCGGAGCCGATCGACCTTGGCGACGGCGTGTCCGCGACGCTCGGCGCGAGCATCGGCATCGGCCTCTTCCCCGACCACGGCATGGAAATCGACCGCCTGATCGCGGTGGCCGACACCGCGATGTACGCGAGCAAGGCGCGCGGCAAGAACTGCTGCACCTTCGCCGAGCCGGGCGGCGACGCGGTTGCCGAGCAGCCCTGGTTCGAGTTCACCGCCGCGCACGAGGTCGGCGTCGCCGAGATCGACCACCAGCACCGCCAGCTGGTGCGCATGGCGAACCGCCTGAACGACGCGATCCGTGCCGGCGAGGACGCCGGCCACGTTGCGCACCTCTTCGAGGAGTTGGTGCGCTACGCGGGATTCCACTTCGCGTCCGAGGAGCGCTACATGGCGCGCCACGACTATCCGGCGCGCGAGGAACACGAATTGCGGCACGCCTACCTGCTGCAGGAGATCGCCCACGTGCGCGAGCGCATGCAGCCGGGCAGCGAACTCACGGCGCTGCAGACGATCAAGGACTGGCTCCTCGACCACATCGACAACGCCGACAAGGACCTCGGACTCTTCCTCTCGGGGCGCGGAGTGCGCTGAGCGCGGCAGGCGTGCGCTGCCTGGTGGCGATATGCTGCCTGTGCCTCCGACTATACTTGCCCGGCCGCAACCCGAGGAGACACGGCATGGCGAGCATCAAGCGAATCGATCATGTGGCGATCGCGGTACGCGATGCCGATCTGGCCACCGCGCAATACGTCAAGCTGCTCAACGCAGTCCATATCCGCACGGAAATCCTGCGCGAGAAGGCCGGCACGGTGAAGGTGGCCTACATGCGGATCGGCGAAAACGTGCTGTCGCTGGTGCAGTCGCTCGAAGCCGACGGCTTCATCAACCGGCACATCGACAAGCACGGCGAAGGCCTCCACCACCTGGGCCTGGAGGTCGACGACCTCGCCGGGTTCATCGAGGAAGTCGAGGGCAAGGGCTACCGGATTCCCTTGCGGGACGAGTTCAGCAACCGCAGCGAAGTGGTGCTGCGCCCGCGCGACGCCTCGGGCGTGGTGCTGCAGGTCCTGCAGTGGAAAGGCGGCAGCGACGCCACCATCGAAGACCGCATCGATCGCATCAACAAACTGCAGAATCAAACTTAGCTACTCGGGCTTGATCCCCGCCGACTGGACGATCTGCCGGAACTTCGCCACGCTGTCGCGGATCAACGCCTGGAATTCCTGCGGCGAGTTGGTGCTGGGGTCCGAGCCCATGGCGACGTAGCGCTCGCGCAGGTCGGCTTGCGCCAGCGCCTTCGCGATGTGCCCGTTCATGGCGTTGACGATGTCGCGCGGCGTGCCCGCTGGCGCCATGACGCCGAACCAGGAAGCGATTTCGTAGCCGGGCACGCCCGCCTCGTCCAGCGTCGGCACGTCCGGCAGAACCGCGGCGCGCTTCTTCGCGCTCACGCCGAGGGCGCGCAGTTTGCCCGAGCGCAGGTGCTGAATGCCGCCGGCCACCGTGGCGAAGTACATGTCCACGCGCCCGGCAAGCAGGTCGGTGAGCGCGGGCGCATCGCCCTTGTAAGGGATGTGCGCGATCTCCACGCCGGCCATGCTCTTTAGAAGCTCCATCGACAGATGCGGCGTTGCGCCCGCGCCGGAAGAGGCGTAGTTCAGCTTGCCCGGCGACGCCTTGGCCGCCGCGACCAGCTCGCGCACGCTCTTCCAGGGCGCGCCGGCGGGCACCATCAGCATGTTCTGGATCTCGACCACCAGGGAGATCGGCGCGAAATCCTTCTCCACGTCGAAGGGCAGCTTGTTGTAGAGGCTGGGCGACACAGTCATCGAGCCCGCGCCCCACAGCAGCGTGTAGCCGTCCGGCGCCGCCTTGGCGACGTACTCGAAGGCGATGTTGCCGCCGACGCCGGCGCGGTTCTCCACCACCACCGGCTGCGCGAGGTCCGGGAATTTCGCCACCAACTGGCGCGCGTGCAAGTCAGACGCGCCACCCGGCGGGTAGGGCACGATCAGGCGCACCGGTTTCGACGGCCAGGCTTGCGCGAAAGCCATGCCGGATTGCGCGAGCGCAATGCCCGAAACCGAAATCCACAGGAGCAGCGCGCGAGCGACGCGGTTCATGTTCCTAATCCGCCTTCGCGCCGGTTTGCTTGACGATCTTCGCCCACTTCGCCACGTCGGCGCGCACCATCGCCGCGAACTCCTCCGGCGTGTCGGTGGCGGGCTCGGCGCCCTGGTTATGCAGCGCGTCGCGCACCTCGGGTGTCGCGACGATGCGACGGATCTCGGCGTTCAGCCGGTTGACGATTTCCCTCGGCGTGCCGCCGGTGGCGAACATCGCGTACCAGGATTCCGCCTCGTAACCGGGCAGGCCCGATTCGGCCACCGTCGGGTACTCGGGCGCGGCGGCGCTGCGCTTCGCGCTGGTCACGGCGAGGGCGCGCACCTTGCCCGACTTGAGCACCGGCAGCGCGCTGAACACCGGCGTCACCGCCACCTGCACGTCGTTGTTGGCGATCGCGCCGAGCTGCGGGCCGGCGCCCTTGAACGGCACGTGCAGCATGTCGATACCGGCCATGCTGGTGAGCAGCGCGCCCGACAGGTACAGCAGGTTGCCCGCGGACGCATAGGCGAGCTTGCCCGGGTTAGCCTTGGCGTGCGCGATCAACTCGCCGAGACTGTTCGCCGGCAGCGATGGGTGCACCAGGATCAGGCTCGGCAGCACCGCAAGCCGCGTGATCGCCTCGAAGTCCTTCACCGGGTCGTAGGACGGCTTCGCGTAGAGGCTGAAATTGATGGCGTGCGTGCCGCTGGTGCCGACCACCAGCGTATAGCCGTCGGGCGCCGCCTTCGCCGCCGCCTCGGAGCCGACCAGGCCGCCCGCGCCGCCGCGGTTCTCGACGAAGAACTGCCGGCCCATGCTGTCCGAGAGCTTCTGCGTGAGGATGCGCGCGACCAGGTCGGTCGCGCCGCCGGCGGGGAACGGCACGATCACGCGCACCGGCTTGGACGGATACTGGGCCTGCGCCTGCGCCGGCGCCGCCGCGAACAGCATTGCGGCCAGCAGGAACGCTTTCATGGTTTGGGCATCGTTTCCCGCGCGCGGCGCGCGATCGCGTGCAGAACCCTGGAAACGTCGGCCTGCACCTTGCCGAACTCCGGCTTGCGGCGAAAGCTGCCGGTGTCCATGAAGAGTTTCTTGTTGATCTCGACCATGATGCTGTCGATGCCCTCCTTCGGCCGGCCGAAGCGCGTGTTGAGCTCGCCGCCGTTGTAGGGGTCGTTGACGGTGCAACTGTAGCCCAGGGACTGGATGGTCTGCTGCACGAACTCGATGAACTCGCGCGACGAGGTGCTGCCGTTCACGTCGCCCAGGCAGAAGTCGGCGCGCTGCTTGCCCGGATCCGGGTGCGTGGGCGCACCCACCGCGGACATGCAGTGGCAGCTCAGGTGGTAGACGAAGCCGAAGGCGGACCTCAGTCGCTCGATGTTCTGCGCCAGCTCGGCGTAGTAGGGCCGGTGGTAGTTCTCGATGCGCTCCATCACTTCTGCGACAGTGAGCTTCTGCTCGTGCACCGGCTCGCCGTAGCGCGACTTCGACTTCAGCAGGCCAAGGCCGCGCTTGGAGACCGTGGGCTGCAGCGGCACCGGCCACTCGCCCTCGATCAGCTCGGCGTCGATGTCCAGCTCGTTGCGGTTGGCGTCGATCCAGAAGCTCGGGAACGACGCATACAGCAGGGTGGCGCCGAGCGCGGGCGCCTCGCCCCAGAGCTGGTCGACGTACATCGAGACGTTGTCGTGCAGCACGGTGAACGGCACCATGGAGCGGAACGTCTCCGGGTACTCGCGCCCGCTGCGCGAGACGTCGACCATCACCGGCACCGGCGGCACCGCCGGATCGAATCGCTGGAAAACCCCGCGCATGATGTGCATCGGGCAATGCTCGGCCAACGGCGGCGAAATATCAACACCGTTTCGCGCCTCTATCGGGTAAGTTTCATCTTCCAGCGGAGGAAACATGAGCGATTTCGTGTTGTTCGAGCGCGACGGCGCGGTCGTCACCCTGACCCTCAACCGGCCCGAGGAGCGCAACGCGCTCTCCACCAAGGCCCAGTGGGACGAGCTCGTCGCCTGCTGCGATCGCGTGCGCGAGGACGAAAGCGTGAAGGTGGTGATCCTCACCGGCGCGGGCTCCGCCTTCTCGGCGGGCGGCAACGTCAAGGACATGCGCGACAAGAAGGGCATCGCCGCCGGCAACCCCTATTCGATCTCGCAGGGCTACCTTGGCGGCATCCAGCGCATCCCGCTGGCGCTGCACGGGCTCGACGTGCCTACGATCGCCGCGGTCAACGGCGCCGCCATCGGCGCGGGCTGCGACCTCGCCTGCATGTGCGACCTGCGCATCGCCTCGGAGAAGGCCAAGTTCGCCGAGAGCTTCGTCAAGCTCGGCATCATCCCCGGCGACGGCGGTGCGTGGCTCCTGCAGCGGGCGATCGGCTACCAACGCGCGGCCGAGCTGAGCTTCACGGGCGACGCGATCGACGCGCGCGCCGCGCTGGAAATGGGGCTGGTGATGCGCGTGGTAGCGGCGGAGGACCTGATGCCCGCGGCGCGCGAGCTCGCCGCGCGCATCGCGGTGAACTCGGGGCCCGCGCTGCGCATGACCAAGCGCCTGCTGCGCCAGGCGCAGACCGCCAGGCTGGACGAAACGCTGCAGCTCTCGGCCGCGCTGCAGGCGCTCGCCCACCACACGCCCGAGCACGACCGATCAGTCGCCGCGTTCTTCGCGCAGCAGAAGAAGTAGCCGGCCGAGCGCGGCGATCGTCGCGCGCAGGTCGCGCGCCCAGGCGCGGTCCACGTCGACGCGCGCCTGCAGCTCGAGCGCACGGACCCCGGCGTTGGCCCCGGCGATCTGCTGCAGCAGGTGCAGGTCGTGCTCGTGGCCCAGCAGCCCCTGCAGGCGGCGCGCCGCCGCCGCGCGCAGCCCGCTCGCCTCCAGCAGGTAGCGCGCCTTCTTCACGCGGATGCGCACGTTGTGGCGCGCATCGGCGCGCACGGACGGGCGCGCCAGCGCCGCCGCGAGCCCCGAGCGCAGGCCGCGGACCCGC